>R22__coassemble_2116_pt1 | contig 8886 bp, 12 predicted proteins | sample R22__metabat2_low_PE_022 | metagenome-assembled genome bin R22 | reverse complement strand
CACCCCTAATGAAAAAATCTCACAAAAAACCATTGCCAATTCATAAGAATATATAATAATTAATGATTTTCACACCTCTTTCATAAATAAATAAAAATTCATTTATGCGGAATGGGGCGTATCGACGAAAAGCAGGGGTTGACACCGCCTGCCTGATATCTGTCGCCCCTACAGCGCTGAGGGGACAATTTGGCGAATGGTTTTTGGCCAAACAGCAGAATGGTTTTTGGCCAAATGGGCGAACGATTTTTGGCCAAACGGGTGAACGCAAAAAGAATTTTCGTATTTTGTGCGTCACAATTCAAACAAAAAAAACATGGACAAGACCTATAAGAAAAGGATAGCTGACAGGCTGTTGGAGCGTAAGTTAGCAGGCAAAGGAGCCGTGCTTATTGAGGGCGGACTTGATTGCGAATGAGTCGGACGCTTTGTCAGAAGACACCATCGCAGTGGGATTATCTTACCCACACTTGAAAAATTGACAATACTTCAAAGGTGTGATGGCGGCCTTTGGCTTCGACATCAAGATGAGCGAAAGCGAATGTGTGGCGGAGCTGTTTAGGTTGTATCAGGGGATGGAGGGAAACCTACATTAAAGGATGAAATCACGTATCATCCAAACGTCCCTAAATACCGGCTGGGGCTGGCGTGTTCGATGAAGACACGGTCGTGGCCGTCGGTAGCGTGGTGGTAGTAAGGGGCCTGGAACCAGACATAGACGTGCATTGTGGCCTGTGCCAAACACGGTTCCTCGGGCAGGGTGATGAAGAATCTTGAGCAGTCTTTCCGCAGGGGGCCGGAATAAAGGCATGACATGGAGGCATCAGGCCAATAGACCAGGATGAGGAGCCGCTCATCGGCAACGGCATTCTTCTGGCTCAATCCGGGGTCGGGACAGGTGATGTACAACCGTCCGTCGCTGACTTCGGCGGTCATATTGTCAGGGATATAGCGCGGGCCGTCGGCCACCTTCAGACGATCGGGACAGAGTTCCCACAAGGCCGTCTCCTCGTTCCAAAGCAAGGCGCCGTTGTCCCAGTTCTTTTTGACGAACGCGTTGCGGGGCGTGTGCTTGACATCGGCATCGGGCACACGGGCAAAGCCGAGGTTGACAGCTTCGGCCAAATGCGCCGAGAGGCGGTTAATGAAAGCCAGCTTGGCGCGGTGCTGCTGTTGCTTGGGACTGCGCGGATTGGTGGGTTTGTAGAGATTCTTGACAATCTGCTGGCCTCTGACCTCCTGGTAGACTTTGCCTCCGCGCTTGCCGTGCTCTATTCCTGATGAATCTATCTTCGACATAGTTGTGGTGTTTTTGTATTGTGTTATTGTTGATTGCCTGTCATATACTTCCACATTACCGCTCCTTTATCCTATCTTGCCGCTCCGTTACACTTGGCTTACAGCTCCGTTCCCCTCTGCTTGCCCTCTGCTTGGTCTGAGCTTGGTGTGAGCCAAGTCCGGGCTTACTCCGAACTTAATCCCCTATAATCACCCTAGAATTACCCTACAATTTCAGTAGAATTACCCTATAGTCACTTCTTAACGCAAAAACCGTACCAATTATTATCTCTTTAGAGATAATAATATATACAGAAAAGGCTGTAACTAGCAATAAAAAAAATGGAAACTTGAGCGAAGGCTTGGGTTGCGGAATTTTTTTTGCGGGTTATGGTCGGCAGACCCCCTCGGCCTGTGGCCAAACAGGTCCAACTCACCGGATAACTATTTTTTCTTTTGAAAAACTAATTCTACTCCATGTTGAAATAAAGTCATTGTGTTCTTTTCCGGATCAAATTCAAATGTTGCCCCTATCGGGTCATACTTAAATTTGTCCTTGTCAACTGCTTCAAACGCAAAAACATCATCGCCAATCTGCGCAATCAATGTGTTTCCTTCTTTTGTTACAATAATTTCCAAACCGAGTTCCGTGGAAACATACACGCCTAAATAAACATCCAAGTCCTCCGAAGCGACATTATAGAATTCCGGTAACTCGTAAGGTTTGCCGTAAACTGCGCTTAAAACCGCCTTTTTAATATCTCCGATTTTAAAATTACGCCCGTTACATGTCATTGCATACGAAACATCTCCGTCGGCAAAATGCGAATATACAGTAATAAAACCATCTATTCCGCCCGTGTGTCCTAAACCAATGTTATCGCCAAAAGGAATCTCGAACAGCCCGAGACCATATTCGTCCTTAATGGTTTTCATCATTTCGAGACTTTCATCAGCCACAAGCCTCCCTCCAAACAAAGCATCAGCAAATTTTGTCAAGTCGGTCGGCGTTGACACTATTGCACCAGCCCCCATCGGAACAGTACAGTCCGTTTCGTTTTCAACCACCCAAGAGCCCAAGAAGCGATATGATCGGCATTCGTTGTCGTTAGGATTGGTTTTGCCAAAAACGTATGTGTCAGCCAAACCAATGGGCTCGACAATGTATTCCTGCAACAGGTCGGAATAGGGTTTCGAGAAAATCTTTTCAAGCATGTATGTCAACAGCACATAGTTCGAATTGCTGTACTCGGCCGTGCTGTCGGGTTCGAAGTCGCTGCCGCCGTTCTCAATAATCCCGAGCATTTCTTTTTCTGTCTTAGGCTGGGTGCACCAGGTCAGATAGTCATCGTTGTGTGTAAAATCGTGTATTCCGCTCCTATGGCTTAGCAAATGCCTTACTGTTATTTTCTGTGAATTTGCGATTGTCGGAAACCATTTGTCAATCGTTTGGTCAAGGTCTATTTTCTTTTCTTCAACCGCCTTTAAAACCAGAACCGCTGTAAACGATTTCGAGACGGAACCAATTCTATATTTGGATTTTTCAGTTGCTTTTACATTGTTTTCGACATCAGCGAAGCCGACTGATTTTGTGTAGATAATCTCCCCGTTCTTCGTGACGGCAACACTTCCCATAAACTTGTTGTTTTCTTCAAGTATACTAAAGTAATTATCCAACTTTGCCTTGTCGAAAAGATCTTGTGCAAATACTCCGCCACTTACTATTAGTAAGAGCATAAGCGCTAATAATTTACGATATTGTTTCATATCTTTGATTCATATTTTAATCTGTTTGAAATTTCTGCAAAAATAGTACTTTTGCAGCAAATTCAATTCAAATGAAGAAGGCAATAATCATCGTGGCTGCCGTTTTGGGTTTCATCCTCGCGGCTTGCACGGAAAACGAACCTAATATAGAAACAACCGTTATGAGTAATGAAGAATGTTTGATTTGTGGTGCGCCATTGGAATACCTTGAAAAGGACACGCTGATGGAGTGCGTAGTTTGCCATAAGAAAGAGCCCAGCAAGACCCGTTGCGTCAAGGGACATTATGTTTGCTCCAACTGCCATACCGCCGGCATGGATTCTATCATCGCCTTGTGTTTGGAAGAGACCTCCAAAGACCCTGTCGCTATTTTGGAGAAGATGATGTCGCAACCATTCTGCCACATGCATGGTCCTGAGCACCATGTGCTGGTAGGAGCCGCTTTGCTGACAGCCTACAACAACGCCGTGCCAGCCGACACGATGAAGATAGACCTGCAATCGGGTCTACTGGAAGTAATGAGTCGAGGAAGACAAGTGCCTGGCGGCGCATGCGGTTATATGGGTGCCTGTGGTGCTGCCATCAGCACGGGCATCTTTATGTCGGTAGTCACACGCAACACGCCACTCTCCACCGAGACTTGGCAACTCTGTAACTTGATGACGGCGCGGGCGCTGGAACAGGTGGCCTTGAATGGTGGCCCACGTTGCTGCAAGCGTGATTCCTATCTGTCGATACTCACGGCAGTGGATTTCGTGAAGGAACACCTCGGCGTAGAGATGGAGAAGCCCGAAGTGAAATGCTCGCGCAGCCAAATCAACAACCAATGCATCGGAAAGAAATGTCCTTTCTCGCCCATACAAAATGAGAACAAATAAAACTAAATCCTATTCAAAATGAAAAAAACACTCTTTCTCGCAGTAGTGGCACTGATGATGGCCACGAGCTGCAACAACCAGAACAACAAGACCGCCCAAGTTGCGACCGAACCTGAGCCTGTGGTCGAGCAGACCAGCGGCATCTACGACATCACCGTAAAGGACATCGACGGAAGCGATGTATCCTTGGCCAACTACAAAGGCAAAGTGCTGCTCATCGTCAATGTGGCCAGCAAATGCGGACTAACCCCGCAGTACGAAGGCCTTGAAGCCCTTTACCAGAAGTACAAGGACCAAGGTCTGGAGATTTTGGCCTTCCCCTGCAACCAATTCTTGGGACAAGAGCCTGGCACCAATGAGGAGATCCAGAGTTTTTGCTCGCTGAATTACCACGTCTCCTTCCCGCTGTTCGACAAGATTGATGTCAACGGTGAGGCTGAAAGTCCGCTCTACACCTACCTCAAGGAGCAAGCACCTTTCAAGGGCTATCCCGAAGGCACCGAGGAGTTTGCGACAATGCTTGACGAAATTCACCAAAAGACCGGCACTGGCTTCAACCAAGGCGATGCCATCCGCTGGAACTTCGGCAAGTTCCTGGTCTCCAAAGACGGCAAGACCATTCTCCGCTTCGAACCCATGGTGACGCCCGACATGATGGAGGAAGCCATACAAAAGATGCTGGAAGACAAATAAGGTGTAAACCGTTTTAGTGCAGGTGAAATCCACCACATTTCGAGAAAAAAGGAACACTACAACATCAGGAAATTACCGCATCTTTGCAGCCGTTGTACCAACAACTCATCAAGACATCAACAACAATGACAATCAACATGTTAAAACTTAAGAGGTGTACAACTACTACAAAGTCGCCACGGACATCTTGAATCCTGCCAAGCATTATCCGATACCGACGACTAAGAAACAAAATGGATAAGAAACTAATTCACAATAATTTAAATCCAAAAGTCATGGTTAAAAAAAGCACAAAAATCTGGCTTGCCATCGCAGGCGTTCTCCTCATCGTCCTTGGCGTAATTTGCATTGCAAATCCAGCCGCAACATTGTTTTCCACCGCTTGGATGATTGGCTGTTTCACCCTATTCAGCGGTATTTCACAACTCGTCTTCACCTGCAAGACGCAGGCTTTTCTGCCCAACAGCGGAACCCGTATGCTGTCCTCCATCTTGCAGATAGTTCTTGGTCTCATCTTCCTCGGCCACAATCTCATCCTGACCGTATCCCTGCCCGTTTTATTTGCGGCTTGGGTTTTGGTGGAAGGCATCATCGTGGCGGTTCAGAGTTTCGATTTCAAGCAGGCTGATTTCTCTGCTTGGTGGGCCATCCTCATTCTTGGCATCGCTGGTGCCGTCCTTGGTTTCTTTGGCCTCAAGAATCCCGATGTGGCTGCGGCTACATTGTCCTGGCTCATCGGTTTGGGCATTATCGCCTCGGGCATTTCCTATTTGGTGGCACTCAGCGGAATCAACCGTTTGGAAAAGCGCGTGAAACAATTCCGTGACAACATCAAAGCAGCCATCGACGAGCGGTAATACCATCAAAAAAAACTAATTTGACAAAAACGGAGCGGCAAAAACCTGTCGCCCCGTTTTGTTTTTTGTATTATCTTTGCAGCAAATTAAAACCACAGCAAAGAACATGAAAGCACTCCTCATCAACGGCAGCCCACACGCCAACGGCTGCACCTTCACCGCCTTGAACATCGTGGCGGAAGAACTACAGAAAAGCGGCATAGAGACCGAAATCGTCCATATCGGCAACAAAGACATCCGAGGCTGCATCGCCTGTGGCAAGTGCGCCGAATTAGGGCATTGCGTGTTCAACGATATGGTGAACGAAGTGGCGCCCAAGTTTGAGCAGGCCGACGGCCTTGTGGTCGGCTCGCCGGTGTATTACGCCGGCCCCAACGGAACACTCACCAACCTGCTCGACCGTCTGTTTTTCAGTACACCTTTCGACAAACGTATGAAGGTTGGCGCAGCCGTCGTCTCTGCACGTCGTGGCGGCACCACAGCCACCTTCGACCGTCTCAACAAGTATTTCACCATCAGCGAAATGCCAATTGTGAGCAGTCGCTATTGGAACATGGTGCATGGCCACTCCGCTGAAGACGTGATGCTAGACGAAGAAGGCGTGCAGATCATGCGCATCTTGGGCCGCAATATGGCCTTCCTCATCCGCGCCATCGCCGCCGAGCGTGAACGCAACGGACTGCCCGAAAAGGAAGTGACGAAATACACTAATTTTATACGATAAGTCTTAGCTATGAAAAAAGTAATCGTTATCTCAACCAGTCTCCGCCCCGGCTCGAACAGCCACGCTTTAGCGGAGCAATTTGCCAAGGGTGCGGAAACCGCCGGGCATCAAGTGGAACTCATCTCGCTCAGAGGCAAGGAAATCAAGTTTTGCATCGGCTGTCTGTCGTGCCAAAAGACGGGTGCCTGCGTCATCAAGGATGATGTGCCCGCCATCATGGAATGCGTATTGAACGCCGATGTGGTCTGCTAGGCCACGCCTATCTACTACTACGAGATGAGTGGCCAGATGAAGACCCTCATCGACCGCATGAACGCGATGTATCCCAAGGATTACAAGTTCCGCGACGTCTACCTGCTGACCACGGCTGCCGAAGCTGAAGAGTTCGTGCCGAAGCGCGCCGAAAGCGGTCTGACCGGCTGGATCGACTGCTACGGCAAGTCAAGTCTTAAAGGTCATATCTTCTGCGGTGGCGTAGGCAGCCCGAAAGAGATTGAAGGCAATGCCAAGTTACAGGAGGCATACGAATTGGGCAAACAAGTCTAGCAACTCGCGGAGCTTCAGTTTGCTTTGTTTTTGAAAAACAAATAGATTTGTACTTTTGCGGCAAATTCAATCCAAATGAAGAAGTTTTATTATCGCGGCAATGGCTTTGACATTTGGTTTAGTTTTTCCTTATTTTAACTCATTGGTTTTCAGCAATACTTACAAAAAGGTTTGTGTATTGACAAAAGGTAAGTGACTGAAAATTAGAATTTTTTATATATTTTTGCCTCGTCAATCAGAAAACGATGAACAACAAGAAAGAAATACAAAACGCCACCTTTCCCGATTGCCCGATACGCAACGTGATTTCGCATATCACTGATAAATGGTCGCTATTGGTGCTTTACACCTTGGAGCAAAAAGAAGTACTGCGTTTCAAAGACTTGTGGAGACAAATCCCTGACATTTCACAAAAGATGCTGACCTCAACGCTACGCCATCTTGAGGACGACGGCATCATCAGCCGCGAGGTGTTCACAGAAGTTCCCCCACGGGTGGAATACCGACTCAGCGAGCGAGGAAAGAGTCTCATGCCGCATTTGGATGCATTGATTTCATGGGGCATTGAACATCAGGAAAGCATTCTTATTGATAGGGTAAATCATTTAACATCAAATAATTAAATTGAACTAAAATGGAAAACACGAAGAAAACCGTAGGTCAGTTTCAGGCGTATGAATTGAATGGATTCCGCCTGCATGTTTACAACAGCAACGATGTGATGGCCGATACCTCGTTTATCATCGAGGGCAAAAACGGCCTTGTGGTGATGGAGTACCCTTTGTTCAAGGTCAATGCGGCTGAATTTGGCGAGTACATCAAAGCCCTTGGCAAGCCTATCGTCACCGACATCACCGACTATCATTTGGGTGGCAGCGACCAATTGCCCATCGTCATGCCCGAAGGGATGCCCGCATTCATAGAAGGTCCTATCTATGGTGGCATGATGAAAGGCTTTGCCCAGTCGTTTGGCGACACAATGGTCGATTTGCCAACGCAAAAGGCCACGGAGGTTCCTTTTGGCAGCACTCAAAACTATGCTGGCGTTGACTTCCGTTTCGAGCACGGAGCGTCAAGCGACTTCCCAGGTGCCAGCATCATCATCGGCGGACAGGTATTTTACAGCCATTGGGCATATTACCCCGCCCACATGAGTCCGCTCCAATTGGGCAGTGCAGATGCCATCGATGCGGAATTGAAAGCCACGAAAGATGCCCTTGCTTCGGGTTGCAAATATTACATTGGCGGCCATGGTGGTTTGGTGGAAAAGCCTGCCGTTGAAGCCCGTATCGCTTATCTCGAAAAGGTGAAAGCATTGCGCGCCGAAAAGACCAATGCGGCTTCGTTCACGATGGCTTTGAAAGAAGCCTTCCCCGATATGCCCGGTGCCATCGCCCCGTTGGCGGAAGCCTTGTACAAATAAGGAAATCCATTTACTAACCAACAATAAACAAGTTGCTTCCGCGTTTTGTGAAAGCAACTTGCTTTCGTTTTATGGAAATAGAGAAACTACATAAAGCCTTACTCGATGCCGATGCCATCGTCATCGGTGCAGGCGCAGGCCTCTCCACCTCGGCGGGTTTCACTTATTCGGGTGAGCGTTTTGAGAAACACTTTGCCGATTTCATTGAGAAATACGGCTTCACCGATATGTACACAGCGGGGTTCCATCAGTTCCCAGCCGAAGAGGAGCATTGGGCCTATTGGAGTCGTCATATCTACTACAACCGCTACGTGCCTGCCCCGAAACCCGTTTACGACAACCTATTGAAACTTGTGAAGGACAAGGACTATTTCGTCATCACAACCAATGTTGATCATCAGTTCCAGAAGGTAGGTTTCGACAAGAAGCGATTGTTCTACACCCAAGGCGATTATGGCCTGTTTCAATGTTCAAAGCCTTGTCACCAAAAGACTTACGACAACGAGAAAAGCATTAGGGAAATGATTGCGGCACAAAATGTAGAGACGCAAATTTTTGTGTCTCTACAGATTCCGACAGAATTGGTTCCCCGTTGTCCCGTCTGCGGCGGCCCTATGAAGGTTAACCTGCGTTCCGACGACACCTTTGTGGAGGACGAAGGCTGGAACAAGGCTGCACAGCGTTACCTCGATTTCGTGAACGGCCACCAACACGGCAAAA
>R22__coassemble_2080_pt1 | contig 9007 bp, 9 predicted proteins | sample R22__metabat2_low_PE_022 | metagenome-assembled genome bin R22 | reverse complement strand
GTAAAGGATACGGTCCACAAGGGTGGTTTTGCCGTGGTCAACGTGAGCAATAATCGCTATATTTCTGATATTCTGCATTTTAGTATAAAATTTCCTAAAAATTCAAGCCGCAAAATTACAAAAAAAACAAAAAACAGAATAAGGAAAAAATGCTAGTTTTGGTTTTTCAACCTAATCTTCAATTATTTTTCCAAATATATAATATTGCCTTGTTTATCGACATACCCTAATTTTCTGTCTAAATCAAATTCAGCCACACCGTTATTAAACTCATGGGCATAATCAAACTGAGGTTTGATTACAATTCTACCTTGTTTGTCAATGAAACCAAATTTCCCATCTATTTTAACAGGTGCCAACCCTTCCTTAAAGTGAAAAGCAGATTCATATTGAGGATTGATTACAATGTTGCCTTGTTTGTCAATGAATCCCCATTTGCCGTCTTGCTTAAAACTTGCCAATCCTTCGCTAAAATTATATGCAACATCAAACTGTGGATCGATAACAAATTGACCTTGCTTATCAATGAATCCCCATTTAAACCCAACGCGAACCCTCGCTAAATCTTCACTGAAAATCTCAGCTGCATTAAACTGAGGTTCGATGACATATTTACCATGTTTGTCAATAAATCCGCATTGTCTGTCAATAGACCCGTATTTTCCATCTATTTGGACTACAGCCAAGCCTTCATTAAAAGGTACAACATAATCAAATTGAGGATTGACGACAGATTTGCCTTGTTTGTCAATAAATCCCCATTTTCCATCCAAGTAAACTCTGGCCAAACCTTCATTAAAATCACCAGCAGCACCGTATTGAGGTTCTATGACAAATTTCCCTTGTTTATCAATATAACCCCATTTCTCATCTATCTTAACAGAAGCCAAACCTTCTTTGAAAGGATAGGCAATGTCAAATTGAGGATTGATGACAATGTTGCCCAACCTGTCAATATACCCTTCTTTCCCTTCTTCCACGAGTATTACAGGTGCCAATCCTTCACTAAAATTATTGGCAAAATAGAATTGAGGACTGATAACGAATTCACCTTGTTTGTTGATGAACCCCCAACTATTCTCTACGCTTGCACGCCATAAATCCATGCTTAGTTTTTGTTGATTTGAACAAGCTGACATCATAACCAATATGACACTTGCAATTATTGCTGATAGTATGCTGTTTTTCATACGTAAAACTATTTTTATTCCGCAAAAATAATATATTTGTTAAATAAGTATTCAATTTAAGTAAGTATTCAATAATATAGTCTGCCGTTAATAAACTCCACAATCTCCTCCCGCTTAGGCGAACTGATGACAAAATACTTTCCGTTTTTTGTTTAATGAGGAAACATTGTTTGGTGTGCGTGACGAACATCCTCATTTTTCCGTATTTGTCGTGCTTGAAATGGCCGATGAAGCCATACAATCCGCCGCTGCCGCAAGTGCGGATGGCTTTGTCGAAAATACTACGACTGTCATCAATGATGGTGCACGATTTGATGTCCTCAAGTGGTATTTCCACTTTGCCGATGGGCCGCCAGATTCTTAGGCTTTTTTCGGTGACGACCAGACGTAATGGAATGAAGAATGAAGGGCTTATCAGAAAGGCTAATGAGATGATTTCCAAAACAATAATAGAGCTTTGAAAGGCATTATAAACCATTGACAAAATCAACAAGTTGTAGAGCGTCGTGATGATGACAATCAGCGGGCTCATCGGGAATGCGGAAGTGATTTTTGTTGTGTTGTCTTTCATTTCATCCAATAAAACTCCTCCTTAGCCACAATAGGCTTGAAATAATCATCAATAATGCCTTGTTCGACAAGCTCTTTCGGCGTGCCTTGGCGCAAAGGCTGCTGCGGGGCCACTACCCACAATACGTCGGCGTGGCGGAGGAGAAGGTCAAGGTCGTGGCTACTGAAGAGGATGGTTTTGTGTTTCTCTCGCGAGAGTTTGTGCATGATGTTGACCAGTTCGATTTTGCTCGGATAGTCGAGGAAGGCAGCGGGCTCGTCCATGAAAATGAGGGGCGTGTCCTGCACCAATGCCTTTGCTATCATCACTTTCTGCTGTTCGCCGTCGCTAAGCGAGACAAAATTACGGTCAATTAAATGGCTTATCCCCACTATTTCCAGGCTGTCGAAGATGATTTTTTTGTCATCAGTGCCCAAGCGGGCCATGAGGCCGAGATGGGGATAGCGACCGGCTGCCACAATGTCGAATACCTTCAGAAAGAGGTCGTCGGGCTTCTCGGTGAGTACGAGGCTGAAGAGCGAGCTTCGTTCGGTGGGAGAGTAGTCCTGTAGTTTCTTTCCAAAAAGGCTTACTTCGCCACCAACGGGCTTGAGGCTGGCCGAGAGGGTCTTGAACAGCGTCGTCTTGCCTGAGCCATTTGGACCGGCCAAAGCCACAATGTCGCCTTCGTTGAGGCTCACGTCGATAGCGGGCATCAACGCTTGGCCTTTGTAGCCGATTGACAGATGATTTGTATGGAGGACTTCGCTCATGGTCAGGGATTTATTTAACTACGGATTACACGGATAAAACGGATTCTTTCGGATGAGAATTTGAAATGCAAGCCTCTGATTACTACGGATTGGATATGACCTGTAGGTATCCGTAAAAATGGGACGCTTGCGTCCGCAAAATTTCGAGACAAGTATCCGTTAAATCCGTAGAATCCGTAGTTTATCATTGCAAATCAATTATGATTGAATCGTTGACGGTGGAAGATGACCCACAGCACGATAGGCGCGCCAATGAGTGCCGTGACTGAGTTGATAGGCAGGTTGCCTTCAAACGAGGGCAGGCGGGCGATGAGGTTGCAGAGCAAAGCCAAATCCATTCCGATGAAGGCTGTGGCAGGGATAAGAAGCTTGTGATCGCTGCTCTTGAAGAGGAATCTCGCAATGTGCGGTACAGCCAAACCCAGAAAGGCTATGGGTCCGCAGAACGCTGTGATGATGGCGGTGAGAAAGCCTGAGACCAAAATGATAAGCATACTGCTTCGCCTGATATTTACGCCAAGGTTCTCGGCATAACGCTCTCCCAACAACAAGAGGTTCAGGTTTTTGAACAACAAGAATGATGCGACAGCACCCATTATGACGGCGATGGCGAAAAACGGCAACTGGGCTTTGCTCACATTAGAAAAGCTGCCCATACCCCAGATGACGAAGGAATGAAGTCCTTCTTTCTGACTTAGAAACTTCAGGATATCGGTGACTGAGCCTGCGATGTAGGCTATCATGATGCCCACCAGAACAAGGCTGACCATGCTGCGGAGTCTTGCACTCAGAGCAAGGATGAGTAGTAGCACCGCAAAGGCACCTATGAAGGCCGCTATGGTCACACCAAAGGTGGACCACAGCGACAGTGTGCTGACAGAAAGCCCGGTAGCCGTGCCCAGCAAAATGACCAAAGCCACACCGAGGCTGGATCCGCTGCTGATGCCCAAAAGGGAAGGATCGGCCAAAGGATTACGGAACAAGGTTTGCATCAAAAGGCCGGATACAGAAAGACCTATGCCTGCCAATAATGCCGTGATGGTTTGCGGCAGACGGTAGTCCAAAACGATGGTGCGATAAGCGGAGCCTTCGCTGCCGAAGATGGCTGCCCAGATTTCCTTCGTCGGAATGGATACCGATCCGAAACATAGGTTCATCACGAAGAGCAATAGACCGACTGCTGTGATTCCAATGGAAACCAGTAGGATAGGGGCGGAGTGATGGCGTTCTATGTTGGGATTGGTGGGGGTCATTAATAGATGTTATTTCAACGCTTCACGTATGGCCTCAAGCACCATTTCTTCCATAATAAAATAGGTGTCGGGGTTGGGATGACAGCCGTCTTCGCTCAGCGAGGTAGGGAAGGCTTGGTTTTTGTCTGCGAGGGCGGAATGATAATCGACATAAACAAAGCTGTTAACTTCAGCATAGGCTTTCAGAGCTGTGTTGATTTCAACGATAGTCTGGGCTGCGTTCTCAATCTCGGGTCTCCACCTAAACGAAGCACAAGGCGGTATGGAGCTGATGACGGGGATGATGCCGTGGGCTTGGGCAAGGGTGCACATCGAAATCACGTTGTTGACCACTTGCTCCGGAGCAACCCAAAAATCATTGTGCGCCACATCGTTAGTGCCTGCCATAATAACCACCGCTTTTGGATGGAGGTCGATGACATCGGTCTTGAAACGAACAAGCATGTGGGCTGAGGTTTGCCCTCCAATGCCTCTGCCAAGGAAATTATGTGTGGAGAAAAACTCGGGATGGAAATGGGCCCAGTTCTCGGTGATGGAGTTACCCATGAACACAACTTCGGGGAATTCGCCACTTGCGATAATCCGTTCGTTGTCAGCTTTATAGTCGTTAAACCGGAACCAATCTTGTGAATAAACTGAAAACCACATGGCTAATAGGATGATGATGAATGTTGTTTTTCGCATGAGTTGAAAATTTGTGCAAATTTACGGAAAAACCAGAATGCTGGAAATAATTTTTACCTTTGCACCCATAAAACACAAGAACACGTCTTCAACAAAAACTCCCCAGCCTCGCCATTGATTTCTGCGGTATCCATTGCGAAGTTGCCAAAAAGAATTAGAATCGTATTGTCAGGTTACCCATGACTGTGAATCCGGCCATAGGCATAAAACCAATTTGATAATAACGGTTGTCGTTCGGGTGACCGCCGCTTTCATAAAGTGCCGAATAAACCCAACCGTTGGCAGCATAGCGCTTGTTGAAGATGTTGCTGAAGTTTAGGCTTACAACGGCTTCCTTCGGGAGGTCTCCCGGTTTCATGGTGTAGCTGAGTCTCACATTCGAGGTGGAGAAAGCAGGCAAGGAACGGTCAAGGTTTTCGGTGTTGTCGAGATATATTCTTGAAACATAGTTGGTGTGCCAAACGGCCTCAAATCCTTTGTGGTGGAAAGTGATGAAGCCGTTGAGGATGGCCGATGGCGAGAATGCCAATGTTGAGTTGTCGTAGTGAATGGTGGTGTAGCCCGTTTCGCTGTCCCAGTCTTCAACCACCTCGTCGAAGTCAAGTATTTTATTGCGGCTCAAAGCTGCATTGGCCTCGATGGTCAGCCACTTCGTGGCATTGACACCTGCCTGCAATTCAACTCCCATTCTGTAAGATTTCTTGATGTTCGTGGTGAGTGCCTCACCAATGTCGCTGACCTCGCCGGTTTGAACGAATTGGTCGGTATAGTCCATATAATAGAAGTTGGCACCAGCTTGCCAAATGTTTCCTGAATAGTTGTATCCTAATTCATAGTCAATGAGTTTCTCGGGCTTCGGGAAAGGGTAGGAGCCGTTGTCGGTGAAGTTGTTGCGTTCTGGCTCACGGTGACTCATCGCCACGGAGAAGTAAGTGTGATGGTTGTTCACATCCCATGAGATACCCGCTTTGGGGTTAACAAAATGGTAGGTCTCATGGATGTTAAGCGGTTGGTTGTAATAGCCGCTTTCGTCATCGTAGAACTTATCGTTTATGCCATCGGTTTTGTAATCCACGTAACGATATTGAACGTCGCCAAAAACTGTCCAGTTTCTGCAAAAAGTGAAAGCCGCTTTGACAAAGGCGTTGCCGTCGAGTTTGCTTGCGTCGGAGTCATAGTATTTGAAGTCGCCGTTGGCAAGGTATTTGTTGGCCACGCCCTTATGGGCGATATAGGTCACATAGCCGAAGTGATTGCCTTGGAAGTTCTGCATGGCCAATCCCCCAATGACATCCCATCGTTCATCTTTGTATTTGGCATTCCAAATGAGGCCATAAGTGTCTTGCCTGAGCCCTTTCTTGCGGATAAAGTCGGTCTTTTTTACTTTGTTGCCTTCAGCATCCGTATACGTCATACCGAATTTTGATAACTTGTTGTTGTATCTGAATTCCTCGTAATAGCCATAACCATAGGTGTAGTGGAGCGAGGCTGTTGTCGACCAATGCTCGTTGATTTCCCAAACTGCCGAAAGGATGTTGTGGTTCTGCCAGAAATTGTCGGTGGTACGGTCCCAATAGCTGCCGTCGTTGAGTTGGTAGCGCTCGGTGACGTAGTTGCCGTTCTCATCTTTCAAGAAATTGCCGTCTTCGTCGTAAACGAGACGCTCATAGAGTGAGTTATAACGTCCGAGGCCGACGTTGTACAAATCTTCGTAAGTTTTGATGCCGGTATGCATGCCATAGGTGCCATCCATCAGACTGAGGTCGTTGTCGCCGGCAGTTACGCCGTTCCAGGCTTGTCCTGTGTTCTCGAAGTTGCCAATGTTCTTGTAGCGAAGTTGGAAGTTCTTATTAATATAGGTGATGCCGCCGTAATAGCTGCCGCTGCGTCCTTTCGTGCCGTGGATGAAACCGTCGGTGTTGGTTTGATGGTAGGCACCGTCGATGATGAGATGCTTCCACAACAGGCCTGTTGAGGCTTTTGCACCAAAATTAGTTGTGCTGAAAGAACCATAAGAGCCAGTGATTTCGGCACTTGGCAACAATGAAGGGGCTGCGGTGGAAAGTGCCACTGTGCCACCGAAGGCACCGTCGCCGTTGGTGGAGGTGCCCACGCCGCGCTGGATTTGCACCGAGCTCAGCAGCGAGCCGTAGCTGTTCATATTGGCCCAGAACACGCATTGGTCCTCGGGCGAGTTGAGCGAAACGCCATCCAATGTGACGTTGATGCGCGAGTCGCCGGCACCACGGATGCGCATGTAACTCGTTCCTGTTCCCACACCGTTTTCGCTCCATGCGATGATACCAGGTGTTTTGGCAAACAGGAAGGGGAGTTCCTGACCTGATTTCGAGAAATCGTTCAGTTCCACTTTCTTGATATTGGTGACGGCAAAAGGCGCGTTCTTCTGCACACGCACTCCGCTGACTACCACTTCGTTTAATTCGTGTACTTTAAGGGTGTCAGGAGAGGGATGAGTCATTGGAATTCCAGCTTCGGTTGGAAGACTGTCAGTGTCGAGTACATTGCCTTTTATGGTAAGCTGTGCATGAAGATGCATCGTCAACATTGAGGCAAAAGCGAGGAGTAAGGTTTGTTTTTTGAGCATAACTCGTTGATTTAATGATTAATAATTCAATAAATCAATAGAGGAATGTTGAGTAACTCGATTCCCTGTATCGGCATTATCCGTATCAGGTGCAGAGGGTTTGATCTCAGCCTGTCTTTCATCCCTATCGGGAAAGGCACCCCTATTGGTATTCGGCTGCAAAGATACGACTTTTTTCGAATGAAAGGGAAAAATGGTGGATAATTAATTATGATGATTCCAATAGATTTGCTATTTTTGCAAGTGAAAAGCATGATTAAGAAATATGAGCGACGAACAGCTATATATCAATTTTGATGAGTATCTAAAAGCTCGTGAGCCGAAATGGAACACCCGAACAAGCACCCGAACAAGTACGGGACAAGTACCCGAACAAGCACAGGACAAGCACAGGACAAGCACAGGACAAGTACAGGATAAGTTTCATTCAGGAAACCCCAACACTCTTAAACTTGTTCAAGTTGTTGGTGAACAGGAATTATACAATGAACTGAAAAAGCATGGGAGAGGCTGAAAATGAACAAAATCTCTTTCCGTTTCTATAAAGACCATGAAGTGCGTGCCGTCTGGGACGAGGAGAATTCCAAATGGTGGTTTTCCGTGTTGGATGTGGTGGGAGCCATCAATGACCAATCGGATTATAAGAAGAACCGAAACTATTGGAAATACCTCAAGACGAAACTGCGCAAAGAGGGAAACGAGTTGGTTAGTGCCACTAACCAACTGAAACTGTTGGCTGCCGACGGCAAACGATACAATACCGACGTGTTGGATGCAGAGGGTATCACATTATTGGCCAAATATACAAAGAATCTTCGCGCTATGGACTTCCTCGACTGGTTCACCTATAGCGACAATACCATTGACGGGCAGAGCCGCAAGAAAGCTTATGCCTTTTGGAAGAGCAATCTTGTGGCGGATAAGGATGTGGGCAAAGTGAAGTCGTTGCAGCAGATACATGCATACCTTTTTGGCGGTCTTTACGACTTTGCGGGCAAGATACGCACCAAGACTATCTCGAAAGGCAAAACCATTTTCTGCTTGGCAGAGCATCTTCACCAGTATTTGCAAACGGTGGAGAATATGCCGGATACTACTTTTGAGGAGATTGTGGACAAATATGTAGAGATGAACATGGCGCATCCCTTCATGGAGGGCAACGGACGCTCGACGCGCATCTGGCTCGACTTGATATTGAAAAAACGACTCGGACGGTGCGTTGACTGGAGCAAGATAGGCAAATGGGATTACTTGAATGCAATGATAGAAAGCGAGATGGACGGCAGCAAGATACGCACGTTGTTAAGCAAAGCGCTGACCGACCGCATTGATGACCGAGAAATCTTCATGAAAGGTATCGATTACTCTTATTATTACGAGCAAGAGGATTGAGAGATACCAAGTCATACCCAAGTAGCAACACGTCACTAACCCTCGGTTAGGAGGAAGCAAACTCCCCACTCTGAGAGAAAAGACATATCGCTATCAGCGAAAAGGCATATCTCTGCGAGCGAGAAGGCATATCTCTCACAGCGAAATGGCTTTTCGATTCCAAGAATCATCACGTTTTTGCAGTTGAAAACTTCCTCCATACCCCTCGAAAAATAACTGCAACAACTGCAACAACTGCAACACGAAACCCCTAATGCGTTGAATGTAAGTTGTATATGCATTAAAACGGTGTCAAAGTGTCAAGGTGTCAAAGTGTCAAGGTGTCAAAGTGTCAAAGTGATTTTCACAGCCGAAAAATGTCCACTATATATAAATATATTAATATATTTATTATATAGTGACGACTTTGACACTTCAGAAATGAGTTTGACACCATGACACCGTGACACCATGACACCCTGGAACTCGTGCAGAATAATATTTTCAAAAAACCGAAAAATACTTCCCCGAAAATTCGTAGAGCGCAATTTCGCGGTTGTAGTTTTGCAGCGTCGTTCGAA
>R22__coassemble_2074_pt1 | contig 9022 bp, 7 predicted proteins | sample R22__metabat2_low_PE_022 | metagenome-assembled genome bin R22 | reverse complement strand
GTTGTTTTACAAGGCACCCCTTATCTCGCTTTTTATCCTATATTATTATATATTTATATTATTGATTATTATATAGTTATAAGCGCTTTAAAAACGGGTTTCAAGTTGGATTGTGACTTTCTTTTCTAACTGAGACTGAGATTTGAGACTGGAAGGGGGGTGCTGAAAACAAAAACAACCCAATAACTACGTTGATTCTATCAAATTGACGATTGACGATTGACGTTTTGCCACGTAGAGGCTGTTTCCCGAGTGAAATCTCAAAAAAAATAATTTGGCTTATCGCCAAAAATACTTATTTTTGCACTTGATTTATGGATTACAACATAACACCGTCAGAAATTATGGATGGATTCAAGAACATAGAAATAAAAAACTTCAGAGGGATTGACCACCTGACAATAGATGATTTGTCCCGTGTGAATGTTTTCCTTGGACAGAACAATTCAGGAAAAAGCTCGATTTTGGAGGCTGTTCTCCTGCTTACGGGTATGTCCAATCCTGATGCTCCGCAAAATCTGAACAGGATTAGAACTAGGAATTATTACACCAGTTTCAAGGACATTTTCTATTTGTTCCATAACATGGACCTAAAGACAACTCCCGAGTTCATAGCGAAACAAGTTGATGATGAAGAGCGGAGGCTTCAGCTTCAAATGACCTACGTGTTCGATGAACAAGCTGTGTCGAGTCAGACGGGAGGAATGAATGGGATGCTTCCTGTTTCCGAGACAAAGACCTTTTTTAATACGTTAGAAATGGCTTTTGAAACTCGTGCAAAAGGAGTGGTGAAAGAATACCATAGTTCCATGACGGTAAAACCCGATGGTGTGTTGTCAAACAAAAAGATTGCTGAAGATTATTTGGAAAAATACGGAACCGTTTTCCTGACCGCAGATCTTTGGGGAATTAATCTTGCCGCTACACTGTCGGAACTTTTCAAACGAAAACAAAAGAATGTGATATTGGAACGTCTTGTTCACTTCGACAATCGAATTATCGATGTTGATATTCTTCAAGACGATATCTATGTTGACTTTGAAAACATGGCGGAGAAGTTGCCTCTTCGGATGACGGGTGACGGAATGCGCCGCTACCTGAACATCGTGGCTGCTTCTGCCAACCCGATGAACAACATCATCTTGATTGATGAAATCGACAACGGACTGCATTATTCGGCCTACAAGAAACTTTGGGAAGCCATTTTTGCCTTGGCTACTGACACGAACAAACAAGTATTTGTGACCACCCATAGCAAGGAAACACTTTATAGGTTGAATGAGATGCTGGGAGAACATTCGGAGTATCAGGATGCGTTGCGCCTCTATACGATAGAGAAGACGAAACTGGAAGGACATCAGGCATATAAGATGACTTACAACGGTTTGCATGAGGCGTGTGAGAATGATGTTGAATTGAGGAGTATTGTGGTATGAGAAAGGATGTCAATATCTTTGTCGAAGGAATAGCCGATGCTCGGTTCTTCAAGCAGTATATCCATCATCTGTTTGGTGAAGAAGTAGCGGACGAGCGCATAGTTCCCTTAAAAGGATGGAATAACTTAAAATCGGAAGCCTCTGTTCTTCGTATGCGTTCCATGTCGGCCAATGGCGGCATTAACCTTGTCTTTATCGATGCTGACAATGACTTTCAGAACCGAAAAGGTGAGATTGAAAAGTGGAAGCAAACGAACGGTGTCGAGTTTGAATTATTCCTACTGCCCAACAACAAAGACAAAGGCGCCTTGGAAGACTTGTTGGAAAACATCATCAATCCGAACAATCAGCCTATTTTCGGTTGCTGGGAGGATTACGAGAAAGAACTTGTGAGATTGGATATTCCTGGTCGCACCCCACCGCCTTTAACCACACCAGCCAAGAAAACCAAGATTTATGGATATCTTGAGGCATTGCTTGGCGAATCAAAGAGTCAAAAGGAAATGATAAAAGAGGCTAATCGTGACTACAAGAACACGCAGCATTGGGATTTGGATGCAGGGTATTTGGCTGCGTTGAGAGAGTTTTTAATAAGTAAGTTGCCAGATTGACCATGGAAGAAGTAAAACAACATAAAAGGCGCGGGAAACTTCCTAAGATAGAAGTTGTTGACCTATTCTGCGGAATAGGCGGCCTAAGTTATGGCATGAAGTCCGCGGGATTCAATATTCTGGCGGGGTACGATTTGGATTGGACTTGCCAATATGCATACGAAACAAATACGGGCGGAAAGTTTTTTTACAAAGATGTAAAATCGGTAACAGGCGACGAAATCAAGAATCTTTATTCAAAGAAAAAAAACACTATTCGTGTCCTTGCTGGATGCGCACCTTGCCAGCCGTTTTCTTCGTATGCGTTCAAAAAGAAAGTGAAAGACCCAGATAAATACGATTTATTATATGAGTTTGGAAGGCTTGTTGGAGAAGTTATGCCTGATATTGTCACGATGGAAAATGTGACCCAGATTCTAAATTTCAAATCAAAACCTGTTCTTCAAGACTTTGTCAACAAACTTGTTTCTTTGGGATATTCGGTTGAAGTGAATAGAGTCTTTTGCCCCGATTATGGTATTCCACAAACAAGAAAAAGATTGGTTCTCCTTGCGTCAAGATTCGGAAGCATTTCACTTATTCCTGCTACACATGACCAAAGTCATTATGTTACGGTAAGAGACGCCATTGGCGATTTGAAACCAATTGCTGCAGGTGAAACCGACAAAGACGACCCTTTACATCGTTCTACAGCTCTAACTCCACTTAATTTGAGAAGAATAAAAGCTACTCCTTATGGTGGCAGTTGGCATGATTGGCCTGAAGAACTGGTTCTTGATTGTCACAAAAAGAAGGAAGGAAAAACATACGGCAGTGTTTATGGTCGCATGGAATGGGACAAACCATCTCCTACAATGACTACACAATGTACAGGATTAGGAAATGGCAGATTTGGCCATCCAGAACAAGACAGAGCCATTTCTATTCGTGAAGCTGCACTTCTCCAAACCTTTCCTAAAACATATAAGTTTTTTCAAGACGAAAGAGCTATTTCTATCACTATAGCCTCTCGTTATATTGGCAATGCTGTTCCGCCAAGATTGGGAGAAGTAATCGCACAAAGTATCACTAATCATTTAAATTATAATAAATAGCACACATCATGTTAATAAAGAAAAGCAGAAAATTAAGTGATGAAAAATTGGCCGCAATTGAAGAACAGATTCAACGAGAAAGCGTACCTTATATTTATGATACGAAAGAATACCCCGTTGAAGTTATCGTTGCAAAATACAGCAAAGATCAAATATTTGTGCCTCATTATCAACGTAATTATGTTTGGAAATTAGATGAAAAATCTAGATTCATTGAATCAGTGTTTTTGGGAGTGCCAATCATGCCATTCTTAGTTTCTGTTTCCGGTGATGACGCGGAATTGGAAATCATAGATGGATCCCAACGAATTCGAACATTAGAAGAATATTGCAGAGATGGGTTTAAATTGACTGGATTAAAGAAACTCACCGAATTAAACGGAACAACATTTTCAGAACTTACAGAATCACGGAAAAACAAGTTCTTGTTAAGAGACTTCCGTTTTCATGTGGTTACAGATAGAGCTGATCTTGAAATCCGTTCAGATATTTTCAATCGAGTAAATACTAGTGCTAATAAATTAAAACCAAGTGAAATAAGAAAAGGCGCTTATCAAGGTGAGTTTTATGACTTTATCATTGATTGTTCAAAATCTGAATTGTTTAGAAAAGTTTGTCCCATACCAGAAAGCAAGGCAAAACGAGGTGAATACGAAGAGTTAGCATTGCGCTTTTTCGCTTATGCAAATTCATATCAAAACTTCAAACATGATGTCGCACCGTTTTTGGATGATTTTTTGAAATCGAAAAACAAAGGCTTTGACAAAGAAGAAATGAGACGTGATTTTGATATGGTTATGCGTTTTGCCGAGAACCATTTTGAACCACCTTATTTTGCTCGTAAAGGAAGAGATAATGCTACCCCAAGAGTACGTTTTGAAGCCCTCTCAGTAGGAGTCTTTTTAGCCCTAAAACAAAATCCAGATTTACACCCAACGGATTTTTCTTGGTTAGATTCTATTGAATTTAAAGAACTAACCACTTCTGATGCGAGCAATAACCAAGGCAGACTTCAAGCCAGAATAGAGTTTGTTCGCGATTGTTTGTTAGGAACCGCCCAAGTTTTACATTACAAAGATGAATAATACCAGAAATGAATACAACAAAAGGCTTCACGAAGTGGAGTTGTATTTTGAAACACTTGAATTATTAGACAAAGGAAGTTGTACTATACGGTGTGTTAACATTTTGGGAGAAGAGAAGACAGAAGAGATTGATTCCGAACTATCTACCATTTTGAAAGCCAATGGTTTTCTTTTGTTATATAATTTGATAGAAGCCACTGTCAGGAACTCCATTGATGCGGTTTTGAATTCTATTCATTCCACAACAGTTACTTTTGGTGATCTTTCCGAGAAACTAAAAAAGATTTGGTTGAAGCAAGAATCAAAGGGATTGGATCCCGAAAAAAACCAAGAGAAAATATTGCTTATGGCAAAAAACATTTTGGAAAATGAGATTCTTACCTTTGAAAGAGATTGCATCAATATAAGCGGAAACATTGACGCTCAAAAGATAAGAGATATTATCAAACAATTTGGCGGCAATGAAATTAGCAACGGTAGAAATTTAAAAACCATTAAAGACAAGAGAAACAATTTAGCCCACGGTGAATTTACTTTTTCAGAAATCGGAAGAGATTACTCAATTCAAGACCTGATTGACTATAAAAACGAAACCAAAAACTATCTTTCGAGGGTATTGGATGAAGTTCAGGATTACATTGATAATCAAAAGTATCTTAAGCATTAAGGTATTATGCCAAAGAAGAAATATACATTCATAGACTTGTTTGTCAGCATTGACGACTCCCACTCAGTTTTGCATAAAATAAGTTGAAATTCCTTTTAATTCTATTGGATTAGTAAACAAAAAAGAAACAATATGAATAAACTTGATATCGGCGACACCTCAGATAACGGTCAAATTACCATAATTGACGAGGACAGACTATGTTACCTCGTAAAATCAACAAGTAGAGGAGCTGTAGGAGTTCGCACAATTTCAAAAAAGCTTTTGGAGGAATACGTTGCCTATTTTGGCAAGCATCCAGATGCAACAGCAAATGATGCGAGAGATGCGCTTAGTGGTAATAGTGACATTGATAGATTCGAATACGGCTATTCATCCACTTTGAAAGTAATGGCTCAAATGGTTTTGGGACACATAAGTACTACCAACAGCCACATAGAACTCACACATAATGCAAAAGTATTATATCCCCTTCAGCAAATCTTCTACGGTGCCCCCGGCACAGGCAAAAGCCACAGAATAAAGGATGATGCAAGTGTGAAGGCGGCGGATGAAAAGAACTTGGTGTTCCGCACCACGTTCCATCCCGATAGCGATTACTCGACATTTGTGGGAGCATACAAACCCACGATGGATAAGAGAGCCGTTCGCAATGTGGCTGGTGACATAGTGAAAAATACTGAGAAAGAAGAGGTGTACGAAGATTGCATTATATACTCTTTTGTCCCCCAAGCGTTTCTCCAAGCCTACGTGGCGGCATGGAATAACCCAGATGATAAAGTGTTTCTTGTTATCGAGGAAATCAATCGTGGCAACTGCGCCCAGATATTTGGTGATCTGTTCCAACTGCTTGACAGAGACTGCGACGGATGCTCCGAATATCCTATCATGGCAGATAAGGACCTGGCCAAATACCTTAAAGGGAAAGATGAGAACGGTCAGGATATTTTGACCAACAAGGATGGCATAAAAGACGGAAAGTTGCGTCTGCCCAAGAATCTCTTCATCTGGGCCACCATGAACACCAGCGACCAGAGCCTGTTCCCCATCGACTCGGCTTTCAAGCGCCGCTGGGAGTGGGTGTATATGCCCATTGACACTGAAAAGGAGAAATGGTACGTCGAGATAAACGGCAATCACTATAGTTGGACTGAGTTCTTGAATACCATCAACGATGACATCCTCACCGACGAGACTGCCGAAGACAAACATCTAGGCTTCTACTTCTGCAAGGCAACCAAGAAGAAAGAACCGAGCGACATTAATCCAAATGTCATCATGGCAGAAACCTTTGTTGGTAAGGTGTTGTTCTACCTATGGAACGATGTGTTCAAGGTATATGGCATCCCAACCAACATCGGCACGAGCAAGGACTGGGCTTACCGCAAGTTCTATCGTCCAGATGGAACCGTGGACCAAGATAAGGTGGCCGAACTAATGGGTAAGCTGAAGATACAATCCGAGGAAGAAGGACAGACCGCTAACGAAGACTAACCTGAGCGAGCCATGCGCATCCTCATAGAAGAACATCAGTACAGGGCTGAGGTGGTGGACAACATCATCGTGGGGCTGACCAACTTGCGCAACATCAAGGGCAAGGTGTCGGTAAACCATGTGGGCTACTACTACAACCCAGACCTTGGTGGTGGTGAGGGCGACACGGTTTTTATTCTTCCCAAGGTACTGCTGGAGGATGTTAATGGCGAAGAACTCTTGTTTGGCAAGTACCATCCAGAGGACATTATCGACTTGGGAGCACAACAACTACTCAGCAAGGAGGAATATGATTTCCTGTATGAACTGGCGGTGTGGATTTATCGTGCTATTGTGGTGTTTCGCGACTCGCATTCCGACAGCGATGTGGTTCAGCAACAACTGGTGCAACGCATGTCGACAGGTCGACTGCAAGAATGTAACACCTATCTTGACATTCTATTAGCGTTGCAGAAGTTCAACCGCGACAACGAGGATTTCTTCTTCTTTGTACTTCGCAATCTGCATTCGGGCTTCAACAAAATCAACTGGACCCGCACCATCAGCCACAGTCAGGCAATGATACAGAATGACTCGCCTGTCTATCTGAACCCTGTGAACAAACGGCGTCAGGTGAATTTTGACGAGGAACTGTTAGTCATTTTCTTTTCCATCCTCAACTATATGCATGTCCATTACGGATTCCCAGTACACATCCCCGTGAACTACGAACTGATTACTGGCTCGCGATTCGAGGCCTATCTGAACGGACAGGGACGCATCCAGCTGTTGAAGATAAAGCACAAGTATTTCTCTGACAAAGCACTTTACCTGTGGGAACTGTGTTACGCTTTCTTCGACTTGAGTCGTAGGGTGAAAGTAGAGGTGAACGAACAGGAATATGTGCTGGTGAAGAACTTCAACATCGTGTTCGAGGCCATCATAGACGAACTGATAGGCACCGACCGGGCCAAACTGCCCCCTCGCCTGGCCGACCAAAGCGATGGAAAGACAGTGGACCACCTGTGGGTGGACGACATCCTGTTGCCAACCAACGAGAAAACAGCTGTTTACTATATTGGCGACAGCAAATACTACAAGCACAGCACGCCCGTGGGCGAGAATTCCATCTACAAGCAATTCACCTATGTCCGCAATGTCATACAATGGAGTTTCGATGCGTTGAAAGGTGTTACCCGTTGCGACGATGACAAATACAAGATACGGTTGCGCGACGACCGAACCGAGGGCTATAACGTAATTCCCAATTTCTTCATCAGTGCCAAGGTGGACTTTGAAACCTTGGATTATGGAGACGATGCGCTGCGGTTGCATTCGGATGACCCCTACAGCACCAGTCAGTATAGCGACCGCCTTTTCGATCGCGACACGATGCTGTTGAGCCACTACGACGTGAACTTCCTGTTTGTACTAGCTTTGTATGCCCGCAACAATGCTGGTAGCAAGCAGCTATGGAAAGAAGAGGTGCGCAGACGGTTCCGTGAGCGTGTGCAACATGTACTGGAAGCGCGCTACACTTTCTATGCCCTTAAGGGATATGATGTAGCAGAATCGGAACAATATATTACCACCCATTTCCAACAGTTGTTGGGCAAACTCTATCGTACCGAAGGCGAAAAAAGCATTTATACTTTAGCCGTAGAAATTAGCGGTAAAGGTGACGGAGAACTGATAAAAGAGTTGCGTAAGCATTTCTATGTGGCAGAATGCAAACTTGAAGAAGACCCGCAAACGAAGATAGACGAGCAGATAGGGAAACAAGGTGAAATGGTGGTAGGCAAAGCTGTTATTGTGGATGACAACTACTGTGACAAGACGGCAGAAACGATAAGGAAACAGGGATGTTATGCTATTGGTCTTGGTGAAACATCCGGGGCTCTCGCTTTGGCTGAGGGCTTTATGAATGTGCAGTATCTTGTTTTGCACAAGCTGAAGTCGCCAATTGTTTTTGCATTGAAAGCAGGCCCTAAACTGATAACAAAAGAGCAGTTGAAGGATACCCCACACAAAATAAAAGATAGCCAGATATACATCTTGTTTCAGATTGAAAGAGAAGAACCAACTATTGCGGAAAAGGTGAATCAGTATGCCCTTACCCATCCACCGAAGGAGTATTCTATTCGACAGTCTTATGTGACAGACATTAGCTTGATATTGGGAGGTTAAAAAACGAGCAATGTCGGAGAAATGTCGGAGAGCCAGTTCCCCTAAAACGTCAAACGTCAATCGTCAACTGCAAAGGAAATCGTTTTTTTGGGCTGTAAAAGAGTACCTTAATTAATTAAATTAATATGTAATATAATTATTATATGTAATATAATTATTAAATAAAAAATCCCTTCCCCTGAAATCGAAAAACAATGGAATTGACGATTGACGATTTACACTTTGCAGCGAATCACATCCAGCCCGCTCCCTGCTTTCTCCCTACTTTCTCCCTGCTTCCTCTCTGATTCTCCCTGATATTAGAGAAAAACAGCGTGCATGCCCATCGGAATCAACCGTTTACTGATAGTTGTTTATATATAAATAACTCCGCTGGCAAACATGGAAAAATCGTTGTATCTTTGCAAACAAAATCAGGTAGTGTTTCAACCAGTGTGTCCGAAGTCTGTAGACTTCAGGGATGCGGTGC
>R22__coassemble_2053_pt1 | contig 9081 bp, 9 predicted proteins | sample R22__metabat2_low_PE_022 | metagenome-assembled genome bin R22 | reverse complement strand
GAGGAGACCAAGCACCATCTGCCCGACTTCGTGAAGAAGTATCTGGCCCTGCACCATATTAATATGTACATCATCGATGCCACGAAGATTGCTGCTGAGATTGGTTTGGGCAACCGCACCAACACCATCCTCCAAAGCGCGTTCTTCAAGATTTCGGGTGTCATTCCTTACGACCTCGCTGTCGAGCAGATGAAGAAGTTCATCGTGAAGAGCTATGGCAAGAAGGGTGAGGACATCGTCAATATGAACTATGCTGCCGTTGACCGTGGTGGCGAAATCACGAAGGTGGAAATCCCTGCCGAGTGGGCCGAACTGCCTTGCACTACCGACTTCGCCTTCGAACACAACGATAACGATCCCGAGTTTATTAATAAGGTGATGCGTCCGATGGTGGCTCAGTGCGGCAACGACCTGCCCGTGAGCGCCTTCAAGGACATCGTGGACGGCACCTTCCCGGCTGGCACCACTGCCTACGAGAAGCGTGGCGTGGCCACCGTCGTTCCCGAGTGGAATCCTGCCAACTGCATCCAGTGCAACCAGTGCTCGCTGGTTTGCCCGCACGCCGCCATCCGTCCTGTCGTCATGACCGATGCTGAGCTGAAGAAGGCTCCTAAGGGTATGAAGACCGCCGACATGAAGATGCCGAAGGAGATGGCCGGAATGCACTTCCGCATGCAAGTCTCCGTGATGGACTGCACGGGTTGCGGCAACTGCGCCGACGTGTGCCCCGCCAAGGAGAAGGCCCTCGTGATGAAACCGTTCGAAAGCCAACTCGACGAAGCCAAGAACTGGGAGTACGGTCAGAAGAAGGTCACTTACAAGGACGAACTCATCGACAAGTACGCCAATGTGAAGAACAGCCAGTTTGCACAACCGCTGTTCGAGTTCTCGGGTGCCTGCGCCGGCTGCGGCGAGACGCCTTACATCAAGACCATCACCCAGCTGTTTGGTGAGCGTATGCTCGTCGCCAACGCCACGGGTTGCTCGTCCATCTACGGCGGTTCCGCTCCTGCTACCCCGTACTGCAAGAACAACCGTAGCGGCAAGGGTGTGGCTTGGGCCAACTCCCTGTTTGAGGACAATGCTGAGTTCGGTCTCGGTATGGCTACCGCTACCCGCAAGATGCGCGACCGCGTGGAGCGTATCATGAAAGAAGCCATCGCTGAGTGCGAGTGCTGCACGGGTGAGCTGAAGAAGCTCTTCCAGGCTTGGATTGACAACCGCGAAGACGGTGTGAAGACCGCCGAACTGGCTCCTCAGATTCTGAAGGCCTGCGAGAAGTGCGGCTGCGACTACTGCAAGCAAATCATCGACCTCAAGGATCATCTGGTCAAGAAGAGCCAGTGGATCTTCGGTGGTGACGGTTGGGCTTACGACATCGGTTTCGGTGGCCTCGACCACGTGCTGGCCAGCGGCGAAGACGTCAACGTCCTCGTCCTCGACACCGAGGTTTACTCGAACACGGGTGGTCAGTCTTCGAAGGCTACGCCTGCCGGTGCTGTCGCCAAGTTTGCTGCCTCTGGTAAGAAGGTCCGCAAGAAAGACCTCGGTATGATTGCCAAGAGCTACGGCTACGTCTATGTGGCTCAGGTCGCCATGGGTGCTTCGCAAGCCCAGTATTTCAAGGCCATCAAGGAAGCTGAAGCTTATCCGGGTCCGTCGCTGATTATCTGCTACGCCCCGTGCATCAACCACGGCATCAAGATTGGTATGGGTCACTCACAGCTGGAAGAGAAGCTCGCCGTCGACTGCGGTTACTGGCACCTCTGGCGCTTCAACCCCGCTGAGGAAGACGCTGGTCAGAACGGCTTCCACCTCGACTCGAAGGAGCCTGACTGGAGCAAGTTCCAGAACTTCATCATGGGTGAGGTGCGTTACAACTCACTGATGAAGACCTTCCCCGAGGAAGCCAAGGAACTGTTTGCCAAGACTGAGCAGTTTGCCAAGCTCCGCTATGAGGGGTATAAGAGGCTGGCTGAAGGGAAGTGATTTATTATTTCTTTAAATCAAAGTCTGGAAGGCTCTTGGCCTTCCAGACTTTTTAATACAACGAATATGAGTAAAGATTTGACATCATCCTCTTCTTCAGTAGAGAGGCAGAATATATTAAACAATCGATATGCTATTGAGGCAATTAGGCAATCCATAGGTATCGAAGGTATGATATTTGAAGACCAATTTGTATTTACCAAGCAGATGGTTGCAGAGTTTTACGAGGTTGACGTTTCAACAATAGACAGATACCTGTCTTCATATGCTGATGAACTGAAGCATAATGGCTATTTTTTATGTCGTGGTAAAAGGTTGAAAGATTTGAAGTTGCAGTTTGCTCACCTTATTAATGAGGCGACCAAAACGACGCAATTAGGTCTTTTTAATTTCAGATCCTTTCTGAATATTGGGATGCTTCTTGTGGAAAGTGAGAAAGCCAAACAGCTTCGAAGTGCAATACTGGATATTGTGATTTCAACGATTAATAAGCGTACGGGGGGCGGGACTAAATATATTAACCAACGTGATGTTAATTATTTACCCATGGCGATAAAGGAAACAAATTATCGAAAACAACTCACGTCTGCCTTACGAGCATTTGTTGAAGGAGCTGATACTAACATATACTCCAAAATAACAAATGCCATATATCGTGCTGTTTTCAAAGAAAATGCGAAAGAATATAGGGAGATACTAAGGCTTGGGGAGAAGGATAATGTTAGAAGCACCTTATATACAGAAGTATTATTGGTTATTACCTCTTTTGAAAATGGTGTTGGTGATGCAATAAGGAAAAAGTACAAAGATAAAGGGAATGTTAAGCTGTCAGCAGAAGAGGTTGAAAGTATTATCACAGAAATAGCGATGCTTCCAATGCAAAAACCCTATCTGGAAGATGCTCGTTCAAAAATGGCATCTCGAGATTTCAGTTTCCGTGATGCGTTTCATGGTAATTTGGCAGAATATCTAAGAGAAGTTTCACCCGATGAATATGAAAAATTCATAGGTGCCGATTCTATTGATTTTGACCATTTACTTGAGGATAATAAGGATGTATTAAGGAGATTAAAGCAAGGCGACGATGAGTGATTTGAAAATTCATTATATGTCTTACGAGGAAGTCCTTTCGGTGTATCAGAAAATGATAGAACAGAGCGGGGGTGGTTTTTCAGGAATTCGTGATGAGGGTGGCATTAAAATGATACTTGACCATGTGCAAAACGATGACTACTATCCCTCTTTCGTTGAAAAGCTTAACTATATTGTCTTTAGGTTCTGTTCGGGTCATTTTTTTAACGATGGGAACAAACGCATTTCTCTTACTTTGGGCGCGTATTTCCTTCTGAAAAATGAGTACTATTGGGCTGCTACCACCTTTATGCAACGAATGGAGGCTATTGTTTATCATGTTGCAGCATCCAATATCACACAAGATTTACTGTTAAGAATAATTGAATATGTGGTGTCGTGCAAAGATTTCGATGAATCTTTAAAGATGGAATTGGCTGAGGCAATGGGAGCAAATCAACTATATACAGAAGATGATTGTTAGTATTAATCATCATTGTCTTTTGAAAAGGCCAAGGGACCGAGCAATTCGCCAAGCTCCGCTACGAAGGCTACAAGAAACTGGCTATGGGAGAATAAATCCCAGTTATGCTAATGAAAAACAGCGCATCCAGTTTGGGTGCGCTGTTTTCATTTGATATTCAAATAGCTTCTATCTTATTATCTTGATTATCTTGTTGGGATTTCTAAGTCGCTAATTAAAAATCAGAATAAATGTCTTTTTTGACAGCCAATGCATCCATAATATTTGAAAGACTTGTTTCCAGAATATCCGACATCTTTGTTTTTTTGATATCACGATCGAGATTGTCTATGTCTGTTTCAATTCGGAGTTTCACAACTCCCTTGTTGATCATCTGCATTATTTCATCACGTGACACATAGTACATAGGATACACAAGGTATTCTATATTGTTGTACACTTGTCTTGTTTCATAATCAAGCGGACCAATCTTCACGGCATTTTCCAAAGTAAGGATTGTTTCATCACATAGTTTGACTAATAGTTTCCTACCCTCATCAATTTCTGGCTTTTGTTCGTTTAACATAAGGGAAATGTAAAAAGTGGTGTCGGATTCATTTGCGATGCAGTATAATGCTGCCGCACCCCCAGAAAACATTTTTGAATAAATAGTCGTATACTTGGTTAGTATATGTCTACTTCCATCAGATTCAACCTTGTCCATAACAACTTTCTGTGCATTTGCTCCTGTAATGAACAAAGTCAATAGAACGATTAATAACGTTTTTTTCATGTTTTTTCTATTTGTGCCCTTCAATGCCAAGCCGAGCAAATAATAACAAGAAGCGTGGCACTGCACACCACTTCTTCAGTTGAAAGTCCTTAGAAAACCTTGTTACGAGAAATAGCAAACAGCCCACGCTAAAGCGTGAAACCCTCATGCTCTCTCTTGCGTAACAATTGAAAGATTCTCAGGTTTTCAACTGCAAGACGAGGCATAACGCTTCGTGATTTCATTCTGAAATCGGCTGCAATAATACAATTTTTTTCTGATATGGCAATTTTTTTTTCGGCTGCCACAATGTGACAGCCCTACAGCCCGACGGGGCAATTTCACCCCAGGGCTGTAGGGCTGTCGTACCACGGCAGCCGCAATCATGAAAATTGAATAATTATTTTCCGTCAAATTGTTTTGTCAAGAAAAATCAATATCTTTGCGGAAAATTGAACGTCAATGTCATCATGAAAAAAACATTCTCAATCATCCGTAACATTCTTGCCATCATTGGTGGCCTTACCATTATTGTTGTAATCATTATATGGATCATGTCGCCCTATTTTGATGTCAATATTGATAAAAGCAGCCTTGGCCGATATGGCGAAAGAGTCGAACTGTTGCAACAATCAGGCGATTATGCCTCCGACACCAATGTGTTTTCCATGCAAATCATTCAGGATTCTGCAAGGGCAAAGGAGATTCGCGATTATTTCCAGTTGGACACGCTGTTTCCTGAAAACGCTACCACATGGGAGAAAGCCGTTGCAATTGGCAAATTTGTAGCCTCGAACATTCCGCACGACAACCAAAAAGTATGGCCGGAACATATCAATGCCATCGGATTGTGGGAATACACAAAGGATGTTGCTCCCGCATTCAACTGCCGTCTACACAGCATTTTGACGTTTGAATTGCTCCTTGCTGAGAATATCAAGGCACGATATATCACTTGTATGCCGCATGATGAGGACGACCAAGATTGTCATGTGGTCAACGAGGTGTGGCTGCCCGAACTCAACAAATGGGCGATGATTGACACTGACATGGGTGGGCATTATGTTTCGGACATGGACGGTACACCATTGTCGCTCAAGGAAATGCGCGAACACTACATTTCTGGCAAAAAGATGATGATGCACTACGCTTTTGATGAAGGCAGCAGCAAAGTGGATGATTATTACGCTTACATGGCGAAAAACACCTATTGGTTTTCCTGTTGGGGCACGTTGTCCTACTATCAGGAAGATTACAAAATGGAAGATGTCGACCGCGACAGTTATGTCAACTTGATTCCATCAGGCTTTGAGCCGTTCCGTGTTGGAGGTGGAAATACCATTACAACCAATGCTGATTTGTTCTGGGACGCATCGCTCGTAACTGATAAAGAACAACCTTAATTGGTTTGTTGTTTTGTTTTGCGGCTGCCACAATGTGACAGCCCTACAGCCCAGGGGTGAAATTGTTCCATTGGGCTGTAGGGCTGTCTTACCACGGCAGCCGCATTGATGTTTACGGTTTTGGTCTCTTTTATTGTCATGACTCCAATTTTCTGCAAAAAACAAACTTTCCTTAAATTCAGGAAAGATATCTGAAAATTTTTCCTGAAATAAAGGAAAGTATGATATGCATAGGCCGAAAAAAAACTGTAACAACTGCAACAACTGCAACAAAACGCCCGGAAAAGAAAAAGTTACTTATACAATTGTTTTGTTACAACAACTGCCTCGCGGGGAAAGAATATTTCTCTCGTGGGGGAGAAAATTTCCCTCGTGGGAGCGGTAAAAAGCTCTTTCAAGAAATCACCGAGACGACGGTTCCTATAACGCCGGGCTGTTGTCGGGTCAAGAGGATTGAGAACATCATCTATTGTCTTGCGACCGCCTTCATTCCCAAAGATTTTGAGGATATGGAATAATTTCGCGTTTAAAAATATGGGATTTTGGAATATTTCTGCAAATTAAGTTGTGAGGATTTGGAATTAAGTTGAAAACTTTTCCTTGTTATACAAAGAATTACCAGCAGCGATGGTGCCACTACGCTATTGCCTGTTTTGATGACTATGCGTCAACGCACAGACACACTTTTTGGGACAGTATCCTCCAAAATTTTAGATACTGCACAAAAAAGCATGTTCAAATTGAATGTATGAAAAAGGCCGGACTTCCCTCGGGGAGCCCGGCCTTATTCTGTAAGCAACTAAGCTGTAAGCTATTCTATCGCCTCCTTAATGCACTCTACGATATATTTCACATCTTCATCAGTGCGTGATGAGAGCATCGCCGCCCGATGTGGTAATCATCTTGTTGCCGTTGAAACTCAGTACGCTATACTTGCCGAATGTACCCAGCACCTGGCCGTTGTATCTTGAACCGAAACCCTCAGCCGCATCCTCAATCACGGGAATGTCATACTTGTTGGCAATCTCCATAATGCGGTCAATCTTGTACGGCATACCATAGAGTGCCACGGGAACTATGGCCTTGGGCTTCTTGCCCGTCTTGGCCATTCTGTCCTTAATGGCCTCTTCGAGCAAATCCGGGTCCATGTTCCAGGTGTCCTATTTGTAAATGTCTTTCAATTCTTCCCATCAAACGCCTCCATAGAGGCAGCTGTGGCCAAGTTGATGTCCTTGTGCATCAGAAGCGTTTGCTCTTAAATTTGCGGCTAAATTAAATGTAGCCGCATAATTATATACTGTAAACCAAATAGTTGCTAAAATTTGCGGCTAAATTTGCGGCTAAATTTGCGGCTAAATTTGCGGCTAAATTTGCTCTTAAATACACGAAAACAATTATCCCTTTATGTACCAATTGGAATCTCTCCCCTTGGTAATGCAGTAAATCTTCCCTAATTTCTTCAATTTGTAAAGAAGATTTTTTATTCTTACCCGCTTTTGGTCGTCTGAAAAAACATCCGGCAGCACATTCCATAATAATTCAACCACTTCAGACTTACTGAGTGTTTTATGGTCACGCAAAGAACCAAGTAATAGTTCTTCACAAGCTTTTATTTCGAGGCCTTTGTGCTTGGAATATGTGATTTTTTGTCCCGTAGTCTGCGCTATGCCTTTGGAAATATAGAGATTGGGCAATCTGCCTTCCACAAGCCGTTGCTTGCGAAGATAGGCGATTTCCTCTTTTGACAGGTTCCCGTTCATCTGCACCCTATTGAGCAACTCAATATCCATCAGTGAAAGATTGGGGTTTCGAACGAGCTGGCTGGCATAATTCATGTCAATAATCTTACCTGTTATCGTCACTTGTGTCCTGTCTTGCGACAAATCATACACAGGCATGGGGAAAAGGCGTTTTTTTTGGTAAGTGTACATCTTGCGAATGCCGCTACCTATGGTGTCCACCATCTTAAGCCCTACCATAGCATTGCATAAAAACCGGTTTCTGTAATGCTCCTCGGGCGCGTTGCCAAGCAAAACATTATCTATCTTGCCTGGAATAAAAGAACCTTTGTTAGAGAATACAAGTTTATCATCATATTCAACCACATTGATTTGTCCTCCAAGACGATAATCTTGATGTGCTATGGCATTGTTGATAGCTTCGCGGATCACGTATGGTTCGTATGTGTCAATCTCTTCAGGAAACAGCGTTTGAAACTCGGGATTGATATAGCGATATTTTAGGTTGCGTATTTTCGAATAAACCTTATCGACCGCGAAAACAAATGGACAAGTAAAGATTTCATAGTCCCTTTCCTCGCCGAAAACGTCTTTTAGAATCCATTTGATTTGCGCTACGGCAGGCGAAACCAAGACCTCGCTTTCGGGTTTGCCTAACAGCAGTATGGCTGCATTGGTGACCCTTCCTTTAATGGTGATTTTCGCCTTGTTTAGGAAAGTTTCATCGTCCCATTCTTCCATTTCATCTTTCTTGTCAGGATGAGCCGAGAGGTACAAGGCCCGTGCTTTCTTAATAGCTTCGGGGTCAAGGTCTGATAGGGTGGCATCGGCAACTGTCTGACAACTCCAGTCTTCCTCCATGCGTTGGCTGCGAATCGCTTCCAACTCATAGAGGTTCAAAGCCACGAGCGATTCCCCATCGCGGCCATAATAATGACCTTGGTATGCAACAGGAATACCTTGTGGCGCAGCGGGAATCTGAAACATGACAACTCTTTTCCCTTCCCTTTCAAAAGCATAGATTTCGTCAAATGTTATTCTGTTGGTGGTTTGGTCCGCAATTTTCTTCTTTAGTTCATCCAACGAAGTCCTTGATGGCTTGTATTGCGTCCCTATAATGCGATGGGTACTATTATCCACACCTAACACGAACCATGCATATTTTTTCCGTTTCAGATTGGCTTCATTGCTCAAAGCGGAAAAATATTTGCCTAAATCACTGTCACTGAAACTATTCTCAGCCTTCTTAAATTCAACAGTTTCTGTTTCTGAAGACATTGCCAACAGAGAGGTCAAAATAGTATTAATTTCAAATTCAGTTAACATGACGACAAATATTTATCGCCGCAAAAATACACAAAGTATTTCACATAGCTGCCGAAAATCTTAAAATCCATGTCATCCGTGTCCACTACCGGCTAAACCTAGAACCAACTATAAACTCTATACTATCAATTTCACCTCCATCTCGGCCAAAACAAATACCTGCAAAACATCCAAATGCCTTTCAATACTTTCATACTCACAACTCTCAACTTTAACCCGAACCTCATTTCACCCCGCAAAAGTACTAAAAATTCCAACACCCTTGGTAGTGTTTCAACCAGTGTGTCCGAAGTCTGTAGACTTCAGGGATGCGGTGCA
>R22__coassemble_2041_pt1 | contig 9138 bp, 12 predicted proteins | sample R22__metabat2_low_PE_022 | metagenome-assembled genome bin R22 | reverse complement strand
TGCGGGCTTTCTCCACCTCATTATTAATCTTCTCCTCAATCTTGGCCATATAGTCCTCGACGAGCACGTCGGCGCGGTAGCGTTTCTTGCTGTCGCGGTTGTCGATGAGCGGGTCGTTGAAGGCATCCACGTGGCCTGAGGCTTTCCAGGTGGTGGGGTGCATGAAGATGGCGGCGTCGATGCCCACGATGTTTTCGTGCATCTGCACCATCGCTTTCCACCAGTATTCGCGGATGTTCTTCTTCAGCTCCACGCCATTCTGGCCGTAGTCGTAAACGGCTGACAGGCCATCGTAAATCTCACTCGAGGGGAAAATAAAACCATATTCTTTCGCATGAGCGGTTATCTTTTTAAAGAAATCTTCTTGGTTCATTGTTTCTGTATTTCAAATTTCAATATTCATCATTTCGTAATCCGCATTCCACATTTCGCATTAAATAATCAGCATCGCGTCGCCATAAGTGAAGAAGCGGTATTTCTCTGCGATGGCTTCCTTGTAGGCCTTCATCAGCAGGTCGTAGCCGGCAAAGGCGGCCACTTCCATCATCATGGGCGATTTGGGGAGGTGGAAATTGGTGATCATGCAGTTGGCCACCGAGAAGGTGTAAGGCGGGAAGATGAACTTGTTTGTCCAGCCGCTGTAGGGCTTGATGGTTCCGCCGATGGTCATGGCGGTTTCAAGGGCCTTCAGCGTGGTGGTGCCTACGGCAAACACGTTGTTGTGGCGCGCATTGGCCTCGTTGACCAATTCGCAACACTTCTCATCGATGTACATCTCTTCTGAGTCGGGTTTGTGCTTGGTGAGGTCTTCCACCTCGATGTCGCGGAAGTTGCCCATGCCGGGGTGCAAGGTGAGCTCGGCAAAGGTAGCCCCCATGATTTCCATGCGTTTCATCAGGATTTTGCTGAAGTGCATTCCGGCTGTAGGGGCCGACACGGCACCTTCCACTTTGGCGTAGATGGTTTGGAAGTCGTCAGCGTCTTCGGGACGCTCCTCGCGGTTCAGCTCGCGCGGAATGGGCGTGTGGCCCAGGTTGGACAGCGTCTGCTTAAACTCATCGTAGGTGCCGTCGTAAAGGAAACGAAGGGTGCGCCCACGCGAGGTGGTGTTGTCGATGACTTCGGCCACAAGGCCTTCGCCTTGGTCGATGGGGCCGAAATACAGCTTGTTGCCGATACGGATTTTGCGTGCCGGGTCGACGAGCACATCCCACAGGCGGCTCTCATGATCCAGCTCGCGCAGCAGCAGCACCTCGATGTCGGCCTCGGTCTTTTCTTTCTTGCCGTAGAGTTTGGCGGGAAACACTTTTGTGTTGTTGATGACGAACACGTCGCCGTCCTTCACGTATTCGACGAGGTCTTTGAAAATGCGGTGTTCAATCTTTCCGGTCTTGCGGTCGACGACCATCAGTCGGGCTTCGTCGCGGTTCTCGATAGGGTAGAGCGCAATCAGATCGCCCGGCAGGTTGAATTTGAATTGTGAGAGTTTCATTATGTTTGTATTGTTGTTTTATCTCCGATAAAGACTACAAAGATATAACAAAAACGGAATTTTGTCAAGTGATTTTTTACAAAATACTGATTTTCAGTTTTGTTTTTCGGCTTTTTCCGTTTCGGCCTTCTTCCATTCCTTATATTGGTCCCCGGTATCGATAATGTGCTGTTTCAGCTCCATCAGCGGCCAGGCATCTTCAACTCTGAAGTCGCCAATACGGGTGCGGCGCAGCGAGGTGAGGCAGGCTCCGTTGCCCAAGGCTTTGCCGAAGTCGTTGGCGAGGCTGCGGATGTAGGTGCCTTTGCTGCAAGTGACCTCGAAGTCCAATTCAGGAAAGCGGTCGAGACTGATTTTGAATTCGTTGATGCTGACATCGCGTGCTTTCAGCTCGATTTCCTCATCGGAGCGGGCGTAGTCGAAGGCGCGTTTCCCTTTAATTTTGATGGCGGAATACTTGGGCGGGTATTGTTTCAGGTTGCCGACGAATTGCTGGCGCGCTGCCTCGATTTGCCCAGGCGTGATGCCGTCGGTAGGGTAGAAGGCGTCAGGCTCGCTCTCCAAATCAAAAGTGGGTGTGGTCTGGCCCAGCAGGATGGTTCCCGTATAGGTCTTCATCTGGGCCTGATAAATGTCGATTTGCTTGGTCATCTTGCCCGTGCAGAGGATGAGCAAGCCCGTGGCCAAAGGGTCTAACGTGCCCGCATGTCCTACCTTCAGCTTGCGGATGCCGTAACAGCGGTTGACCAGGGAACGGATGAAGTTGACCGTGTCGAACGACGTCCAGTCTAAGGGTTTGTCGATGAGGATGACCTCGCCGTCTTCGAAATGAAACATCAGGCACAGATTATGGCAACGATACCGACGATGGCGCAATAGATGGCGAAATACACCAGCTTGCCCTTCTTCACGATGTTGATCATCCACTTGCAGGCGAAGCAGCCCGAGATGAAGGCCGCCAGAAAGCCCACGATGGCTGCCACGGGCGAGATGCCGCTCATGGCTTGGCTGAAACCGACTTCAAAGATGTCTTTGACGTCAAGCAGCGCTTCACCCAGAATGGGCGGGATGACCATCAGGAAGGAGAATTGGGCCAGCTTTTCCTTTTTGTCGCCCAGCAGCAACCCTGTGGCGATGGTGCTGCCCGAGCGTGAGAGGCCTGGCATCACGGCGCAGGCCTGCGCGATACCGATGATAAAGGCGTGCATGGGGCTGATGTTCTCTTTTTGGCGTGGCTTGGCGAAATACGAGAAGGCCAACAACGAGGCCGTCACTAAAAGCATAATGCCCACGATGAGCAATCCCGAGCCGAAGACTTCTTCTACTTTGTCCTTGAAGAACAAACCCACGATGGCCACGGGAATCATCGAGATGAGGATGTTGATGGCGTATTTCGTGCCGCCGTTCAGGTATTGGTAACGGCGCCACATCTGATGGGCAAACAAATCCTTGAAAATCCACAGGATTTCTTTCCAGAGGATGACCAGGGTGCTGAGTACGGTGGCCACATGGAGCAGGACTGTGAAGGTGAGGTTCGACTCGCCGTCTTCGAGACCGAAGAGCGCTTGACCGATGGCCAGGTGGCCGCTACTGCTGACGGGCAGGTATTCCGTGAGGCCTTGGATGAGGCCGAGAATTAATGCTTGTAACCAGTTCATTTCTTTTTCCTCCAGAAGATTGCGACGATTTCAACGACAAAGCCTGCCAATACCAAGATGGTTGACAATGTAATACGTTGGAAGTCAAACATTTTTTCATTGAACACATCGGGGTCGGTTGAGCCGCCGCCCAACATAAGGATGAAGCCCAGGGCCAGCAGGGCGAGGCCTGCCATTACGATAATGTAGTTTTGTTTGCTAAAGGGCAAAACCTTCTGGTCTTCCATTTTTTCGACCATTTCTTTCTTTGTTATTTCTTTTGCCATTATATTAGGATTTCAATATTTCAGATTTCAGATTTCAAATTTCAAGATTCGTTTTGGGTTTTATGCGTAAAGTCGGTCCACGTCGGTGTTGAGGTATTTCCGCAGGGCTGAACGGGTGGAGAGTCCGCCGAGCAGGATGCCCAGTAGGATGATGCCGACGAAGATGCCGGCGATGATTCTATAGTCTTGGACAAGTGCCAACTCGGGCAGCCGGCGCGTCATCCAGTAGAGCGTGGCCAACAGGAGCAAGTCGGCCATCACGGCTCCAAAGAAACCCTGCCACCGGCCTTGCCTGACGAAGGGCTTACGGATGAAAGCAGGGGTGGCCCCCACAAGCTGCATGCTGCGCACGAGGAAACGCTTCGAATAGATGGAGATGCGTATCGTGTTGCGTATCAGCGTGACGGCGATGACGAGGAGGATGAGGCTGGCCACCATCAGTAGCAGGCCGATGCGATTGACATTCTGGTCGATGAGGTCGACGAGCGACTTTTGGTAGTACACTTCCTTGATATGGTTGTTTTCAATCATTCGCTTTTCGAAGGCGTTAAGGCTGTCGGGGTTGGCGTAGGCTGCGTTGAAGCGCACGTCGAGCGAGGGGAGGAGCGGGTTTTCCTCGTTGCCGAGCCATTGCAGGAAGTCCTCGCCGAGGTCTTCGCTCAGGCGGCGGATGGCCTCGTCACGGGGGATGTATTCGGCGGATTTCACGGCAGGCATGGCCTCTAATTCTTTTTTCAGGCTTAAGATGTAGTCTTCTTTCACGTTGCTGTTCAGCACAATCTCGAAGCCGATGTTTTCCTTGAGGTGCTTTGAGAGTCTCTGCGCGTGCATCATGAGCAGGGCGAACATGCCTAACAGATAGAGTACCAATGTGATACTCACCAGCGACATGAAATACGAACCAGCCACGCGGCGTTTACTTGAGTTGATTGCTGACATCTTCATGATTTGAAACGGCAAAGATACGGGAAATTACAAAACATTATTCTAACTGTTGAAAATTTCGTCAGAAAATCTCTCATAAACCTGATTGAACAAATCAATTTCTCGTTTGGCAATTCCTAGTTGATTGGCGAGGGCTTTCCATCGGCTTACTCCAGCGATTACTTCGTTGATGATTTGTTGTGCTTCGGCTTTACCTATCATATATTCTTCCGACGAGTCAAGCAGGATGCCCAAGTCGGCCTGATTGGTGGATGAATTGATGAGTAACGCTTGATATCCATGCAAGGTGGGATTCATGTCGTAGGCAGGCGAGAGCGTCCAACCGCGTGAGGTGAGCATGAAACCGTGATTGCGGAAATGGTCGTCACTGTTGCCGATGGCGATATTGAAAGCCACACGACGGAAAAGCTGCCGCAGGTTACTTTCCACATCGCGGCAGTTTTGCAGAATGAAATCCACGATGTCGAGATAGCCGTTTCCCGTTTTTGCGTTGCTGCCGTCAGTCAGTCCAAGCAGCGTCATCGCTGAGGCAAAGTGTCTCCTTCGTTTCTCGGCGGTTCTGTCGAAGCGTTTTGACAAAAGGGTGTGATGCCTTCCTGCTGTCTCGAAAACACTAGTCTCGGCGGCAATAATGCCAGCCGCTTTCGCCAACAGATGACTGTGATGTTCCCATAGGGCTACATCGTAGTCGTCGTTCATCGAAGGGAACTTTGCAACATAAAGATGCCCGTCATCGCCTATCACTCCTGCTTTTGGACGGGTTCCGCCAAGCGAGGAGCCTGGGTGAACGAGTTGCAAGAGCCATTTTTTATCGGGAAGCTGGTTTAGATCTTCGCTCTTTTCAATCTCCATACTTGCTGCCACCAATGTCCTGATGTCAGTCAAAGGCGGAACCCGAAGCGAAGGGTCGCTGTTGATGAACTCACCACCTTTTTCCGTCGAAAAACGGAAACCACCCATACGAGAGAAATCATCAATACCTAAGAGGTAGTCGAACGACGAAAGCTTGCGGACAGGACGTTTTTCTTCCGAGGCTTGGATTTGTTCGCGACGATTTAGCAACAGCCTTCCCCAACGGTCGGGCAAGGCATCGCTGAAACAGCCGAAGATGTCTCGGTCGGGTTGGGTGTATTGCTGTCCAGTATAGTTATTGAGGTCTGCGCTTAAGGAAAGACTGCCGTGTTTGCGAAGCCAATCTGCATCGTATCTGAACGAATAGGAGTCTGAGCCACGAAGCGATTCGTAGCCGAGTTCACCCACTAAAGTCGGCTTTGCCAACCAGTCAAAATCCGCATATACAAACAATGTCTTCATAAACTATCAACTTTCTTCGACGCTCTCTCTCGGTGTTTTAGGGCGAGGTCCTGTAAGGCACGTCCCATTTCGTCCTTTTGCGCCAGCAGTAGGATGTCGTCGTCGAGCTGCAAGGCATAAAGCACACGGAGATAGATTCCGATGGCCACCGTCGGGATGCCTTTTTCAATACGTGCGACTGTGAGTGGAGAGCAGGTGGCCCGTTCGGCTACCTGTGCGACACTCAGGTTGCGGCGTAAGCGCGCCAACTTGATTTGCTCGCCTACGGTCTGCATCTTCTGCTCCAGTTTTCTGGGCAGTTTGTTGCCCATTGTCGTTTTACTCATAAAAATGATATAACCAATAATTAAGGCTGCAAAAATACGATTTTTTCTTTATTATATGATAGGTTGATTTGATTTCTTTTTTTGTTTCTTGTGGAAAACAAAACTGGGGGCTACGAGACTTTACTATGTTATGAACAACTTACTATTCCGTCAGAAAAGTGTCAAAAAATCGGATTATTCCGTCAGAAAAGTGTCGAGAAATCGAATTATTCCGTCAGAAAAGTGTCGAAAAATTGGATTATTCCTTCATAAAATTGTATTTTTGCGAGGTAATACTATCGTCATGAGAACACCTGCTTTATTCAAGGAATACATCTGGTTGGTGAATACCATCGACCGAGCGAAGAGAATCACCTTTGCGGAAATCAACGAGAAATGGCTGCGGACGGAGATGAGCGAAGGCGTTGCCCTCAGCCGTACCACCTTCAATCGTCATAAAGATGCCATTGAGGATATTTTCGGCATCTACATCGATTGCGACAGGAGAGACGGTTATCGCTATTATATCGGTAACGAAGAAGTCCTGTGTGAGGATTCCGTGCAGAACTGGATGCTTTCGACCCTCACGGTGAACAATCTCATTAGTGAGAGTATGGGCCTGCAACACCGAATAGTGCTTGAAAACATCCCATCGGAAGGCGTGAATTTGGAAAAGGTGATTCATGCCATGAAGGAGGGCAGGAAGATTGTCCTGCGATACCGTCGCTATCAATCGAGAGAGGCGAAGACGTTTTTGTTGTCGCCATATTGCATCAAGCTGTTCAGGCAACGTTGGTATTTGTTGGGGCGCTTCGAGGACGGCGGTTTTGCCATGTTTTCCTTCGACCGGATGGAGGACATCATAACTGCCAAGGAGACGTTCAAGATGGACCGCGACTTCGATGCCTCAGAGTTCTTCGGCGAGTGTTATGGCGTGGTGATTGGTGATGGAAGCCAGCCTGAGCGTATCGTCCTGCGAGCCTTCGGCAAGGAGCAGTACTACCTTCGCGATTTGCCCTTGCATCACACGCAGAAGGAAATCCAGACCAATGAAGAGCAAGACTTTGCCGATTTTGAACTCAATTTGCGTCCCACAACCGATTTCAAGGGACAAGTGATGTCGCGAGGTGCTTGGCTGAAAGTGCTTGAACCCCAATGGCTGGCCGACGAACTACGCCAATGGCACGAGGAAGCGGCTAAGATTTACGGTGAAAAATGAAAAAAGTCTGAGCTTGTACCGCGATTTGGAACAACGTGCTTCTACTTTTGCATCGTGATTCGATGTTAAACCTTTAAAACGAAACGATTGAAAGGAGCCTTGGCCATGTTCTTCACATTAAACAGTTTTGGAGATTTTTTAATTTTCATTATCGTGACGGCGGTTGTCCTTTTCATCACGAGAGATGACAATTCAAAGGATGATGGAAACAATTGGGATCAATGGCGTACTCATAAATAAATGGTGCGATTTGAAGCGAAGAGCAATTGGATACGAAAGTAAAACTGCAAATATGAAAACAAAAGAAGATTTTTTGCTTGATGTTCGTGCTGCAATCAAAAGAAATCAAGTTGTAATGATGATGCTGTATAATTCCGAAACGGGAGACTTCGCAGAATTGAGCAATGGCTATGGTATTGAGTTTGATGACATGATTGTTAAGTTCATGGAAATGCCGTTTATTGGACATATTCCTGTTCAGAAGGCTTTTAAAGAATGGGAAGATTACTATGAGAATCCGGACGAAGCGGAAATCTATGGCTTTGAATTGGAGGACGGCGAGGTGCAAATGGCTATTCTCGAGTATTTTAAGAATCCAGATGGTAGCAAATCTTTGGGAGAATATCTTGAATGAATGGATAATGATTAACAAAGTTTTGACGCAAAACTACGCATCAAAACTTATTGTATTATTCATCAGCAAAGAGGTCTGGATATTCTTTTTTGAACTCAGCCATACGCTCCTCGATTTTAGCAACCCCTTCGTTGCACCTGCGATCAATTCTCGCTTTGTCGCGAGAACTGATTCTTGAACTGTTGGTGCGAGACTCCCTTATCATCAAAACGACTAATATAATAACCATCACCACTCCGCCAGCAAATCCTATGTCAACGAATGCCCACATTTTTATTTCTCCTTTCTCGCTGCAAAAAAATCTTTCTCAGAATAACCAACGGCCAACGGAAGCCATATGACTATTGTATCGAATCGGCGGCACGGCGGATGCGGTCGGCCAAATCCACCAATGCGCCCTTCAACTGGTAGCGCTCCTCCATGTTGAAATCCGTCGGTTTCTTGTTGCCATCCACTCCATCCAGTTTGTGGTAGAGCCATGAACCTGATTTGTCAAAGTAGCGGTTTGCAAGTTCACGCCACGAGATGGCCAAAAGAATATCTTCCAATTGTTTCTTCATTGTCCCCTGTTGGGTTTCCTTCAGTGTCATTGTTGCCATGATTTTTATAGTTTTTAGGGGTTTCGCTTTTTAATGTAACCTGCTGATTGTTTATTCTATTCCGTCCATTAGTTCCGTCAAAGTCCTCTCAATGTAGTACTCAATATCGCGGCCAGAGAAGATATAACTCTTTCTATAGTTCCTGATGGCTTGAATCAAGTCGTACTCTTTCTCTGTCAGTTCAAGTGTTATCTTTTTCATCGTGGCACGCTTGTTTGATTTTTATGCCGCAAAGATAGTACAAATATTCGTATTAGCGACATTTTTCCCGTTTTTTCTAAATAAAAGTGTACTTATTCTCGCTACTTTTGCCTCAGATTTAGACTATGGACTGCAAGAAAACACCTCCCAGTCTCAAATCTCAGTTTGAAACACAGCCACAATCCGCATAACGATGACTCGAAAAAAGACGCTTTAAGCAACAAGCCTTTTCTCTGCCAGAGACAAGGCTTATCGCGCAACCAGGTAGATGCCATACCGTTGCCATACCATTGGCATATCGTAGCCATAGTGTTGCCATACTGTAGCCATACTCTAAAGTATGGCTACAGTATGGGTAGAGTATGGTTGTACTATGGCTGCCCTATGGGTAGCCTATGGCAATGCTATGGGTAGGCTATGGCTATGCCATGTGAACCGTTTGGGAAGCTGGTGTAGTTCGCTGATTTTGGTTGTCACTTTTGTGTCTTGCGACTGATCTAAGTTG
>R22__coassemble_2028_pt1 | contig 9186 bp, 8 predicted proteins | sample R22__metabat2_low_PE_022 | metagenome-assembled genome bin R22 | reverse complement strand
CCAGTCCCTTTTTTTTACGCGTCAACGCTCAGACACACTTTTTGGGACAGTATCAGAAAACCGTTTTGGGGTTTATTTCTCCATCGGCTACACTTTCTGACCAGCCATTAACAAACAATCCCGGTGAGACGCGTCTCATCGGGATTGTTATTGTTTTATTCAGCAAAACAACCGATTAATCAAGCAGTTTCTTATTGTTCTCCATCAGCAGCTCCAACTGCGCCAGTTCTTTCTTGCTCAAGCGAATCTCGGGCAGGAAGCGGCGGAAGTTGTCCAAACTGTGCATATCGGAACCTACATAGTCATACATGCCTTCCTTCAGCATAAAATGCGATTTGATATAGGCCGGTTCGCCATAAGCACCTGCAAGCGACAACAGGTTCAATTGGAACTTGTAGCGTTTTTCCTTCCAACGAAAATACTTGTCCTTGTTGGCATATTCATATCTTTCAGGATGCGCAACGATAGGCTGGAAGCCATCACACATTATTTCGTATATCATTTCAGTGATACCCTGCTCATACATCAGATAAGAGGTCTCACAAAGCACATGCGTACCTGCCTTGTCCAAAGTCAGAAAACCCTGCTTAAAATGTTCCATAAAACGAGCGTCAAGCATATACTCAGCACCTAAACGCAGGTCTATGTTGCAAACTTTGGCAGCCTCGGCCTTGAAATCCGCAAATTTAGCTGTTATGCTGGCACGGTCGTTGTCAGGATAATCTTTCATAAAATGAGGCGTAAGCACTATTTTCTCCACACCACGTTCTGCGTACTTTTTCAAGGCATTGAGCGATTTCTCGATAGACGAGAACCCATCATCGACACCTGGAAGCAAATGGCAATGGATATCGGCAGCACCCCTAAAAATGCTCTCGGGTAGCTTTTTCAACAAAAATCCAAACATGACAGACTCAATTTACCTTAATCATTCCTTACCGTCATCATGCATCTTGGCGACATGATGATGGTGATGGTGGTGATGATGATGCTTACGGAAAATGCGTTGGTACCATTTCTTTTTCTTCTTCTTTTTCTTTTCCTCTTCCTCATTACCATATCCATAGCCGTAACCATATCCATAGCCGTAACCATATCCATAGCCGTAACCATAATAGCCATAGCCACGCTTTTTCTTATTGACACCATTAAGGACGATACAAAGGTTCGGGAACTTGCCGTCTTTTAAGAATTTCTCCACATCGAACAGCAAGCGCTTGTCAGTTTTACCAGCACGCAGCACCATCACGGTGGTGTCAGCCACACGCTTCACGATATCGGAGTCGGCCACCATACCTACAGGCACGTTATCAAGGAATATGTATTCATAACGGGTGCGCAATTCGGCAACGAGATCATCCAAACGCGTACTCATCAACAATTCGGCAGGGTTGGGCGGCACCGGGCCTGAGAAAATAATGTCAAGTCCTGGCGTATTGGTATCGGAATGGATAATGTCGTCAACGTTATCAGTCTTTCCAGAGAGGTAGTTGGAGATACCTGCACGAGAAGCCACATCAAACACTTTGAACAACGTACCTTTACGGATATCCAAGTCAACCAACACCGTCTTTCGTTTGGCCAAAGCGAAACTCGTCGACAAATTGGTTGAGATGAATGTTTTACCCGACGACACCATAAATGAGGTGAACATGACCACATGTGCTCCTTGTTTCCTGTCCTTCATGTATTCGAGACTCGACCTAATCAAACGGAACGACTCAGACAGGGAGTCTCGTCCATTTTCGCGCACCATAATGGTATGGCTCGGGACATCCTTCTCAAACGGCACATCTCCCAAGAAAGGAACGTTGGATGACTTCTGCACATCAACACGATCATGTATAGTGGTGTCCAACAAATTCTTGAGCAACAAAAATACTACAGGAATGGCAAGGCCTATCAAAAGGCCCAACAAAACCGACTTTTTCTCATCAGGAGCGATAGGTTTGCCGTTAGGATAGGCATAATCTATAATCTTTCCTGTAGCCTCCAATTGTGGGCTGGTCATCAGCAGTTCCTCGCGTTTAGTCAACAGTTGTAAATACAGCTTCTCCTTAATACCTTGCATACGTTCAACGGAATGAAGTTCAAGCTGGTCGACAGGCACACTCTGTATTTGCGAATTGGCGATATTACGTTCACGATTGGCCGCGGCAATACGATCTTCCAAACCTTGAAGATTGATTTCAAGTATTAACATAATGTTAGCATGAAGACTGACTTGATCCTCCATAAGAGCCTGGGCTACAGGGTTGTTTATTGTTCCGTCAGCCCTGTATTTCTCGATCTGCGCCAAGTTTTCGTTGTACTTCTTGATAGCGGCTGTAGCCTCTGCAGAAACATTAACCGCACCAACAGGGATAATTTGATCAGTGTTGTTTTTCGTAAAATTAAGCAAATAACGCACCATATCCGCCTGTGTTTCCAGCTTCTTCGCCTCTTCCGTCAATGCAGTGCTCGCAGCAACATATGCCTGACCGTAACTCCTTGTGTCAATGATATTGTGACTACGCTTAAAGTCAACTGACACCTGCTCGTAATCCTGAATGTCACTCATCAAGTATTCGATACGGTCATTGATAAACTTTTCAGTATAATCAAGAACACGTTGCTGGTCGGCAATAGACTCCTGGTTGTAAACCTCCATCAAGGTATTCAACACATCGGCTGCGCGTTGCGGCGAAGTGTCGCGCAAAGAAAGACGCAAAATGGCGTTCTTGTCACTGTCTCTTCCGATACCGATTCTGGAGCGATAAGAGCCTGCTATGGATGAAAGTGGATAGTGATGCACTGAAATGGCGATGTTCATAAAGTCATTGTAACGCCAGGTGGGTTTCACAACTATCTTTCCAACAGGCGAAATCACCGTGTCGTTCAACGACACCTTCATCGACGGGATATTGGCACCAAAACCTTCAAGAACAACATGTTCTTCATCAATGGGTTTCAGAGTAAACGAGGCACTGGCATTCTCATCCATCCCAGGAAACACCACCTCAACGGGACCGTCCTTGTATAGAATTCTATTACGCCTCGCCATCTTGGTATTATAAGAATACATGACGTTCAAATTCAGACGGCGTACCATATTTTCCATATTGCCAGCCGACCGCATCACCATGATTTCATTGTTAATAGTGCTAACGATAGGCCCAGCACCTTGAATGGCATTCAAAGTTGAAGAACCACGCATTGACTCTGATCCGCCACTGGCCTGTGTCCTGATTAGAATGGAAGAATAGCTAGCATATATTCTTTCTTCCCCTCTCACTCTATAGAAAGCAATCACACCACCTATCACTGCGAAAAGGATAAACCATGGAAGATTACGTAAAACCAAGAATACCAAGTCCTTGAACTTGAAGCCACTATTGGCACTATCGTCAAAGAACGAATTCAAGTCATCCGGTTTGTTGTTTATCTTGTTCGGGGTATAGTTTTGATTTTCAAACTCTGTTGCCATTTTTCAAATCATTTACATTTTTACCAGATGTTATTGTTGCTTTCGAATGAACGATTCGATAAGCGTATATATTGCCAAAGCTGACGTCAAGGACGAAATCAGTCCAAGCACGAGACTCAGGTTGCTTGAGAAGAACTTGTAGGGGCGTTCCTCTGTAAAGATGATGTCGTTCTGCTGAAGGACAAAAAATTCATCGTCAAAAATAGCCGTCGAACGAGGGTCGAGATAATGCACCACGCGTTTGCCGTCCACTTCTCGCATCACGCCAATGCGGTCGCGGCGCGTATACCAATCCAAACCACCCGCCATGGCAAGAGCTTCAAGGAAGGTGCAACGTTCTTCATTAATGTTCAGCACCTTTCCTCCGGAACTGGTCAGCATATAAACCCTGAAATTCAGGAAACGTACCACCACCAAGGGATTCTTGATATAACCGTTACGCTCCAAATTAGCCGCAATGGTATCCTGAACCTGCAAACGGGTCAAACCCGCCACATGAAGCTTACCTAAAACAGGAAACTGGATATAGCCATCACCATCGACGAGATAACCCGACATTCTATAATCATTGCCTCCACCACCCATGTTTTGCATGGAATTGAACGGTTTGAGCAGTTCATCATCCTTGCCAGTGTTGCTCACCAGAAAGATTCTCAACTCATCATAAGGGGCTACTGTGGCTTCCAGATTCTCCGTGATCGGCATACCCTCTTTGGGCATATCCTGCAAATAACGCACATGTTTATACGTAGTGCACGAAGCAGCCATCATGGCCAAAACGACCATGGATAAATACAATACAATTCTATTGTTCATACTAAATCAATTTATTCAGAAAACAGGGCGCAAAAATACAAATTATTTGCGAGACACCAAATAGCTTTTCACCACGTTTTTTGCCGACTGCGTAATGCATTCCTCCAACCACAGTCCCAGGTTGTCAGTCCAGCGTTGCGGATGCGTGGTCAGCATCAGCTGTTTGGGAAATGTCCCCTCAGATAGTGCTTTCAGGATGTCTCCGGTGGAATGATAGACCCATCCTTTTCCAATCCATTCCTCCTGATGGGAAAGCACCTTATCCCTGATGCTCACATTGAAGCCATCCCAACGGCGACCCGTATCGGTCAGGTAAAACACTTTCGAGAAATCCACATCGAAATAAGGCTCGCCCACAATACCGAAATCATGATAATCAAACTGTTCCCATAATTTTCGGCTGTCAAACTTGCTACGAGGAGACCCATGCATACAAATAGTCCTCACAGGATAATACTTTCGGAAATAGTCCAGTTGCATCTTGAAATGACAAATCGCCTTCTCCGCATCACCATTGCAAATGGACAGGTCTTCATAATGATAGCCTATTTCATGCCCTAAATCCACGATGGCTTTAATGACCTCAGGTTGGTTACTCTGTTCGTCAACACGGAAATAAAACGACGATTGGATACCTGACTTGGCTTCCATCTTCGCTATCACTAAGGCATTGTAAGCTCTCTTGTCCACATCATGACGCATAATTACGAAACGGACATCATCATACTCGACGCCATGCTCACAATAGTCTTCGAAGGTCACAAAGCGATAGCCAGCCTTCTTGAAGGCTTCTATCAAACATGTATAGGTTTTCAGGGTAAATTCCATGTTATTTAAATCGGAATTGATAGTCAGGATTGTTTTTCATCACTTCCCTACTATCAGGATAATTTTCAATAAACCAAGTCAAAAACGCAGAATAGTCAATTTTCTCGGACAGCATCTTTTGACGACGGAGCTGCCACTCCTCTTTCAGGTCTGGCATTGCCAGCAATTCATCTATCTTGGCGAAGAACGCCTCCGATTGATTAGGCAGAAAGGAGAAACACAACCCATAGCGACGCTCCAATTCGTTAGGTACCGAGAGCCTTCCCGCAAAGCTATTACACTTCACAGCCGGCGTACCCAAAACAGCTGCCTCCGAAGTCATGGTCTGGCTATCACCCACCAGCAAAGTGGCATAATACATCAAGGAATGCGCCTTTTCGGGCGAAATTTTCAGTTGATAAGGCTTGAACTCGTCATCAATATTCCTTTCCGTAGTGATGAACACTTTGCCATGTTGTTGTAGGTGTTGTACCAATTGGAGCTTGTCACCCATAGACAAGCCACCCTCTCCAACATCATGATGCGCCTTGAAGGCATTAAACCTCAGAATAAAGAAGTGCTCTCCTTCCTCAACGCCCGCCTCATGCAACACGTTCGGGTCGGGTGCGAAGCGACTGGGATGAAGATAAGCCAACTCATGAAAGGCCTTCACGTAAACCGCTTTGCGCGATTTACGCTGAATTGCAGAGGGCGTAAGGATGGTATCGGCAAAGGGGTGCCCAAATTTGACAAAAAGAGGTTCTACCTCGTCATCGTCATCATCCATGACAATGCTCTTCATTTTAGACAATTTACTAATATGAGCAATGTTAATGGACGACCCCACACCTAAATCAATGTGATGCTTACGGGCTATTCTCAACAGACGACGATCATAGGACAATTGGTCCAAGCCTTTCTTCATCAGCGCGTCGTCTTTTTTCCCGATATTGACATAAGGTATGCCAAATAAATCCATCAACCGCATCGCTGATGGAATCTCTTTCACCACCACCGTCACTTCATGGCCTTTCTCCTTCAACAAGAAAAAAACATTACGCAACAGATGCACATGTGCTGGATGGTTGATATCGATTAGGATGTTCATAACTTCTTCATCAGGCTAACACCCAGTTTTCCGAAACAGTACAGCAAAGGCTTCCCAACACAGGAATATCGTCCCAATTCAAGCAAGTCACCACCGAATTTCAATTTGAAATCACGAACGCCATAACCTCCATCATTGGGTTTGCCTGCCCCCATCATATCGAACTTCTTATAGCCGTGTTCTGCCGCATATTGCAATCCTGCAAAGGTGGCCACCTCCGACGGGAAGATGTTTTTATGTACCCCATCCTCCCCACACGCATACATCTCATACAATGCCACGCCTGGCAAGCCCACGCACACCGTGCCACCAACTATTCTTCCTTCATACTCAACCAACAAAAAAACAGCGGTGTCTACTTCTGATAGTCGTTCAAAAAACTCGACAGGGAATAGGGGGGTTTTGACCTTGGTTGCATACAAATTGCTCAATACGCTATAAAACTCATGAATCTGCACCAAAGTGGGATGCTCAACCACTTTAGCCCCGTCGCGCATAGAAACCCTAACATCCCGTTTCCGGCTTTTTCCTAAATGTTCAAGAACCACATCTGTTGAGGCTGTGTTGACGTGGATGTCATAGTGTGGTTCATAGTGAAATCCACACTGTTCAAAGGTTGCACGCCAACGGCAATAGTCATTGAAATTCCGCAATTCTATATAGATGGCGTCCCGCTTCAACTTATCTTTCAAAGCATTCAGCAAGGCTTTCAGTTCTTCATTGTTAACATCATCCGCCAACAATGGTCCTCCAACAACAATAGCCCTTCGCGAAAAAAAACGTTTTATTTTTCCGCCATCCTTTTGGACATATCCAACAATTACACCTTTCAACAATCCATCCGACTCAACAGCCAAAGCAAAAGACTCCAGAAACGAAAGACTGTCGTAGAATTCGAATGCCTCTCGGGTTTGAAACCAAGTGGCGACAGAAGACGCTTTCACCAAATCCGTCCATGCCTTGGAACTAATATGATTTCCATCAAGAATGTTCATTATTCACAACCCTTTCATAAATCCCAACAAGTTGCCTAGCCACCATTTGATTATCCAGCCCATCAGCAATCAGTTTCTCAAGACCTTTTGTTCTTTTCCCATTAGCCAATAATGTATTAAGCAATCCAGACAGTTCTTTCGCTTCCCCAGACTTTGCAACATAACAGCCATCAATGCCTTCTATTCTTTCCTTCACATCCCCCACATCCACGCTCACGATAGGGCATCCGCAAGCCAGAGCCTCCTTTATCACCTGAGGAGAGCCTTCTGAAACCGAAGTCATCAGAAAAACATCGGCAGCACACATCAGCAAAGTAACCTCTTCACGAGAGTAGCCTTTCAATTCCAACAATTCCACTCCATCGTCTTGTAACAACGCAACGGCATTTTGGGCCAAAGGAGCGTTTTTCACCGCATTGTCAAAAGCACCGGCAAAAAGAACATAATTCTTGCAGGAATCCAAATTCATCCTCCGCCTTGCTTCTAATTTCTCGGTCAACTGCAAATTCGACACATTAATGCCACAAGGCAACAATGAGAATCTCTTTTTAGGCTTGGCTATGTCCATGGTCTTACGCGAAACAAAAATATTCCAAGACGACAAATGCATCGAAAGCTTAGAGAATGGAAGAATCTTACGCTCATTGATGTCTGATCCGTGATAAGTAGTCACCACCGGTACTTGTCGTTGCAAGTTGGCTAACAGTCCCGACAGCCCATAATGAGCATGGACAACATCAGGCTGAAACGTCTGGATTTTTCGCTTTATAGCTGGCAGGTTCTTCAGATAGCCTGGCAAGCCTTTGCCTTGCAGGCCATAAAACGCAATCTCACAACCGGCCGCTTGCAAAGCTTCCGCCTGTTCTTGTATAAAAGGGGCAAAGCGATTCCTATTAAACGAGCCAACTATAAGAATCCTCATACCAATCCTTTACCAGCCAGTTTAATCCAGGACCAAGCCACATTAGCCACGCATATTACCACCAACCATATCCCAAACCAGCGTTTATGTTTGTTCTTCATCTGAGACACCCCGTAGGCTGCAAACATCAATTCAAAAGCCAAAACAGGAAAATGGAATCGTTCAGAGTGTGCAAAAGTACTAAACACCAAGACGGTCAAATAACCACTTAATAAAGTAATTGGAAGCACATGTTTCCGCCACTCGCCACTAAACAGCAAGGTAAACATGGCAAAAATCGTGAACCCCGACAGAATGTTTTTGATGAAGTTGGCACCATTCATCATCATCTGGTTTTCTTGACCCGGAGTAGCCACCAGGGATGAAAACGGGATGGTAAAAATAGCAGGAGCAAACAATGACGCAGAAGCATATTTGGCAAAAGTATTACCACCCATTGCCCTCGATTCGTATCCCACCTCTTGATTGACATTTCTTCCTTCCCACAAATTTTGCGTCTCCTGAATGATTTCCACGCCCACTGTCGCGAACATCCAAATAGCAAAAACTGTACTATACAAGATTTTTTTCCACAATTCCAATTGTTTAGCTGAACTAAAAATCAAAGCAGCGACCAATGAGGCAAACATCACCGCTGCCAAGGCAGTACGGAAGGTAAACATCGCCAGAATACACAAGGCTGGTATAATCAAACTCACAATCTTGATTTTGGGCGAACGCAACACCAAGTCAGCGCGTTCAGCAAATAAGATGGTCAAAAAGGCCATTTCCGTTTCTTTCAATGTCACGCCACAATAGTACCACATGTTAGGCATTAGCATGTAAAACACTGCTGTCATACGACCCACCGCTTCACCGAAATTGCGCTTGGCAAGATTGTACATCAACACACAACTGAATGCATCTATTAAACATTTGATAATACGAGGAGGTAACACAGCAGAGCCTAATATCAGATTTTCAAAACCCAACCACCAGCAATACCCAGAATCGGAAAAAGTTATTCTATACTCTTTCATCAGCCTGGCTGTTTCAGCAACACCAAATTCTCTCCACATAGTCCCTATATAGG
>R22__coassemble_1980_pt1 | contig 9400 bp, 8 predicted proteins | sample R22__metabat2_low_PE_022 | metagenome-assembled genome bin R22 | reverse complement strand
CACGATGCTGAATTGTTTGAGTAAAGGCTTCCTTGTATGCGACCTGCGGACGGCCTGAGTTGACTTCAACGCCAAACTCTCTCTTGAGGCGGTCCATAATAATGTCAAGGTGTAGTTCGCCCATACCTGACAGTATGGTTTGACCCGAATTCTCATCGGTGTGCACAAACAGTGTTGGATCTTCCTCGACCAACTTAGCCAAGGACTGATCGAGTTTGTCTAAATCTGCTGTGACTTTAGGCTCAACGGCGATATTCACCACCGGCTCGGGGAATTTGATATTTTCGAGCACGAGGGGTTTGTTCTCAACGCAAAGCGTGTCGCCCGTGCGGATGAGCTTGAATCCTACGGCGGCACCGATGTCGCCGGCCGAAATCTCATCAAGCGGGTTTTGCTTGTTGGCATGCATCTGAACAATCTTGGCGATGCGTTCACGCTTGCCTGTCGACACGTTGAGGACCATCTCGCCGGCTTTCAACGTTCCGGAATAGACGCGGAAGAAACAAAGACGACCGACGAAAGGATCGGTGGCAATCTTGAACGCCAGGGCGCAGAAAGGCTCCTTGGGGTCGGCTTTGCGCACTTCCTCTTGCTCGGTCTTCGGATTGACACCCTTCACATGGTCGATGTCGAGCGGGCTGGGCAGGTAGTTGACGATGGCGTCAAGCAGAGGCTGCACACCCTTGTTCTTGAACGACGAGCCACAAAGCACGGGGCAAATGCGAAGGTCAAGCGTAGCCTTGCGGATTTGCGCGATGAGTTCGGCTTCGGTGATGCTCTCGGGGTCTTCCATATATTTCTCGAACAAGGTCTCGTCGTCTTCGACGGCTCCCTCAATGAGGTTGGTGCGGTATTCAGCCACCATGTCCTTCATGTCGTCGGGGATTTCGATTTCGTCGTAGACGGAGCCGTTGTCCTGTTCTTCCCAAGCGTACGCCTTATTCTTGAGCAGGTCGACCACGCCGATGAACTCGTCTTCGGCACCGATGGGCAGTTGGATGGCAACAGGATTGGCGTGGAGCCGCTCCTTAATCTGTTCCATAACCTTAAAGAAATCGGCGCCTGCGCGGTCCATCTTGTTGACGTAGCAGATGCGGGGGACGTTGTACTTGTTGGCCTGATGCCACACGGTTTCCGACTGAGGCTCGACACCGCCTACGGCACAGAAGATGGCGATGGCGCCATCCAGCACGCGCAGTGAACGTTCCACCTCGACGGTGAAATCAACGTGGCCGGGCGTGTCGATGATGTTGATTTTGTAAGCCTCATTATTAAGGTGCCAGAACACCGTAGTTGCAGCGGAGGTAATGGTGATGCCACGTTCCTGCTCCTGAACCATCCAGTCCATGGTGGCGGCGCCGTCGTGAACCTCACCTATCTTATGGCTACGCCCGGTGTAATACAGGATACGCTCCGTTGTCGTCGTCTTACCGGCGTCGATGTGTGCCATGATGCCGATATTACGCGTGAGGCTGAGCGGGTTGACCATATTATCCTGTCCGTTTTGCATAATTCCTGATCTCTCCTATTAGAATCTGAAATGCGAGAATGCCTTGTTGGCATCTGCCATTCTGTGGATTTCTTCTTTCTTCTTGAATGCAGAACCTTCTTCCTTGTAAGCTGCCATGATTTCCGAAGCGAGCTTCAGAGCCATCGATTTCTCGTGACGTTTGCGGGCATAACCGATCAGGTTCTTCATACCGATGCTCTGCTTACGGGCAGGACGGATCTCTGAAGGAATCTGGAAGGTAGCACCACCAATACGACGGCTTCTTACTTCCACTTGAGGGGTAACGTTGGCCAGGGCCTTCTTCCACACCTCAACTGGATTTTCGTTGAGCTTACTTTCAACGATGTCCATTGCTTCGTAGAAAATCTGATAAGCCAAATTCTTCTTACCTTCGAGCATGATGTTGTTCACGAACTTGGTGACCTGCACATCATTGTACTTCGGGTCGGGAAGGATAATTCTCTTCTTTGGTTTAGCTTTTCTCATGTCTTTAAGTCTTTCTTTTTTGACTAATCGTTATTTCTTTGCGGCTGTTTGTTTGGGTCGTTTAGCACCGTACTTCGACCTGCGCTGGCGGCGGCCATCGACGCCCGAGGTGTCTAAAGCACCACGGATGATGTGATAACGCACACCCGGCAAATCCTTAACACGACCTCCTCTGATCATGACGATAGAGTGTTCCTGCAAATTGTGGCCCTCACCGGGGATGTAGGCGTTGACTTCCTTCTGGTTGGTCAGACGGACCCTGGCCACCTTACGCATAGCTGAGTTAGGCTTCTTGGGGGTCGTCGTGTAAACACGCACACACACACCGCGACGTTGCGGACATGAATCCAATGCAGGCGACTTGCTCTTGTCGATCAATTTCTGGCGCCCTTTGCGCACTAATTGTTGAATAGTCGGCATTTTTGATTTGTTAGTTAATTTGTTAGTTTAATCCGTTGATTATAAATCAATTTCAGACTCGTACCAAACTGGACGGGGGCAGCACTTTTCGAGATGTAGTCAGGGAAACATGGTAAGCCATTAACGGCTTAGAAGTCTATAAACCCACGAGGCGACTTATTGTTTACGCTTGACTTTTTCAGTCACTTCGTGCAGAAACCTATCACGTTTAACTTATCAGGTTCCTAACTATATCATTTTCAAGGGCAAGCCCTCTTTCAATTCAGCGGTGCAAAAGTACAACATTTTTCTTTACGCCGCGCTTTTTTTTTGAAAATTTTCTGAAACTTTATTGAGAATAATTTATATCTTATTGTTTTTCTGATAATTAAGCATACCAAATCTTTTGTCCTCGGCATAAAAAAAGCGTCATTTCAGGCTTGTTTTCGCCCAAAAAGACGCTGTTTTTGAAGCATTAATACTTTACAAAGCGGTCTTCGCCGTTGTTCAAACCGAGCAGTGGGCTGCGTCCGAAGAGCAAAAACACCTTATGCTCCCAAATAAGTTCCCACAACAAGCGGCTAATGCGAACCTGTTCCTCGGGGGCAAGTTCTTCGCAGTTATATACCGTGTTTGCCAGGTCGGCAAGAGCGCGGTCGCGGATGGCCTGTTGACGAATATGGTTGCACAAGTTAAGGAAAGTGGTGCCGGCTGGGGTGTCGTTCTTCTCAACAATAACCTCAATCAGGTGCTTCAAAGTTTCGTTGTCATAAAGTGTGTGAATAGGGTTTGAGTTGTAGTTCATAATCAGATTTGGTGTTAATTCGTGGCGCAAATATAGGGCAGTTTTTGGAATTCTGCAAATTTTCATGTGATTTTTCATCACAATGCTGGTTTTTCCGTCCTTTCACAAACAGCTTTTTCGTATCTTTGCCGCCTAATATTAATATAAGGTGTATCAATGGTTATTGAATTAATCATCGTATGGGTGCTCGCCGTAGTGGCGTTCTTTGTGCTTTGGGCGCTTTTGGCCAAAGTTGTGCAGCGCATCAGCAATCGGAAGCATAAGGATGACACTGATTTACATGATGTCGAGCCAATGGGAAAACAAGAATCATAATACGATTTCGGGCGAAATCTACCTGTTTTTGGTTAGATTTCGCCCGAAAAGTTCAGTAAAAACGCAAAGGAATCAGTTTGCGGAGTGTACCCCTCTATAGGTAAAGCCACTATTTCGCATGTAAGAATTTATGTTTGAATGATATTCTGTGTAAGTAAGTTTGACCATAGACCAAGAGTCAGGGTCACCACTATTAAACATAGAAAGGGAGCTTGACGGATAGACGCAATAAGTATTTTCCCAGATTAAAACATCTTCCTTTTCACCCCCAGCAGGGAGAAAGATACTGTTGCCATTTTTGAAGGTGAGAAGCATTCCACTCACCTCATTCACTGTATACCATTTTTCGTGAAAGGCATTATCCCTCAGTTCATAACATTCAATATTCGTTGGTGTGTGCCAACCGCCATGCCAGTTAGCGGCAACTGCATCGTCTTCAGCTTGGAGGGTGGTGAGATTGTCATAAACATTGTATTTGGTCGGTTCGTCATCAGCATAATAGTCACCGAACTTGTAGTTGTTCCAAGTATATTCAGTCTTTTCCGTCGTCTCGCCCCATGCAAAGTAACTGCCGTATTCTATCGGCGATGATGCACCGACATTGTAAACAGCCCATTGGGTTCCACTGGGCAGGCCTAGGTCTACACAGGGATAACCGTTGATGTTACCGTAAACACTCATGTCGGTTAATGCAAGTGTCGTAAACGTTTTGTCCTCGCTGTAGTACTCATCCTGCCCACACCGCAGGTAAGCACGCACATGGTAGGTGGTACCCGGCTCAAATTCAAAGACAAGGGTGTCGAAACTCATGGCCTCATCGTCTTCAAAAATGCTGTTTCCCCATGGTTCAGGGTTTTCCTCGGTGCCCCAACAGATGGCGAACTGCGTATAGGTTTCACCTTCCGGCAAAGTAGCCTTGGCTCCCAGGAGAGCCGTGGTGTGCTTAACATTTTCTGGGGTCAATACTTCTACAGTCACTGTCGCAGTTGGTTCATCATTGTTGCCGCCACCGTTGTTACCACCGTTGTTACCACCGTTTTCACCATTGTTCGGTTCGTCAGGTTTCGTGCAGCCTGCGGCAAAAACCACCGCCGCTGTGAGCATCAGTAGTGATGCAAGTTTTCTGAATTTCTTCATAGTTTGACAAGGGGACTTCTAATTATACTTGGTTTCCTTGTTTTCGGGTTGTCAGGATGCCGAAGTCCCGTTTGGGCAGTCCTTTCAACCCGCTGCAAAGATATGCGTTTTTGTTTTATATGGCAAGCTTTTCTGACATTTTTTTGAGTTTTGCGCGTATGTATGTATGTATGCATGTATGTATGTATACTTCATAACGACAATTTTACAACTTTATTGTTTGATACACAATATTTTGTGTATTTTTAGAAATGCCCAGGAGTTATATAGGAGTTACATAGGAGCTACCTTTGAGGCCGACGTCGATAGTTGTTTTGTCTTCTACTGTGTTAAAAAGCCTTCCGCTTTCCGCCTTAGCCTTGGGACGTGGTTGTGTCGGTGTTATGTCGGTGTTGCCCAAAACGGGATCAATAGGGGAGTAATAGGGGAGTAAAACCAATAGAATACAACGGTCTTGTTATCAAGGCTTTATTACATGCGTTTTTTTGACGTTCAAATGTCCCATCTGTCCCACGGTTCCAGGGCTGGGACTGTGGGACAGCGGGACGATGGGGCAAAGACACAATACCCGTTGCAGTTGTTGCAGTTGTTGCAGTTAAAATCACAGAGAGAAGCCATCCATCCAATCCCTCTGTAGGGACGCACCGCGTGCGTCCGCCTAAATGAATTGAAAGCCCATGTCGGATTATTGCGCGTTGTGCTTTAACCAGTCAAGCAGTTGCCCCGAGGTCATATAAATATTCGGGGGCGAAATCTGCCCCGTTTTCCCATTCAATCGTGTTGAAACGAATGGAAAAACGCTTAAAGTAATCTTTGTCGTAAAGTGGTAAGAACGCCTCTCCCTTTAATGAATCGGCAAGGTCGACATCGCGAACCTCATTGTTGTTGAACCACAGTCTAATCCTGTAGTCTCCAAGATATTCTGCTTTGTTAATCTCCAAAAACATAAGCCATTAGTTTAAAGGTTCTATTTTATCAAGAGGCGATCCGTTTTGTGCTTTTTCCCAATCAGCAATCAATTCTTCGCGGTGTAATTCAAGCCATTCCAAAATCATACGTAATGCACGGCCTGGCATTTTTCCTGTCACAACCCCATCGTGAATGCTCACTGTCACTTTATACTCGCCATACCAAGCATGAAAATGTGCTGGCGAATGATCGGTGAAATTCATGAATATGATGATTCCGTAAAACGAACTAATCTGAGGCATAAAGTCAAATTTTTTGCAAAAATAAACAATTTCCCTAAATCTAATGCATTTTCTTGAAAAACGTAAAAGCCATCCGCCCAATCCCTCTGTAGGGACGCACCGCGTGCGTCCGCCGAAATGATTGGGAAGCCTTTAGCGGATTATTGCCCGTTGGGCTTCAACCTGTCAAGCGGTTGCCCCGAGGTCAGACAAATATTTCGGAGCAAAACCTGCCCTGTTTTCCCATTCAATCGGGTTGAAACGAATGGAAAAACGCTTAAAGAATATCCCTCCTTTTCGGGCGAAATCTACCCATTTTTTGTTAGATTTCGCCCGAAAAACCATAAAACGGGCGAAATCTATGCTTTTTTAGGTAGATTTCGCCCGAGTTAGTAGAGACGCGCCGTGGCACGTCTCTACAAATCTCATTGTTGTTGAACTTAAGAAACGTAAAAGCCATCCGTCCGAACCCTCCAAATAGGAGATGACAGGCGGATGGCTTTGATAATGATAATAGAGAAGCAATGCACCGCTGCTCTATGAATGCTAACGTCTGAATTCTTTATTCGACAGGACAAACGAGGCGGACAGAGAAACCTTCGCTTCGATGACTGCGGTTTTGCGGATAAAACCCATTAGGATTGATGGTCACATGCCTTGCACGATAAATATCACCATTATAATCAGAATAAGAAGAAGACCAATAATAGCCCTTTTTCCCCACAGCAGAGTTTGTCGACATTTGTGTTCCTATTCGTGCTCCCGCAGCTGGAAGGAATACAGCACCAGCGGTCTCCATCAACTCCCATTGCTCTATTGTATAAACATTTGCCCAATTGCTACTACCAGATGTAAAGCTCAAACCATCAGGCAATTCCCATGCATCTGGCAATAGGATTACGCCATTTACACCATTGATACTTGCGTGCCCATATTTTGAAGAAGCTCCATTTCTACTTAGAATTATATAAACCCATTCATCTTTCGATGGAGTTCGCCACATTCCTGCAGCATTTCCGCCATTACTCATAGCATTATATACCCCCCAGTCGCCATTTGCAAATTCACCCGTGAGATTCGCAGTATTTGAATCGGGACCATAATATCTGGCTCCATAATAACCATAAGATGATCCGGAATTGCTATTGTAGTAAGTGCTATACGGCTGATAATAATAATTGGAGGTTGTCTCGCGCAAATTGCATCCGCTTGTTCCCCATCCAAAAAGACTCACCACATCTTGGTTAGCATAGTCGGTTCCAAAATTTTGTCCATTAGTCTCTACTATATCATATTGGTGTTCCATGAAGCTCCAAACACCCGTTGATTTGGTGTATTGCAGGTTGCCTTTCGAGAAATACACTTGATCACCAGCGGCGTTGATGGTGAATTTGGCCTTGCTGTTCACGATGCCTTCTTGCAAAGTGGTGAAGCTCACCTGATCTCCATAGGCTGTTCCAGCCTCGTTGGTGGCGTAGGCTCGGGCGTAATATGTGGTCTTGCCAGTAAGATTGGTCAGATTCACCACAAATGCGCCTTCATTCAAGTCACTGCCTGTTACTTGGGTGCCGTCTGCACCCTCAAAACCGTCGGTGGTGCTGTAGCTGATGCCGTAGGCACTGATGTTGCCGCCGCCGTTGTTGGTGATGTTGCCGCCAATAGTAGCCGTGGTAGTTTCCACATTGGTTGATGCTATTGTCGTCACCGTGGGAGCAACAATGCTCGTATTGGTGGTGAAGCTCTCCACCGAACCCACGTATTCGTTCTCTCCGTTCTTGGCATAGGCCATATAATAATAGGTGGTGCCCTCCGTCAGGCCGTCAAAGGTGTGGCTGAATGGAGTTGCGAGGGTGGCCTGCTCCTTAGTGGTCATTGAGGTGACGTCGGTGCCGAAGTAGAACCCCACCTCGGTCACGCTCATGCCCGTAGGGGCGACATAGCTGCCGCTGACGGTGGCATCGGTGTAGCCAACGTTGGCGATGGGGTCTGTCGTCACCGCGACAGCACTCACGGTCACCACAGGCATCAGCTTGATGGTCTCCGCAGCGATAGTGTTGTCCTGCATGGTCTCAAGGGTATACAGCTCGGTGGTGCCGTTCTTCAGCACGGCCTTGAAGCCGTTGGCGAACACGCCAGCTGGAACGACAAAGTAGAACGTGGTGGCGTTGGTGGCATCCAATGCGATGTTGCCACAATCCAAAGTCACCGTAGCCTGGCCGTTGGTGAGGCCTTGGTGTTCCCCGTTGAGATTATAGCGCAGCTGCCCGGCGAGGTTCTCGCTGGCCTTGCCCGTCAGCTCGATGGTGCCGATGTTGCCCGTTCCCTTCACGGGGATAGCCAACAAGCCACAGGGGCTGTGGAAGGTGAAGCTGGTTCCCGTGTTGGTGGCCGCCATCGGGTAGGTGGCGTTGCCGAAGGTGCCTTCGGCATAGGTCTGCACGGCAGGGAGGTCTAACAGGACTTCCGTACTCGATTTCGTCGCGCCAGATGCGGGGTAGAAAGCCGTGTAGCTCTCGTTGGCATCAAGGGTAGTCTCGCTCGTGAAGGTGGCTTCCTTGACGTTGTTGTCGGTGGTGCTCATCATGTAGGCAGTACCGTTGGCGTCGAACACCTTGATGGCATCGCCGCTGTTCCAGTGGAGGTCGCTGCCGCTGAGGTGGGTCTTCGCGTCGCTGGTCGGCTGGGTCAGCTCGGCCTTGAAGCTGCTGGCAAGCTTTTGCTCTTCTTTCTTGCATGAGGTGGCTGCTAAGGCCACGAGGGCACACAGGCCCATGATTCTGATTACTTTCTTCATGTCTTGTCGGTTTTTGAAGTTAAACATTACCATTGGCCGTTGCTGGTTCCGAATTGGAATCCGTTGCCGCCAGCACCCGTCGGGCTTGGGGTTGGTGTTGAGCCTCCACCAGAGGCGCACAAGACACCCTGCGTCTCAATCTCTATGACCTCCGCTCGAGGAGCTTCATAGGTTCGCCTCATTTCGAGGCCGTTTTCTTTTCTTTTCATCCTTTTGTTTGATTTTAGTTAATAAAAGTGTTTGATTAAGTTGTTGTTACATAGATTTCAAAGACTCACACACCAAACAAAAGAAGCGTGCGCTGTGTTATATCACATCGTACTTGAAGGTCCTGCGAAAAACCCGTAATAAAGAATGTAATAACAGCCACACGCTATAAAGAAGCGTGAAGCCGTTATACGACCTTCCTTCATTACTTAACTTGAAAATTTCGCAGGTTCTCAAGTACAAAGGAAGCATAACGCTTCTAATCGTTCAAGATGTCACGAACTGGCAATCCAATTCGGCAGCAAAAATAGGAAAAAACCGAATACAAAAACAAAAACGCCTGAGATTTCCGAAATTTTTCGTATTTTCGCGGTTTAATTAAAGAATCCAATTCTGGATTGCTTCGTTCCTCGCAATGACGCAAAGCACGTGCAGGAGCAAAGCCAAAAATCTTGAAATTTGAAATCTTGAAATCACAAATATCAAATCTTTGAATATGAAATACGACGTCATCGTTATCGGCAGCGGCCCCGGAGGCTATGTGGCTGCCATCAGAG
>R22__coassemble_1953_pt1 | contig 9497 bp, 8 predicted proteins | sample R22__metabat2_low_PE_022 | metagenome-assembled genome bin R22 | reverse complement strand
CATGAGATAGATGTAATACCCTATGGTGCTGGTAAGCTGCGAGACGAAAGTGTTGGGGTTGAATTCGAGGGTCTGCCCGTCCATATACTCGAAGGAGAATTTGCGGTCGACATAGTTGAACAGCGGCGAGTTGTAATTGGTCTTATAGACGGGTCTTCTCAGCGCAATGTTGATGTCAGCAGTGAAGAGGTCGTTTTCGCGCGACTTGACATCTATAAGGATGCTGCACTCGATTTTCTCGCTCTGGCGGAAGTTAATCTCGGTGAACTTCGTGTTGTTGATAAACTCGTACAGAGCGGTTTGCAGGCTTTGGTAAACGGTTTTGTCGGTACCCGCCACCTGGGTTGAGTTGACGCGCACTTCGCATTGCAGCTCCTGAGCTTTCGCTAAGGTGCTGAGGCTGAACAAAAGGACGAGTATGAACAGGGCTTTCTTCATGCAGATTAAAAATCGTTTTCGCTATTCTTGGCAGGATTGCGGAAATAAATCTCGTCGTGCAGGAACTCGTGGATGGCAATCAAAGTGGGTTTGGGCAGGCGCTCGTAGAACTTGGCGATTTCGATTTGCTCGCGGTTTTCGAACACTTCCTCAAGGCTGTCGTTGGTGGTGGAGGCAAACGATTCAATCTTTTCGTTGAGTTCTTCCTTCATTTCCTTGGCAATCTGATTGGCCCTGATGGAGAGGATGGCGACGGTCTCGTAAATGTTGCCGGTGCCTTTGTAGAACTGGTCTTTCTGACGGGTGACCACCGTCGTTTCGGTCTTAATTTTCTTGAAATCCATTTTATTTGATGTTTTCTAATTTCTTTCTTGCTTTGGCGGCGACGTCTTGTGCGGCGGCGACGTAGGGACTGTTGGGATAGAGATAGGTCAGCGTGTTGCATTGCTCTACGCACGACTCGTAACGCTCTCTCTGTTTCTCGGGGATGCTGTTTTCGGCATATTCGAAATAGGTGGTGGCCATGTCGTAGAGAATCTCCTCGCGGTGCTTGGTGTTGGGATGGTTCTTCAACATGTTCTCAAACGAGGTGATGGCAGCACTGTAATTCTCCATGCGATAGAACAGGCGGCAGATGTTGTAGTCTTTTGTTTCAAGCTTGTCCTCCAGATTCTCGATGAGACGGTTGGCGCAGGGGATGCTGTCGCTGCTGGGATAACGCTCAATGAAGCCTTTCAGCAGTTTGATGGCCGTGTGCGTGTTGGTTTGGTCGAGGCCCGATTCGGGCGAGAGCAGATAGCTGCAATAGGCGTTCATGAAAGCAGCCTGCTCGGCTTTTCTCGAGAAACCGTAGGTTGTATGGAACTTGTTATAGTAATAGGATGCAATTTCGTAGTCCTTTTGCTTAAAATAGCACTCTGCCGTTTTGAAGGTGATGTCTTCGCCCCGGGGCGTGTTGCGGTAAGCTGACTGCAACAGGTCGAAAAGTTGCAAGGCGTGGTTGAAGTCGCCGCGGTCGTAGTAGTCAACGGCCACTTCGTACTTCATCTCGTTGTCGGTGCTTTTAATCAAACGGTTGAAGTCGTTGCAGGCGCTCATGGCGACGAGGCCGAACATAGCCAATATCAAGGTGTATTTTCTCATCGGGCTGCAAAATTACTCATTTTTGCCTAATAACGTCTTGTTTTTCTTTTTATTTTTCGATGATGAGTTTTTCCATCTTGCTTCCGGCCTGGTTGCTGAGGTGCAGGAGATAGATTCCTTTGCTCAAACCATCGGCTTGGATTTGGGTCTCATCGGTGAAGTTGCCTGACTGCACCAATTGTCCAAGGCTGTTGTAAAGCTGATAGCTGACCTCGCCGTTGGCGCGGATGGTGAAGTTGCCGCTGCTGGGATTGGGGTAGATGAAGGTTTGTCCGCCGTCTTCAGCCACCGACATGGGCTTGACCTCGATGGTGATGTCGTCAGAGGCCATGTTGCCTTCGGTGTCGGTAACTGTAATCTTATAGATGGATTCGGGGGCAAGCACAGGTGTGACGATGGGGTTGGCAATAGCGGGGTTGCTGAGGGTGCCTTCGTTTTGGGGATTGGCAGGCTCCCATAGATAGGTATAGCTTCCTGAACCGCCTGTGGCGATTACTGAGAGCTGGCTTGACTCGCCTAAAACAATAACCATCGGCTCGGCGCTGACTTCCAATGCAATCGGGTTGTAGCTTCCGACGCAGTGAATGGCAGCTCTCCAACCGAGGTCGGTGGTGTAGTAGTCGGAGGTGAAACGGAAGGTTAAAGCACCTTCGCTGTTGGTGGCGGTTACTGTGCCGGGGGTGTTATTGCCCGAATATTGCCCGATTTGAGGGGCGTTGGTGGAGGTGCCGTCGTAGATGTAAAGGAAGTCGTAGTTGTTTTCCAACGTGAACTCCTCGAAAACGGCTTCCAGCATGCTTCCTGATGTTGCGGGCAAGAAGGTCATGGTGTAGTTCCGGTTGTTGTTGTAGTTGTTGTTCGGGCCACCGTTGTCGTAGAACATGGCGTTGCAGGTGGTTACGGTGCCGTCCTGCATGTTGTATGACTCTCTGACGTGGATGTAATTGTTGCGGGTCAAGGTCTCGCTGTTGCCGTCGCCGTCGGTGATGGTGAGGCTGACGCTGTAGTCGCCGGTTTCATTATAGGTGATGTTCTGCGGGTTTTGCTGGGTTGAGGTGGACGGGGTGGCGCCTTCAAACTCCCAGTTCCATGAAACGATTTCGCCAAACGAATTGTCGGAGAAACTGATGCTTTGTCCGAGGGAGACCTGTGTCTCAGAAGCGTAGAAATCAGCCACCATGCAGCTGCCGGGTACGAGTTGCACGTTGAGGTTGACGGTTTCGTGGTCGGCCACGTTGACGTCGACGATTTTGGGGCAGTAGCCGTCCTTGCTGATGATGACATACCAGTTGCCGCCCTTGATGGGACGGTGGAAGTCGCCGGAAGGCAGATGGCTCTCCACGATGGAATATTCGTCGTCGTGACCGCTGATGGTGATGGTGGCCTCAAGCGGCTCGCCCGTGATGGAGTCGGTCACTACGCCGTGGATGCCGTAGATGCATTGGTTCATGAAGGCGAAGATGGAGTTCTTGTTGTAGTTCCAGAAATTGGGCAGCTGGTTGCCGTTGGGCAATTTGGTGTCGGAGCATTCGATGGTCAGCTCGCGGCATTGGGCGTAGCCGTTCATATAGTCTTGTCTGCCGCCACCAATCATATACCATTGGGCGCCGTTGGTGATGCCGTTGTTGTATTCGGTCATGTAGTTTGGGCTTTCTTGATGGGTGAGGTCGGCGTATTCGTGGCTAATCATCTGATACCAGGCGTCGTCGGCATGGAAGGTGTAGGTGTTGTCCCAAGGGTAATTCATCACCTCAGCCCCGCCGTGGTAGTTGGCTCCCATCACGAAGGGGATCTCGTCAGCAAATTGCATGAACCATTGGGTTTCGGTTTGGTAATCGTTGCCATCGGGGTGGGCACTGCCGTGTGGGTCGGCGTAATTGCGGTTCATGTCTATGCCGTTGGCGTTTGAACGTGTGGCACCGTTCACGCTGTTGTTGCCGCCGTGATAGGTGCCGTCGGGGTTGGTGTTGGGGGCGATATAGAGGTCGATGTTATCCATAACCGTCTGCACCTCGGGTTCGTCGGGGTTCTCAAGGAGGTAGTCGATAAGGCGGAGCATCATGATCCAGCCTGTGGTCTCGTCACCGTGGATGGTGCTGGAGTAGAGGAATTTTGGCTTGCCGGCACCGGAACCGTTGTTGAGGTGGGCCACCATAATCTTGCGGCCACTGGGCAGGGTGCCGAGCGTGATGATTTCGCACCTGTCGGGATGGTCGGTGGCGAATTGGAACATCATGTCCTCGTAGGCTGTGTAGGTCGGGTAGCTGTCCCAGTCGTATGCGGCGCGGTTGCTGCCGTCCCACATGGCGACTTGCTCCATCAGCGAAGGGGGCGTTTGAAGCGTGACTTCATAGCCGAGTTTCTGGAAATTCACGAAATCGTTGTTGTTGGCATAGGCGGTCACCGTTTTGCCGTCGACGCGGTCCACAGAGATGGTGCGGGCAATGGCGTTCAGGTCGTCGTTGCCGTTCAGCATAAAGGTGAAATAATACTCATTGCGCTGCTGCATGAGCTGGTTCAGTTCCTGCTGACTCTTTTGGGCATAAAGGTTGCCACAAACGATGACAGCCAGCATAATGATGAAATATCGTAGGTTCTTCATTTGTTATGTGTGTTTTATTGTTTTCAATTATTCTGTCGCTTTGCGTCATTGCGAGGAACGAAGCAATCCAGACAGCTGTTTCCATTCTTCAGCAATCTCCGCTTCCACTTTTTCATTTACGGGTACCAGAGGCAGTCGAAGCACGTTCTGGCACAATCCCATCAGGCTCATCAGGCACTTGATGCCTGCGGGGTTGCCGTCGGCAAAAATCAGCTGGTTCATGCGGAGCATTGCATAATGCAGGCGCAGCGCCTCGTCGGTGTGGCCTTCCTTCATGGCGCGCATCATGCGGCTGAAAGGCTGGGTGTAAGCATTGGCTGCCACCGAAATCACACCTGAGGCACCTAAGGCCATCAGCGGCTGGGTGATGCCGTCGTCGCCCGAGAGCAGGTCGAAGTCGGCAGGCTTGTCGCGCAATATCTCCATGATTTGCTGCAGGTTGCCCGAGGCTTCCTTGACGGCGATGATGTTGGGATGACCGGCCAACTCCACGCAGGTGGCGGCTTGCAGGTTGACGCCCACGCGCCCGGGGACGTTGTAGACCACCACGGGAACGGGGCTTGCGTCGGCAATGGCTTCAAAATGGGCCTTCATGCCGCGCTGGTTGGGCTTGTTGTAATAAGGCACGACGCTCAGAATGCCCTGTATGCCGGTAAAATCCTGAGCTTTGACGGCGTCGACGACGGCTTGCGAGTTGTTGCCGCCCATGCCAAGCATGACGGGCACGCGGCTGGCATTGGCGCGAAGCACCGTGCTGATTACCAAAGCCTTCTCTTCAGGAGTCAGGGTAGGGGCTTCGGAAGTGGTGCCGAGTACGACCAAAAAATCCGCACCATTGTTGATGACGTGGTTGACAATACGGATTAAAGCTTCAATATCTATGGTACGGTCTTGCTTGAAAGGGGTGACCAAAGCTATGCCCGTGCCTTTGAAGGGATTGTTTTTCATCTTAATAAGGGTTTTGTTGTTGCGGTCCGGCCAATACTTTCAGATAGTTGTGCAGGACGTGGATGTTCGAAACAGGATCGGTGCCCCGAGGGTTCTCGATGACAAGGTCGTAGATTTTGATGTATTCGCTCTGCTGGAAGCTGATGCGGAAATCGGATTTCGGCAGGGTGCAGATGTAGTCGCTGATGTCGGTGTCTTTCGCAGCCATGTTGATAATCATGTTGCTGAAAGGCCATTTCTTGATGTATTCGTGCTTTTCCTGCTTAAGGACGCTCATAAAACCAAAGTCCTTTGGGGTGATTTCGGTGTAGAGGTCGCTTTGCAGGATGGTGTCTGACATCTGGTTGCATAGAATAATGAAGCCGCAGCGACTCGTGCCAAACAAGGCCTTTGTGCTGCTTTCAATATTCTTGACGATGCCTTTGTCGCCCTCGTCGAGGATGATGAGTATAGAGTTAACCTTTTGAGCATTAGGCAGTTTGACCGCCATCTTCTCTTCCGAGAAACGGTCAAGTGCCTTGCGTAAGGCTCTGTTTCTGATTCTGTTGATGAAATTCATGCCGCAAATGTAGGGAAATTCCGTGAAACAGCGTGATATTTTGCTTAAAAACGCTAATTTTGCACACCGATTTTTCGACTGGAAATCTCATGTCAGACAACGAGAAAAATATGATTATCACTGTATTGGGCAGCGGTACCTCGCAAGGGGTGCCTGTTATCGGCTGCGATTGTCCCGTGTGTCGCAGCAACGACCCGCGCGACCATCGGCTTCGCACCTCTATATTAATACAGACGCCGCAGGTAACGGTGGCTGTGGATGCCGGCCCCGACTTTCGGCAGCAGATGCTGCGCGAAAACAATACGCGGCTTGACGCGGTGCTGATAACGCACGAACACAAGGACCATATCGGTGGCCTCGACGACCTGCGCCCTTACATTTTCATGAACAAAAAGCCCATGACTTTGTATGTGGCCGACAGCGCTCTGCCTGAAATCAGGCGTGAGTATTCTTACGCTTTTGAGGAACATCCCTATCCCGGCGCTCCGACCTACGACATCCACCGTCTCGACGAAACGCCTTTCGACTTGGGCGACCTGCATATCGTTCCCATTAAACTGAAACACTTTACTTTGACCTGTTATGCCTTCCGGATAGGGAAGTTTGCCTACGTCACCGACTTGAGCGAAATCTCCGACGAAATCATCGGTCGCCTGCAGGGTGTCGACTATCTGATTATTGAGGCCTTGGGCAACAAAAAGCACTACTCGCACCTCTCGCTGCAAGAGTCAATCGAAGCGGCCAGGCGGATAGGGGCGAAAAAGACTTGGTTCACCCATTGCAGCCATCATATCGGCCTCGCTGCCGAAACCAACCGCCAGCTGCCCGAAGGCATGATGCTGGCCTACGACGGACTGAAGATTGAGGTAGGAGGTAGGAGGGAGGAATGATGAATTCGGAATTAGGAATTCGGAATGCGGAATTAGGAATGATAAATCTGAAATCTTGAAATCTGAAATTTGAAATCTTGAAATTTGAAATATCGAAATCTGAAATTTGAAATATCGAAATATGAAATCAACTTATTCTCAACGCTTAATCAAGCTTGCCGACCTTAACCACCATCAGACCTTCTTTGCGGGTCGTTGCTCGGAGTATTTCCTCGAGAGCTCTTATTTCGCTGTGGCGCAATACGTCGACACCAAAGACACCGTCCTGTTGGTGCTTCACGGCATCGACTTCAAATTCCCGATTTTCGCGGGCGACATCGTCACCTTCGAGAGCAAGGTCGTCCATGTGGGTCGCAGCACGCTGACGGTCTACACCAAGATGTACCGCAGCCGCGAGCCAGAAAAAGTAGCCGCCGACGGCTTCGCCACTTTCTCTTATCTCGACGAGAACCACCACAGCAAGCCGCACGGCATCACCCTCGCGCCCGAAACCGACGAAGAACGTTTCCTGCAGCAGCAGGCGATGGAAGTGATGGAAGACTCGAAACATCGCGCTTTGGCGATGAATGCAGTCGGGAAAGGAAAATGAAAACGACTGTTTTACTTGGCCGAATCGTGGTAAAATAGTCTTATACGTCCGGTTTGAGGATGGAATCTCAAAGTTACTTCAAAGTTGTCTCGAAGTTGCCTCGGAGTTGCCACAAAGTGCCTATAGGCTTGGTATAGCGTTGCTATAGGCTTGCTATGGCTTTGAAGAGTTTAATGTATTGATTGTGAAAAAGTTATGTTATGGAATAGAGCCTACAAGTCTATCTGTGCTATTTATCGTCCACAAACACAGATAGTTGCAAGGGTTAATGTAGCTTATTCGCTGTTTTGTTTTGCGACTGCAAAATTAAGCAAAAATTCTGGATTTTGAAAGGTTTTTTCTCGAAAAAAGGTGATAGTGAACGGTGAATTATGTCAGCCTTTGCAGGCAAATCTATAGAGGTATTGCGTGTGCCGATATAGTACCGATAAAAAATCCGCAGCGCTTTTCATCAAGGTAAGAAATAATTGCTATCTTTGCCCAAAAGTTTTGTTGCATCTAAAAAAACTAACACTATGATACGATTAGAAATCTGTGCCAACGGCATCAAGTCATTGCAGAACGCGATGGATGGCTGCGCCCAATGCGTTGAGCTGTGCGAATGCTTGGAAGTGGGTGGTGTGACCCCTTCGTTTGGAACTTTGGCGAAAGCCATCGAAATTTCGTTTATCCCCATGCGGGTGCTGATTCGTCCCCGTCCGGGCAATTATATCTACGACGAGGAGGAAGTCGACATCATGAAGACCGACATCATGCTCTGCAAGAAGCTCGGTTTCGAGGGCGTGGTTATCGGCGCGTTGAACGACAGGGGAGAGCTTGATGTTGAAACAGTGAAGGCCTTGATGGAAGCCGGCGAGGGGATGAAGTTCACTTTCCACCGCGCCATCGATGCCTGCGTGAAGCCTTTTGAGGCGGTGGAGCGGCTCATCGAGCTGGGTGTCGACAAGATTCTAACTTCTGGCGGAAAGCCTTCAGCCCTTGAGGGAGTTCCGATGATTGCGGAGATGCAGCTGCGCTATGGCGACCGCATCGCCATCATGCCAGGCGGCGGCATCAACCTCGGCAACGTGAAGGACATCTTGAATATGACGGGTGCGGTGCATTGTCACGCCTCGCTGGCGCATTGGGTGCCGCGTTTCAACGAGAAGCTTTATCCCAATCAGCAGGACAACACGGGTGCCACGATGGTTTGGACGGAATCGAACAAGGATATCATCTACGAGATGGAGAAGTTTTTGAATCCTTGATGGTCTCACGCGAAAAAATGTCTCACGCAGAATACGCAGAACTATGGGAGTCGCGATGCGACGCAAATTTGGCCTCCGGTAGGTTCATATAATTCTGCGCTTTCTGCGTGCAAAAAATAACTCAATATGAAAAAGATTTTTCCCCTGATACTATTAGTACTCATTTTTTCAGCCTGCCAAAAAGTTGAAAAGCCCAACGTCATCGTGCAAAGCCTCAACGAAGGCTGGACGCTCACGGGCGACACCTTAAATATCAGTATGCAGGTCGACGTGCCTTCGGTGGTGCAGCAGAGCCTCTATGAAAACGGCATTATCCCGCATCCCTATCTCGGCACGGTGGAGAACCAATTGCTTTGGATTTCAGACCATCCGTGGGACTATACGCTGCGTTTCGATGTGGATAAGGAATTACTTGAAAAACAGGTGATTGAGTTGGAATTTGAAGGCATTGATACATACGCCGAAGTGAAATTGAACGGTGAAGACCTATTTTTCGCCAACAACCAATTCCGTGCTTGGAAACATGAGGTGAAAGACTTGCTGAAAAAGAGAGACAACCTTTTGGAAGTGCATTTCCTTCGTTATGACAGCACACAATTGGCTTTGTATGAGCAACATCAGCCTCGATTGCCTGAAAAATACGCCGTTTCGCGCAAGGCACCTTATCAGCACGGCTGGGACTGGGCACCAAGGTATAAGAATGTGGGCATCTGGAAGCCCGTGAAGCTAATCGGCTGGAATAAGGCTCATTTAGAGAATGCCTATATCGTCACGCAGGCGGCTGATGCGGAACAGGCGGAATTGCTGTTGCACTTGGATATGGAAAGCGAGAAAGAAGAGAATGTTGAGATAGCCATAGAGGTCGTCCCTTCGTGTCCTTCGTCAAGCTCAGGAACCAGTTCAGGAACCTTAACTTCTGACAGCCGCTTTGCGTCATTGCGAGGAACGAAGCAATCCAGACAACTCGAATTGTCCAAAGGCAATCAACACGTCATGATACCTGTTACGCTTGACAACCCCCAACTCTGGTGGCCCAACGAGATGGGCGAACAACCGTTGTATGACTTTGAAGTCGTCTTGA
>R22__coassemble_1950_pt1 | contig 9511 bp, 7 predicted proteins | sample R22__metabat2_low_PE_022 | metagenome-assembled genome bin R22 | reverse complement strand
CTTCCGACACGTCTTGCGGGTCGTAGGTGCCGGTGGTGGAGTAGGCGAGGATGGGCTTGGCGCAGTCGTCGCCCGAAACGATGATGAAGCCTTCACCGTTCTTGACGTTGAAGACGTAGTAGTCGATGGCGCCACGGGTGATGTCGGTGGCGGCAGCGACGCAGTTGAGTTGGATGTCAGCATTGCGCTGAGCGAGAGAAGTGGTGGCCAGGAACTTGGCACCAAGTTTCTGTGCCTTCTGTTGGTCGACGGGGCCGGCCATGAGGCTGCCGAAAGCGACAGCGAAAAGGCATAGTGTCAAATAAATCTTTTTCATTTTACGGTGTATTTGGATTGTTGTTTGTCTTAGGAGCGGCAAAAATAATTTCTTTATTTTATATAGGTGCACATGTGGCGAAAAAAATAACAGGGCGCTGACAAAAAAATCAACGCCCTGGATGGTTTTGGTCATAATCGGGGTCAATCCGCTTTGAGCTTCTTGTACCTGAACCGTTTCGGCTCCACGTTGCCCAAGCGCTTCATCTTGTTCTCTTCGTACTCCGAGTAGCTGCCCTCGAAGAAATAGACTTGCGAGTTGCCCTCAAAGGCAAGGATATGCGTGGCCACACGGTCGAGGAACCAGCGGTCGTGGCTGATGATGACGGCACAACCAGCGAAGTTCTCCAAGCCTTCTTCCAAAGCACGCAACGTATTCACGTCGATATCGTTGGTGGGCTCGTCCAAGAGGAGCACGTTGGCTTCCTGTTTCAAAGTCAAGGCCAGATGCATACGATTGCGCTCACCGCCCGACAGCACCCCGGCTTTTTTCTGCTGGTCGTTGCCTCCAAAGTTGAAGCGCGAGACGTAGGCGCGCGAGTTCATGCTGCGTTTGCCTAATTGGATAAGGTCGTTGCCGCCGCTGATAATTTCCCAGACGGTCTTCTCGGGGTCAATCTCAGCGTGTTGCTGATCCACGTAGCCAATCTTCACCGTCTCACCCACCTCGAAAGTGCCTGAGTCGGGCTTCTCCAATCCCATGATGAGGCGGAACAGCGTTGTTTTTCCTGCGCCATTGGGGCCGATAACGCCCACGATGCCGCCTTGCGGCAGGCTGAAGCTCAGGTTCTCAAACAGCAGTTTGTCGCCGTATGCCTTAGTCACATTGTGAGCCTCGATGACTTTTGCACCAAGGCGGTCGCCGTTAGGGATATAGATTTCGAGCTTCTCTTCCTTTTCCTTCACGTCCTCGTTGAGCATCTTCTCATACGATTCCAGACGGGCTTTACCCTTGGCGTGACGCGCTTTGGGGGCCATGCGTACCCATTCCAATTCTCTTTCGAGGGTCTTGCGGCGCTTGCTTTCGGTCTTTTCCTCCAACGCGAGGCGAGCGGTCTTCTGGTCGAGCCACGAGGAGTAGTTGCCTTTCCACGGGATGCCTTCGCCTCTGTCTAATTCAAGAATCCAGCCAGCCACGTGGTCGAGGAAGTAGCGGTCGTGGGTGACGGCGATGACGGTGCCCTTATATTGCTGTAGGTGGCTCTCCAACCATTGGATGCTCTCGGCATCAAGGTGGTTGGTGGGCTCGTCTAAGAGCAGGATGTCGGGCTCTTGCAGCAGCAGCCGGCACAAGGCCACGCGGCGGCGCTCGCCTCCCGAGAGGCTCTTCACAGGCGTGTCGCCATCGGGACAATTGAGGGCGTCCATAGCGCGTTCCAGTTTGTTGTCGAGTTCCCAAGCGTCGTGCTGCTCAATGAGTTCGGTCAACTCTCCTTGGCGGGCAATCAGTTTGTCGAAGTCGGCATCAGGTTCAGCGAATTTGTTGTTGATTTCCTCGTATTCCTTGAGGATGTCCACGATTTCCTGCACACCTTCCTCCACCACTTGGCGGACGGTCTTGTTGTCGTCCAATTGTGGCTCCTGGTCGAGCATGCCCACGGAATAACCGGGTGAGAACACCACTTCGCCGTTATACGATTTCTCCTTGCCGGCAATGATGCGCAGCAAGGTTGATTTACCTGCACCGTTCAGGCCGATGATGCCGATTTTGGCACCATAGAAGAAGGAGAGGTAGATGTCTTTCAGTATTTGTCGTGACGGCGGGATAACCTTGCTCACGCCCACCATCGAGAAGATGATTTTTTTGTCGTCGGCTTGTGCCATGTATGTTGTGTTGTTTAATTGTTTAATTGTTTAATTGTTGTTGCATTGCGGCTTCTAGTTTTTCCGTCGCCTTGCCCCAGTCGTAGACGCGGTTGGTGAAATCATACCCCGCTTGGGCGAGGCGTTCCGCTTTTTCCTTGTCGGTCAGCAAGGTGATGATGTTTTGTGCCATTTCCTCAGCGTTGTTTCCGATGAGGATTTCCTCATTGGGCTTGGCACCCAACGAAGCATTGGCCAAAGGAGAAGTGATGGCGGGCAGGCGCATCGACATGGCCTCCAACAGCTTGTTTTGCAGTCCCGTACCGATGCGCATCGGGGCGATGAAGACACGGCTCTGCGCGTATGCGTCGCGGATGTCGTCTAACCAGCCGCTGACGATGATGCGCTCTGAGGCGGCTTTCTTCACCTTGGGGTCGGGGGTCGCTCCTGCAATATATAAGGTGGTTTCGGGCAAAGTCTTCCACACTATGGGCATGATGTCGTTGGCAAGATACTCCACCGCGTTTACGTTAGGCGGATAGCTCATGTTGCCCGTAAAGACGAGGTCGTATTTCTTCTCACGTTCCTGTGGCTTGAAAAAGTCGTGGTCCACGCCGTTGGGGATGATGAGGATTTCGTTGCGTTTCTCGTGGGGGAACAAGGCTCTGTCGGGCTCGCTGATGATGCTGCGCACGTCGAATTGGTCGAAAGTGATGGCCTCGAAACGCTTCAGACGACGGTATTCCATGTTGAATACAGGACGTGTGATGAAAGAGGCGATATTGGCGCGGCGCTTCATGCCGTAGGAGAAGATGTCTTGATAGTCAATGGCTTTTGGGACGTCTTTGTGGCGGATGTATTCTGCCGTGCGCAGCAACTGGCCGTAGAGTATGTCGGGTTTATGCTTGACGATCAGGCGGTTGATTCTCTTGGCGGCTCTGTGGTTGTAGAAATAGCCACATTGCATGGGCAGACTCTTGAGGAATGCGCGGACGAGACCCAATAGTATCTGCAATTTCGAAATCCTGATGAAATTGATGGACTGGCAATAGGGCTGTAAAGCCCGAAAAGCGTCCTGCTCGTTGACTTTCGGACTGTCGTTTAATGCGCAAAGAACGATTTCGTTGCGTTTGGACAATTGTTTTATCTGGTTGAAAGCCCGCAACTTGTCGCCTTTTTCAAGCGGATAAGGGATACGGGGCAAGAGTACAAAAATCTTCATCTCATCGGATTTGGGGGACAAAGATAGTGATTTTTGTTGAGTGTTGAGTGTTTAATTGTTTAATTGTTGGCTATAGGCCATAGTTATAGGAAACTAATCTTACTACCGGGCTTAATCTGTTCATAAAACATGAGCAGACGGGCGATAATCTTGCGGTTGTCGTAGGTTTCTTCGACGAGTTTTCGTGCTGCGTGACCAATTCTCACAGCGATTTCAGGGTTGGCGTTGATGCTGCGGATGGCCTCCACCATCTTGGCTTTGTTCTCTGCGATGATGAGGTTCGCATCTTCCTTATAGAGAATGCCTTCGGCACCGACGCGAGTTGTGATGACGGTTTTGCCCATGGCCATGGATTCGATAATCTTGATACGGATGCCGCTGCCAGCCAATAGGGGCACGATGGCTACGTCATTTTCGGCTACAAACGCCTTCGCGTCGGGCACTTCTCCGATTACGTCAACATTGGGGTTGTTGAGTGTGGTCAGCCATTCGGGCATATTGCGGCCTGCCAGGTGGTAGACGAATGATGGAACCTTCTCCACAGTTTTGGGCAGCACTTCGTCGATAAACCAGCGTATGCCTTCCTCGTTGGGCATCCAGTTCATGGAGCCGATGTGGTAGAACTTGGGGTGGCCTTCAATTTCGTATTTTGGCGTAAACTCCTCCGGGTAAACGCCATACGGAATGTCGATGATGGGCTTGGAGCAGTATTTTCTGAAGAAAGCGGCGTCTTTTCTGGTGATGGCGGCTATGCCGTCGACGGTCTCTAAAGCCGAGAGTTCGTACTCTTTTAATGTGTTGGCCAAGTGGTTGATATACCACCGTTTGATGAAGAATGTCGTCTCCTTGGCGATGCGTTCCCAAATCTTGTGCTCTACATTGTGGGCACGTAGCACAATCATGGCTTTTGAATGCTCGCGTATGGTCTCAACATAAGGTGCCATATATAGCATTTCTAACTGAACGACGTCGAAATGCTCTTTTTGCAACAGCTCTGCAAGTCGGGCCTTGAAGTCTTTCGAGATAAAGCGTTCCACATGGTATGATTTCCTGGTGAACAGGTTAATCAGGGCTTTCAAAGGCTTCACGTCGAGGTCAACGTTGATGAGCTCGATGCCGGTTTTCTTTCTGTATTCCTCGGGGATGTCGCTTTCGTTGACGTTATATTTCGGACTGTTGACGGCTAATATCTTCACTTGGTGACCTGCCTCAAGCAGTCCGGTAATGATGCTGTTCATGGCCATGGGACCGCCTTCTGAGGCGGGGTAGGGGGGCTTGTTGCAAAGTAGTAGTATCTTCATGCTGAGGGTTGATCGTTGAATTGTTGATTTGTTGAATTGTTGCTTGCCGTCGGTTTGGCTATCTTGCTGAACAGTCTTTGGAAGAATTTCTTCCAGCTGTCGGCATCGAAGAGGGCTGCGTCTGTGGTGGCCTTGAAGGTTAGGAAGAGGCCAATGGGAAGTAAGACAAGCGATGAAATCCAAACGCCAAGGAACATGTTGAGGCCACCGAAGACGGCCATGCGTTCTCCGATAGTGGAGATGATATGGTAAAAGACGAAAAACAGCACCGAAACAACAACGGGCATACCCAATCCTCCCTTGCGGATGATGCAGCCAAGAGGTGCTCCTATGAAGAAGAAGATGAGGCAGGCGATACTCAATGTGAACTTTTTGTGCCGTTCCTTCTTGTGTTTCATGATGTTCTCGTTTTGGCTTCGCTGGTCTATTTTGTTGAACGAGGCGTTTTCTTTGGCGTTGCGTGCCGTACTTATGGCCATGTCAGCGATGACGGTGCGGATGCTGTCGGGATATTGCTCGATGAGTGGCCATGTCAGCGTTGTGATGGTGTCGGCTATGGTGTCACGTATTTGTGAGCGTTCGACGGTGGTGAGCTGCTCGTCGTTCATGTTGGCGTAGTTGGACCATCGTCGGGAGAAACTTTCAGTAAAGCCTTCTTGTTTGGTTTCAAAACGCCGTTCAAGCGAGTCTAAGGCGGTGGTGAGCTGCCTGATGTTCATCATCTGTTGTGACGATTTATACATATCTTCGCTTGAGCGTGTCATATCGAAGTCCTTGAGGCTGAACTTGAGTTGTTCCTGCTTGAACGACATGCGCTCGAAAGGCCGTGTCTGTTTGTAGTTCTCGACGTTGGTGACATCGGTGTAGTTGTATCCGTCGTATAGGGTGAAGATGATGCACCGTTGATTTGGACTCATCGACATTCTGCCTGAGTCGGCACTAATGATTTTGGTGTTGCCCATGCGGTCGGTGTGGTCGTAGATCTTCACGCCATAGATGCTGCTGCCGTCGGCCCCCTTGCGTTCCACATAGATGACATAGTTGTCCAGGTCGCGGTAGAAAACACCCTCCTTGATGTTGAAGGCCAGCTTTTGTCGGCGCACATCGAAGAGTAGCGTTTGTCCCCTGAGGTTGGCCACAGGGATGAGGCTGTTTGAAACGAAAAAGGCGAATCCGCTGAGCAGCACCGAGAAAATGACCAAAGGCCGCATCACTTTCCACATCGAGATGCCGGAGGCTTTCATGGCCACCAACTCGTAATGCTCGCCGAAGTTGCCGAAACACATCAGGGAGGCCAACAGCAAGGCCAAAGGCAAAGCCATCGGAATGAAGGTGATGGACATGTGAAAAAACAGTTCTGCCAAGATATTCATTTCCAGACCTTTTCCAACGAGGTCGTCGACATAAAGCCAAAGAAACTGCATGTCAAGAATGAACAGCACGATGAAAAATGTGAACAGGAAAGTCCCCACAAATGAGCTGACAATATAGCGGTAAAGTTTTTTCATTTCTAAAATAACGCTGCAAAGGTAGAAAAATTCTATCTTTGCCGGAAATATTCAAACGATTATGGAACACAAGGATTATTACAAAGGCCTCAACTTGGCCATTACCGTCAGCGCAAAGGACGGAGAAATTTTATACCAGAACGACAGCTCTATCGAAGTGAACGGCGACGCCCGTGGCCGCGACCTGATGAAATGCCACAATGAACGCTCTCAGCAGATTATCCGTCATCTTTTGGACGATGCCGCGACTAATGTCTACACGATTTCCAAGAAAGGCAAAAAGAAACTGATTTACCAGACACCGTGGTACGAAGACGATGAAAAGAAATCCGTTGGCGGATTAGTGGAGTTCTCCATCATTCTGCCTGAGGATATGCCGCATTACGATAGGGGATAACAAAAAAGGGCGCCAACAGCGCCCTTTTTCCGTTACATCATGACGCACTTACTTCGTCACCAGATTATAAGTGTCTTGTGCGATGACGAACTCTTCGTCGGTAGGATACACCACCACGGTGATGTTTGAGTCGGGCGTGCTGATAACGCCGGCATCGCCGATGATTTCCTTGTTGACCTTGCGGTCGAGCTTGATGCCGAGACCTTCCATGTTCTCCAGGATGGCTTCGCGCATGAACCAGGCGTTCTCGCCGATGCCGCCCGTCATTACGATGATGTTGGCACCGTTCATCACGGCCATGTAGCCACCGATGTACTTCTTCACTCGGTGGGCGAACATGTTGAAGGCGTAGGTGCTGCGCACGTCGCCTTCTTCCTTGGCGGCGCGCACATCGCGCATATCCTGTTTGCCACCTGTGATGCCCACGAGACCGGACTTTTTGTTCACCAACGTGTTCATTTCCTTGGTGCTGAGGCCTTCCTTGTCCATGATGTACATGAAGGCACCCACGTCGAGGTCGCCCGTGCGGCTGCCCATCACAAGACCTTCAACGGGCGTGAAGCCCATCGAGGTTTCCACCGACTTGCCGTATTCGACGGCTGCGATGCTGGCGCCGCTGCCCAAGTGGCAGGTGACGATTTTCGACTGTTTCCAGTCCTTACCGACGAAAGCGGCGGCCTTCTCGGCCACATACTTGTGGCTGGTGCCGTGGAAGCCATAGCGGCGCACACGGTATTTCTCATAATATTCGTAAGGCAAGGCGTAGAGATAAGCTTCGGCAGGCATGGTGCTGTGGAACGATGTGTCGAACACGGCTGCCATCGGGATGCCGGGAAGCACTTCCTGCATGGCTGCAATACCCTGCAAGGCACCCGGGTTGTGCAGCGGGGCGAGGTCGCAGAGCTCCTTGATTAGGTCGATGACCGTATTGTCGATGAGGACGCTGTGACTGAACTTCTCACCACCGTGGGCTACGCGGTGACCGACGGCATTGATTTCCTTCAGGTCTTTGATGACACCCATCTTCGGGTCAACCAAAGCTTTGAGCACCAGTTTGATGCCTTCGGTATGGTTCGGGATGGGGAGTTGCTCGTAGTGCTTCTCGCCATTGTATTTGTGGGTGAATTCGCCCATTTCGAGGCCGATGCGTTCCAAGAGACCCTTGGCCAGCAGGCGCGATGAATTGGCGTTTTCCATCTCCAACAGTTGGTATTTGATGGAAGAGCTGCCGCAGTTTAAGACTAATATCTTCATGTTGAATTGTTGATTGTTGAATTGTTTAATTGTTGGTTTGTAGGGACGCATCGAATGCGTCCGCCCAATATTGGATTTGTGGATTGGCGGACGCACGCTGTGCGTCCCTACAAGCGAATTATTTCTGTTTCTGTGCAATAGCTTGGTTGCAGGTGATGGCGACCAGTTTGTACACGTCGTCGATGGAGCAGCCGCGGCTGAGGTCGTTGCAGGGCTTGGCGAGTCCTTGCAGCACGGGGCCGACGGCCTCGGCACCGGCCAAACGCTGTACGAGTTTATAGGCGATGTTGCCCACTTCGAGGCAGGGGAACACGAGGGTGTTGGCTTTACCGGCAACGGGGCTACCCGGAGCCTTGCTCGAACCGACTGATGGCACAATGGCAGCATCGGCTTGCAGTTCGCCGTCGAGGACGAGGTCGGGACGACGCTCCTTGGCGATGCGGGTGGCTTCGATGACCTTGTCGACAACTTCATGCTTGGCGCTGCCCTTGGTGGAGAAGCTCAGGATGGCGGTGACGGGGTCGATCTTGGCGATAGCCTTGGCGGTATCGGCGGTGCAGATGGCGATTTCGGCCAGTTGCTCGGCTGTCGGCATAGGCGTGACGGCGCAGTCGGCAAAGACCATGCGACCATCGGTGCCGTAGGGGCAACCTTCGGGCAGGAACATCGTGAAAGCGCCGCTGACGCAGCTCACGCCAGGCACGGTCTTGATGATCTGCAGGGCAGGACGGAGCATGTCGCCCGTGGTGCTCCGGGCACCGCTGACGAGACCGTCGGCCTCACCGGCTTTCACGAGCAGGATGCCGAGGTACATGAAGTTGCCTGCCAAATCGTAAGCCTGCTCGGGAGTCATGCCTTTGGCCTTGCGGATTTCATAAAGAAGGTCGGCGTATTTCTGACGCTCGGGGTTGGCCATCGGGTCGATGATGCGGGCTTTGCCGATGTTTTTCAGACCAAACTCAGCGGCCATTTCCTTAATCTTTTCGGCGGGACCGATGAGGATGATGTCGGCCACGTTGTCAGCCAAAAGCTGGTCGGCGGCTTTCAGGGTACGGGGCTCGTCGCCCTCGGGGAGCACAATGCGCTGCTTGTTGGCTTGCGCATTGGCGATGATTTCTTGCATTAAATTCATGTTGAATCGTTTATTGTTGAATTGTTTAATTGTTGTTGTTTCCCGTTTTCTCCGACATGTGTCGGATGATTTTGAACCTGCAAAACTACTGAATTATTCTTGTGTTTCCAAACTTTAATCAAAAAAAACGCCAACTTTTTCATAAAGCCGGAGTTCGGCGGGTGTCAACTATCAACTGTCAACTGCAAACTGCAAACTGCCAACTGTCGACATGCTATGTTTTCAGGTCAAGATTGGGTAGGCCAAAAGTAGGAGTTAAGTAGGAGTTACATCGGAGTTGGAAATTTCGGTTTTGGGTTCAAGAAGTCAAAGAACGATGTCAGGCATGAGGGTCACTCAGTCGCATAGACGGTGCAAAGGTACAACCGCGAAATTGCGCTCTACGAATTTTTCGGCAACATTTTTCGGGGGTGATGATAATTTTTTTCTGCGCAAAAATGTGGTCGCGAGATGACACAAGACAACGCCAAATACTGAATGACCTAATCAAAACAGCCTAACGATTCCCTATGCGTCAAGAAAAATGTATATATTCTTATGAATTGGCAATGGTTTTTTGTGAGATTTTTTCATTAGGGG
>R22__coassemble_1943_pt1 | contig 9550 bp, 12 predicted proteins | sample R22__metabat2_low_PE_022 | metagenome-assembled genome bin R22 | reverse complement strand
GCACCGCATCCCTGAAGTCTACAGACTTCGGACACACTGGTTGAAACACTATCTTTTGGAGGTAGTGTTTCAACAAGGCCGCGCCTACACTGAATGCAGTGAAAGAGGAGAGCCGTCAAAAAATCACAGCACTACCCGAAAGTAGGAGGTTGTTTTGGATATTATAAAGGTGAAGGGCGTGACAGACAATCTCCCACGGCAACGGTTTGGAAATTTTTTTTCAGGCCGATGCGAAAAATCGGGGTGCTTTTGGATATTATAAAGAAAAGGGGACACCGATTCCCGCCCCCTTTCAATCAGCAATTTTTTTATTAACATTCATATTTTTTGTTTATGAAGAGAAAAACTATGATCTTAGGCGAAATGCACCCGGCAGGAGGCGATGGCTCCTCTGGTGCGAAACGTGAGCGCATGACCAAGGAGGAAATCCTCCGCCAGCGTGAGCGATTGAAATCCACATCCGACAAGGTAAAGAACGAGGCATCGACCTTTACCGCCCGTTGGATAACTGATCAGCTTGGCGAGTATGGGTTTGACCCTGACGAAGGCCCCTTCTCCGAAGCTGAAATGAACGGCAACCCCGTTTGGGTTATCTGTACAGAGTGCTACCTCGCCATCCATAATGGCGACTGGCATTGGCCCGAGGAGCGCAAGCTCAGCTCGCAGATGATCCAGATAGCGAAGTCGAAAATGGCCCACCGCGTACGTGACTATATGAAGCGCAACAAGGACAGGGACAACCTGCCCACCAGCCACATGACCTACACGCAGCAGATGCAGATGGAGGAGGCCGCCGGCCAGTGGGAACTGGAGTACACCTTGCGCGACCTGGGCTACGAGATTGCAGCAACCGCCGTTGCCGACGACCCGCTGATGCTGCGCTACCTGGAGGTGCTCTACGAGCTGAACTGCTATGACCTGATGGCAGAGCGGCTGGGCATGACCGAACGTGAGGTAATCAAGCTTGAACGCAAGCTGCTCAAGCGCCTCGCACCGCTCTAAATAAGCACAATCAAAAAGGAAGAGCCCGCAAGGGCTAAGTCAATCACCTTGGCGGGCCCTTTATTCAATATATACAAATAAGATTGGCACAAATATGTAAAGGTGAAGCTAACACCTGAAAAATGAAGAAATTATGGCAGAAAAGCTAAATTTGTTAGACAAAATTGACGAGGTCAGGGCAAACAACGTTACCCCCGAGAAATTTGAAGAAAAATGGGGCTATACCCTGGAGGACCACGCCGAACGAATGATGCAGTTCATTCACGAGTTGGAAGGGCAGGACAGCCCCCGACACTGATTCACCAACCAACCAGCTGCACCGACGGTGGCGGCTGGCGGCTGACCGTGAAGGATTCAACCGAAGAAGGCTTATGAGCTTGGATGATTAAAGCTTAAGGCAAACCGTCAAGTAAATTTTTCAATCAATTTAATCAATTTAATTAATCAAATTCAGTACAAATATGAACAAAGCAGAAATCGAAACCGCAGGGTGCTTCCGCAATGGAATGGCACTGACCGATGCCTCAGGCAGAAGGCGCAAACAACGACATAGGAATCATCCACCTTTCATTAGGTGATCATTTATAAACCCTTAAAAAGCGAAGGCTCGCGCTCATGCAGTGCGGGCCTTCTTCATAAACCAAAACAAAAACCATTAACCCAGAGGGCTTTCGCAATGCGCGGAGGCCCTCGTTCTTAAACCACTTAAACCATAATCAATTAACCATTAAACATTAAGAACTATGGCAAAGACAAGAGATTTTTTGAGCAACGTGAGCGGTAAGTTCAACGACGACTATCAGGTGAGGGAAACCGACCATGGCAGCTTCCTGGCGCGTAACCCTCGCAAGCGCGGCACACGTCGCAGCAAAGACCAGGCTAACGTGCGCTGCCAGCTGGCTAACGCCACAGCCAACTACCAACTGTTTCGCTGCAAGAAGATGCAAGCTTTCGAGGGCAAAGAACCCGGACAGAACGACTTCAACATTTTTGTGCAGGTGAACTACAACCGCAACCCTGTGTTCATCACCAAGCAAGACCGCCGCTGCGGCGGCTGCGTGCTGGGCAACTACCAGTACAGCCTCGGCTCGCTCAACCCCATCGGCATCACGGTGAACGCCGGCGGCGTGCTGGTGACCAATATCGGCCTCGGCTCGCTGGTGGTCAACGCCAACACCACCGTGGCGGAGTTTGCCGCTGCTGTGCTGGCCAACAACAAGGACTGGCAGGAGGGCGACCAGCTGACCTTCTTCTACGCCGAGCAGATGGTGGACAGCGAGGGCGTGCCTCGCGCCTCGATGGACCCCTACCGCATGGTGATGGACACCAGCGACCAGACTAAGCTTTGGACGGTGGTAAGCGCACTGGGCTTCACTTCGGTGAGCGATGGCGGCACCGGCTACGTGCTGGGCATGAACATGGCCCTGAGCAACGCAGGGGGCAGCTGGATCCACAGCCGCAACACCGGCGACGGCGAGAAGCGGGTGAGTACGCAGCGTATGAAGGTGGTGAGCGACATCCTGGCCTCTTACCAGAGCGAGATGGCCTTCCTGGCCAGTGCCAAGAGCTACGGCGGCATCAACACCAAGGACGACTACCTCGACCCCGTCTGCACCATGGCCGACCTGGGTGTGGCCTCTGCCTCGGCCAACGGCGGCACGCAGCAGAGCAGCGGTGGCAGCGGCACGGGCTCGAGCGACAGCCCGGATCCTTCGGCAGGCTCGGGACAGGCGACTTTGGCGGCCCCGACCATCAGCGGAACGACCCCGTTTGAGGAGACTACCTCGGTGACGATGAGCGGCCCTGAGGGAGCTTCGATCCACTACACCACTGACGGCAGCACGCCTACTGCCAACAGCACGGCCTACACCGAGACCCTGACCTTGAGCGACACCACCATCGTGAAGGCCATCGCCGTGAAAGACGGCGTGACCAGCAGCGTCGCCACCCGCACCTTCACCAAAGGCAGCGGCGGCGGCGATATAACGGAGTGATGCAAGATGTGGGGGCGGCGCTTCGCTGCCCCTTCTTCTTAATTTAATATAGCATCGAAAAACACGAAAAACACGAAAGACACGAAAACACTTGAAAGAGTTTCCCGGGTTTTCGATGTAAAAAAGAAAAACTGATGTTAAAAAAACAAAGGCATTATGATGTATTTCAAGATCCAAGAGCTCGAGTGCAGGTGCGGCCAGTGCAGCATGCCCTCGGATGTTCAAGCCAACATAGAAGCACTGGTGGACAATGTGCTTGACCCAGTACGCGAGGCCTACGACAAGCCCATCTACGTGAACTCAGGCTACCGGTGTGAGAAGCACAACAAGGCAGTGGGGGGCATGCTTCGCTCGCAACACCTCGTCGGTCAAGCAGCTGACATCCGCTGCGATAACAACGTTGCCTTGGCTCGCATCATCAAGGAGCAAGGCCGCTTCGACCAGCTGATTCTTTATCCCTCGTTTCTGCATGTGAGCCACAAGCGGAACGGTGGGAACCGCAATCGTATCCTGCGCAAGACGGCGACAGGTTACATCGAAATGAAAAACATATAATGACGCAATATAAGTCAACACCTAAAAACACGAAAGACACGAAAGATTTAGAGTTTCCCGTGTTTCTCGATGTTAAAAAGGAAAGGAGAAATAACATGAAAGCCCTAGATTTCACGAGCATCATCCTGGGCATCCTCACCTTTGTGAACGGCTTCGGCTGGTTTTTCGACCGCAAGAAGCACAAGGAGGAGGTGCAAGGCATGAAGGCCGACAACAAACACAAGGAGATGGACCTCGCCAAGAAATACGTTGACGAGTATGACCGCACCATCGCGCAACGTCTGCGTAACGACGTGAATGAACTGCGTAACGAACTAAACCAAATGAAAGATGTGCTGCACAAGATTCAAGTTTGCCCTTATCTGGCTGAGTGCCCTGTGCTTGACGAGCTGCTGGAGCAGCAGAAAGGCAGTAAGCCTGACGCAGACCAGCCAGAGGCATGAGGTCAGGGACACGGTGCGGGATAGCATACGGCTTACGGCTTACCGCTTAATGGACACCGTGAGAGAGGTGACGACGATAACCATACAGCTGAATGAGCAGGGTGACACCACGTTTAGCAGCTTGGTGACTGACCGCACCACTGTGCGCGACAGGCGGATGTTTGATGTGAGAAGTAAGAGGGAGGATGTGTATGTGCGAACTGACACGGTGTACGAGGAGAAGGAGGCCGATAAGACAGTGGCTGTGGCAGGGCCTGGCACCGGGATAGACGGGCAGGGCAACATAAGACATCATACCTCAGCCATCAGCCTTCTCCGCTGGGCCACACTGCTGATGGTTGCGATTGCCGCACTGCTCATCGTAATAAGACTGAGAATATTCAAGTAAGGGCTGGATTTCCGCAAGGGGTCCGGCCTTTTTTGTGTTATGCAAAAATCTGGCACCGTAAAACTATGGATGACACTGAAGCGCCCGTTTGATGAGACTGGTTGTTTCCCCGGAAGAGACGCCTTCATTGAGCTGCTGCGCCGCCACAGCCTGATGGTGAAAATCCGCGGCGGATTAATATCCTCGGAGCTTGAGCCCGCAAGCGCCGTCAGGCGGAAATCTGTGCTATCTGTGGAATCTGTGTGACCTGAAACCTGAAGCTAATCACGGATGCTAAAAACATCAAGAAAGTTCGCTGTATATTGAGAAGTTTTTGTATTTTTGCAAAAAATTCTAATTATGGAGATAATATGTCGCAATGATTATATGGCGTTGGTTCGCAGTATGCTGGGCAAAGGCGAGGCAGTTGTGTTGACCGGTCACCGTCGTGCCGGCAAGAGTTGCATCCTCGAGCTGCTGGCCGCTGAACTGGCCGCTGACGGCAACGTGATATACATTGATATGGAGAATCCTGCAAATGCTGACATAACCACGTTCCGTGAACTGTCGGAGCAAATCAAGACGTCGGTATGCGAGGGGCAGCGCAACTATGTGCTGATAGACGAAGTGCAGGAGGTTGAGGAGTTTGAGAAAGCTTTGCGCTACTGGGTGAAGCAGGACGGAGTGGACGTGGTGGTGACGGGCAGCAATGCGGCCATGTTGTCGAGCGACATAGCTTCGTCGTTTGCAGGCCGCTATCATCGTGTACACGTAAGCAGTCTGGACTATCTGGAGTTCCTGCGGTTCTATGGTCTGGAGGATTCTGACAACGCTTTTTCACAATACCTGCGCTGGGGCGGTCTGCCGTTTCTCTATCGCATACCCTTGGAGGACGAGCGTACCAGGACGGAGTATCTGGGCAGCATCTACGACACCATTTTTGTGAAGGACATCGTGCGTCGCAAGAATGTGCGCAATGTGGCGCTGCTTGATAATCTGACCCGATTTGTGGCAGACAATAGCGGAAAGATTTTCTCTGCCAATAGCATAGCTAAATACTTAAAAGGAAGCAGTTTGGCTGTTTCGGCAAATACAGTGGGCGACTATATGGATGCCTTGTGCGACACCTATATGATAGACCGTGTGAAACGCTACGACATCAAGGGTAAGAGTGTTTTTGAGCAGCAGGACAAGTATTATTTCGAGGATTTGGGCCTGCGGAATTATCTGTGCCGCGACAAGCGCAGTTTGGATATAGAAAAGGTGCTGGAGGGAGCAGTCTATCTGAAACTCAGGCGCAGCGGTTATGATGTGTATGTGGGTCAGCTGAACGGGAAGGAGATTGACTTTGTGGGTCGTCGGGGCGATGAGGTGATATACGTGCAGGTAGCCTTGCAAGTGACAGGAGAAGAGACTTACGAGCGCGAGTTTGGCAACCTCAAGATGATCATGGACAATTATCCCAAGTATGTGGTGACGATGGATCCAAATGTCGGACTGATTCACGATTCAGGGATTATCGCTTGCAGCGCAAGGGAATTCCTTTTGAATCATTGAAATCCGCAGCAGCCCCTCTTCTTTCGGACCTCGACCCTCGCCCCTCCTCGTGCCGGAGGCACGACACTTTAGTAACCCCATACAAGCGAAACGAAGTGGAGCGCAATGTGGGGTGAGGGCGACGCGGTGCAAATGCGGCGTGTCGGAGACACGGCACAGCAAGCTCTACAACATCCCCTCCACGGGTCTCCGCTTCTTCACCGTTTATGGCCCTGCCGGTCGGCCTCATGATGCAGAAAGCCCCTGCCCGGAACGGCACAAAGAGTATTATGGTTAGTAAGCGAAAGCAAACTTAACCGCCGTCAGGCGGAAATCTGTGCCATCCGCGAAATAGAATAATGTCACACAGATAATACAGATTTGCTCACCTTGCGGTAAGCGGCTGCCGCACAACAGGGACTCGCAAAAATTTGCCGAAGGCAAAATAATCTGTGCCATCCGTGAAATCTGTGTGACACAATTATGGTGAGCCAGCCGAACCAGCAGCAAATTCATTTTTTTTCTGTCTTTCGATGTGAAAAACATCCGCGATATCCTTTCCGCCAAGCCATGAGTGACTTTGACGAGGTTTGCCATGACATGATAACTTTCAACATCAATCTTGCTCAGGATGATGAATTCCGGAAAGTATCGCAAGGGATTTGTGATATGTTGAAGAAATGAGTGAACGAAGTAACCCGTTTTACAACAAAAACAAGCATTAACAAGGTCATAGCCGCCATGGAATATCCGGCAGCACACTCCACTCCTACGTTACGGAGGGGGCGCTGACTGGGGAATTACGCAAGTCTGATGTTTGTTAGTTTGCTGATAATCAATTACTGTTTTTGATAGTATCAATTTAATTTCATCGGTGTCATGGATTTTTTGTACTTTTGCAAATTATTTTACGATTGAAAAAATGGTCTATCTCATTGCATACAGCATAAATGAACGCCTATACGACTACAGCGGTTTGAAGGAACACATCAAGTCCCTTGGCAGTTTCCAGCATCCTATGGATGATGTATGGTTTGTTTCGGCAGACAGGCTGGATGAAGAACGCGAAGTGGAAAGATTGAGACGTTATCTGCATAGCGAGAAAGACATGGTTTTTATCACAAGGATTCCCGAAAGCAGTATGCAAGGATGGATGCCGAATGCTTTTTGGACATGGATTAAAAGTGTGACAAATGATTAAGGGAATACAGATAGAGCGTTTTAAGGGTTTGAGGCAGACTCCAATGCTTGAGCTTGGAAAGGTCAATCTGCTTACCGGTGCCAACGGGCGTGGCAAATCCTCGTTGTGCCAGGTTTTGCTTATGCTTGCCCAAACTTGGGATGCCGAGGCAATGAATGCCCTTATGCCCAAGGGGAAATGGATTGATCTTGGAGTTTATTCCGATGTCCACTATGTCTATGACAGTGACTCCACTATCCTGTTCCATCTTGTCACCGACGATGCCACCGACAATGATTTCCGTATTGCGTATGACCATGGTGCTTCCAAAAACACTCTCATCGAATTGTCCAATGTCTCGGTGAATGGCAAATCCATCATGGACAGTTCGGGCAATTCGATGGGGAGTTTCAGTTCCGATTTCAACTCTGATTTCGATGTGCGCCTCTCCAGGTTGAGCGACTATCCATCGCTGATGGCTATACGTCATGTTCATTATATAGCCGCCAACCGCATTGCGGCTCCTTACAGGGAAGCTCTCGACGAGAATGCCATCACGTTGACACCTGATGGTGCCAATGTACTCAGTGTCCTGTGGAACCATCGTGAAGACGGATGTCTGCAGGAAGTTGAAAAAATGATGAATGAGATTCTTGGTGGAGCGGAAATCAAGTTGGAACCTTCTGCCAACGAGCTTATTTTTACTTTGAATTCTGTCAAAGACAGCGTTTTGTTCCGACCTGTCAATGTGGGCTATGGTCATGGCTTTATTCTGTCGGTGGTCACAGCTTTGGCAATCGCAAAGGAGAAAGACATGATTATCGTGGAAAATCCGGAGGCTCATCTCCACCCTGCGGCACAGGCAAAACTGATGAATGCCATAATCGAGATGGCCAACAGGAAGAATCTCCAGGTTTTCGTTGAAACACACAGCGACCATATCTTGAACACATCGTTGCTGGCAGTCAAGGATGGGAAACTAACAACCGATGGCTTCCAGGTCTTGTTCTTCTCCGGAAGAACGAATGAAGACGGCCATTTCGAGTCCACCGTGCAAAACCTCAAAGTCACTAAAGTCGGACATATCATTGGTGCCCCACGTATGTTCTTCGAGCAATATGCAACGGATTTGGAAAAACTCTACCTTTGATGCCTGCCATGAATCCGAAGACTACGGTGTATCTTTTGTTTCGGGAGTATGTGGATGCGCAAAAAGTTCCCACATGTCCCTATATTCGTGGGCGTGAGTTGGATGCGACGAAACTCACAGCCGAAATCTGGACAGAAGTTCAGCCACTGTTGTCCATTTTGAAGTTTTTCGGACACGAAAGAATGCTGGTCTTGTATGATCGCAAGAACTTAGGGGCTTTATTGTACCCTGCTACAGCATTAACGGACGAGTACCCCGGGTTGAGAACAACTGTACTCGCCCAAATTAAAGACAAATATACCAGTTGGGATGATTGTCCATCGAAGTCAGACAACCTAACCTATACCACAGAAACTGGATATGATATCTCTAACGACATGTTGGGCGACATGGCTCGCCGTCAGCACTATCAGGTTGCACCTTGTGCTCTGTTGCAAAAGGATGCCATTGATACAGACAAGGCCGATTGTGTGAATGTCGTCTGCTCCGATAGAAGCGCAGAGCAATTGATGTCGTTCCATGATGTGAAAGGCTTCCATAAATGGGTGTCGGAGAACAGGCAACCCAAGCGCACTTATCATTATAATCCCAAACATGGTGACGCCAATCATCATAGGAACAGGGAAGAAGCAGCCCAGTTGCTGACGGACGAGGCTATGACCAAAGAGTTGTTGAAGTATGCCGTTGGTCGTGACCAAGAGTCCGAATTATGGTACTACGATGTCAATAACGGATGCTATATCTATTTTGAGAACGAAGGCAACACACCCCAGCTTGGATTTCATGCCTATCACATTCATCCAGGCGAAGAAAATTTTGAGAATATCGATATTTACAAATTATGTATAGTGCAGGAGGAAATCCTGTCTGACAAAGCGTAAGTTTTCAGCAAAGGCTGTTTTGTAAAGTTGCTGCGGGCAGAGTAATGTTGCGTAACTCCACGTATCACCCGTATCGCAAGTATAAAAAGAATCCGTGCCATCCGTGAAATCTGTGTGACCACAAAACTTCGTCGCAGGACGAAGCCTTTCTGTGATTTCCGTGCTTTGACTTCGTCTTCCTCCTTGTCGCTCGGCATAGCTCAAGCGAGCTTGGCTCTGCGCTCGCTCCTGCGTCGGTTCTGTGTGACAGTTGATGTATGATGGAAGATGTATGATGTAAGACGAAGGGTGAGCTTAATAGCTTAGTAGGTTAATAGAGCCTGCCGCGCAAGGCCGCCTGCGGCGTTCTGGGAAAGTTGAACTCTTAAACTCTTAAACTGACTCTCAATGTCTTGCGCGGAAAAAAGTTGACACAAAAGTCAACAAAAATGGTAAAAGAAAA
>R22__coassemble_1862_pt1 | contig 9891 bp, 11 predicted proteins | sample R22__metabat2_low_PE_022 | metagenome-assembled genome bin R22 | reverse complement strand
CCAGTCCCTTTTTTTTACGCGTCAACGCTCAGACACACTTTTTGGGACAGTATCCTTTTTTGAACGGTTTTAGCGTTTAAACTGGGTGGATATGCTCCGTTTTATACAAGTAATGCCAATAGAACGAAGCGACATTACTTGTGTTTTTGCCCGGCCGGGAGGAAAAGCCCAGTCGGGCGTTTTTAATATGATTGAAGAGGTGAGATAGTGATTTGGAAGATAATAGTTTAAAGAATGTGTTATTAAACAGGTAGTTCAATGGTCATTTTTGCGCCAGTACTATCATAATAATATATGTCAAAGTTGTTTGGCAAAAGCGTTGGATTCATTTTCCAATTGGATGAATTTACATTCATGTACCTGTCTAAAAACAAAGTCAGACCACATGTGTTATTGCCCCATTGACTACGAGGTAACATGGATTGCCCTTTTATCCAATCTAATCTTTCATCTGTAGGGGACAAAGAAACAACAATACCATACGACTTCCTAATCTTTATCTTTGAATAACAATCTATTGTGTTTAGCAATATATTTATCTTGGGAAGAGAATGGATTATCTGCTCTTTTGCTTCGTAAATTGTTTCTGTCTCAAAAGAGGATTTCATTTCAACCAGCACTAAATCAAACAAATCAAAGTCTCGTTTCACTAAAACCGCTCCATCACAATTTTTTTTGCTAATAGCAGACCAAAAATCAAACGCATCCAATTCCCTTGAAGGAATAGATAGGGCTTCTTCAACTTTGAAAGACAAGTTTGTGAAAAGAGCTTGATTGTCCTGTTCTATTATTTCCACCTCGTCCTTGTGTAATAAGGCTGGATGCCCTGTGTATAATGAGTTCCAGCTGTCAAAAATCTCTTCCATCATGAGCAATTTGGTTAAGGGTTCGTGAAATATCCATGCTAATGCCAAAATCGTTTCTTAGTACATTGTGGAAAGTGTCGTATGGAATGCCATTTTCCAAATCTTGCTTTATAACTTCAACGGCACCATTTTCATTCTTTTTCAATAAATAGGCTCCAATTGAAGAATAATCCAAAACGAAGTCTTCGAGATGTGTCTTTTCTAATAGTTGATTATAAACGCTCTCGTTTATGTTTTTAATTCGCCCAAGGTTAATCCTGTCGTTGATTCGACGAATGAAATAATCGCTATGGGTCGTTATCTGCATGTGAGCTCCTTTGTTGACAGCTTGTACAATAAAATCAGCTATGGCGATTTGCTTGGAGGGATGCAGATGTGCCTCAGGCTCCTCGAAAAGAACAGAAAGCCCCTCAATAGGATATTTGTCTAATAACATAGCTATTGGTGCAAGCTCTTTTACTGATGAGGCAGCTGCTGCAATAGGCAAGTTTTGGCTTGCATCTAACTGGAACATGATGTTCTGGTTTTCCATGAAAATTGCACCGCCATTAATACCCTTAAGTATTAATTGCAATTCTTTATTCGTCCCCTTTTTTGGTGCCATCTCTTTAACCACTTGCCAATCACGAAGGAATTCATCATACATTCCAGAACTGGTTCTGATTGAATCTTGAAAATCTGAACCGACATTCAAAAGAGCGCCTCTTCCTGGAGCCATCATAAAAGTTTGTTCCAATAAGGTGTTACCGAAAAAAGACTCTTTCAATAAAACCGAAAGTAGACTGCTCCATGGCTGAACGCCCAGGTTTCTTGTGCCCTCAGGAATTCTGAATCCTAATTCATCCAATTCAAAGTACAAATAGGATTCTTCTTTTTTTTCTGGTAATTCAAAAAGTTCAGTCTTGTATATGAATTCGTACTCCTCTTTTTCAAAAGGAAAGTTGATACTAATGTCTATCTCAAGGTTGTTATTACCAATTATCTTTTTAAGATAGTCTATTGCATCATTATCAATCCATTGTTGCAATTCCTTGCTATTAACTCTTAGTTTCCCGAATTTGCGCTTTTCGGCATCAAAATCGTCATAATTCCATCCTTTATCAACAAAAAAACCGCTAACTCGTCTTTCTAAAATCAGCTTATAAATATAATGTATGAGAAATGCCACATAGCTTTTGCCCAATCCAGATTCTCCTGATAGAACTGTCAATGGATACAATTCTATTTCACTATCCTGAATTGCTCCTAATTTATTGATTTTTATTTTGATACTCTTCATATAAAACACATATAGATGATTTCAATTTGCAAAAATAGAAAAACTTTCCATATTCACGTATGGCATTTTGTTATACGCATTACAAATAATGTTTCAGAAAAGCTTTTCCTCTCTTTGCCATAACAGTCTGTTGATTTGGTTCTTGAAATCGCCCAAGAAGGGGATGGCACCATAGCGGCCTTCCAAGTATCTTCTTTCTTTCTTTGTCGGTGTCCTTCCGCTCCTTTTCTTCGATGATTTCTCCATCCTTTTCGTTGAAATACACGAAGTCCGACAGCGAGAACAATTCGGTGCTTTCCCATTTGTTCTTTTCGGTGAAATAGATTTGGTCTCTGCGGAGTTTGGAATAGCTGAGTAGGTTGGTGTCGTGAGTGGCAAAAACCAGTTGTGCGTGTTTGGGATTGCAATTCGGGTCAAGGAACATGTCGATGATATTAAGGGTATAATGCTCCCTAAAATTTAGACCAAAGGTTAAAGTGGTTATCTTTGCAGAAACGAAAGGGAAAAAAGATGACCAACACGAAGACAAGGAGCTGTCGGAAGTTCACGGCGGAGTTCAAGGTGAAAGTCGTGTTGCGCGGCAGACGATAGTTCTTCTCTGAATAGAACCTCAGGAACGAGTCGCGGCCACGGGTTATCTCCTTGCCCAAGTCGTCGGAAAGCAGCTTGTACAACTTCGGCCCACCGATTCTCGGACACAAGCCACGGTAATAGTCGATGAGGCCTGTCATCAGTTTCGCCCGCTGGCTCTCCGATACCACGAAAATGCTTTTCTTGTAATACCATTGGCGACGTTTGCCAAACAGACTGCAGAGGGTCTCAACGCTGGTGTGCGGATACTCCTCGCGCAGCGCCGTCACTGCCTGGCACCATCTTTTTTTAATATGCTGATCCCTTCCTCCTTCTCGGCTATCTCGATGAGCTTCTCGTACCCGCGGCAGCGCATGCGCTCGTACTCCAGCGCTTTCTCCAAGGCTGCTATCCTCTGCTTCATAGCCTCCTGGCTGTCTGTTTCTTGCGGTTGTTTCATTAGGAATGACTTTTCAAGTTCGGATTGCAAAGTTACGCTTTCTTTGTCAACCTTGTAAGTCTTCAGCCATTGGCGCAGGCTAGCCTCGCTTATTCCATACTTCTCGCAAGTCTTGCTCCGGTGCTCACCGTGCGTGTAATGGTAACTCAGAACTTCCATCTTGAACTCCGGTGTGAATGTCCTCTTTGACCTTCTCTTTGTTGTTTTTTCCATTTCTTTTTCGCTTTTTTGCGCAAAAAAGTGTCAAGTTAATTCCGTAAAAGACAGGGGTAAAAGACGATGTAACTACGGCGCAACTCAGAGGCTGGCAGGAAGCAGCTACGAGGAAAAGCTAGTTTTTTTACAAAAAAAGGTAGAATGCAGATAAATAATAGTACCTTTGCACGTCAATTTATTCCACGATATGATAGAAGGTTATCCCAACGCTCGAAAAAGACATTGCGAAACAGGGTCTTTTGTAAGCATGATGGAATACTATGGTTTCGAAATCAGCGAACCAATGGCTTTTGGCATTGGCTCAGGATTGTATTTCCTTTACACTCCTTTTCTGAAGATGGAGAATACGATATATCCTATTTTCAGATCGTGGCCCGTGACGGTTGTCCAAAATGCGGCAAAACGGCTGCACCTGCCTTATCATGAAAAGCGTTTCCGCAACCATCCCGAAAAAGCCACTGCAGCATTAGACGCTCTGGTTGCTAAGGGAATCCCTGTTGGTGTAGTGGTGAATGTCAAGGGATTGAAGTATTTCAATATGACAGGCAACGAGGTCAACTTCAACGGACATATCCTCACCGTTTTAGGCAAGGAAGGTTCTGTCTACACTGTTGCCGACACCGATAACCGTTTGACCTCTGACGAATTGATGACGATGGAACAATCCGTTTTGGAGAACATACGTTTTGCGTCGGGTGTGGCAGCTCCTCACGGGCACATGTTCTACTTTGACCCTTTGCCAAAGGATTTCAGCAAACAGGTTGATTTCAAGCAAGCTGTTGTTGCGGGCCTCAAAGAAACCTGTCATAATATGTTAAGCATCCCGTTCCCTTATTTTGGCACAAAAGGAATGCATTATTTTGCCAAGGATATGCGAAAATGGGAGCAGAAATACGAGCATAGGCAAATTTGCATTCGATTGCTGTGGTATTACCGTGTGATTGAAAGAGCTGGAACAGGTGGTGCCGGCTATCGTTTCATTTATGCCGACTTCCTCTCCGAAGCGGCTGCGTTGTTTGAAAATGCGACGATGAGCGAATGCGCCTCTCTGATGGAAAAGGTCGCTGAGCAATGGCGACAATTCTCGTTGGATTGCCGTCGTTATTTGCGTAAGGATGAAATTACCCTGAACGAGATGGCCGATAAGTTGGATGAGATCAGCGAAGACGAAAACAAGGTCTTTATAAGAATAAAAAAAGAGTTTCTCAAAAGAACATAAAGCATAAACAATATCGATATGATTGAAAACTTTCCGAACCCAAGAAGAATGAATTGCGAGACTGGAATGACGGTCAATATGCTGAAATATTATGGCTACGAAATGAGTGAAAATATGGCGTTCGGCATAGGTGGCGGCTATTGTTTCGTCTATGCTCCTTTAATAAAAACGCCTGAAGGCTATATTTTCCCCATATTTAGGACAAAGCCTCTTTCCATCGTTAGAAATGTCTTCAAACGTCTGCATTTGGAATACCACGAGGACAATTTCGGGAAAAACCAGGAAAAAGCCGAGGCGGCATTGGATGGGTTGTTGGCTAAAGATATTCCCGTGGGTGTTCAGGTGAACATTGGAGGACTTAAATATCTTAGGGAGCTTGGTGAGTTCAAAAACTATTTAGCCACTGGGAGTAAGGAAGGTACCATGAACTTCAACGGGCATATTATTTGTGTCATTGGTGAGGACGGAGAGGACTACGTCATTGCCGACACGGATTTCAGGTTACCCAACGATAATTATGTCAAACTCGACAAGATTACCTTGACCAAGATGCGTTTTGCTCCGGGCTCTTTCACTCCACACGGAAAACTGCTCTATATGGATCCTTCAAACAAAGGTGTCTTGAGCTCCGATATCCTTAAACCGGCGATTATTGCGGGTATGAAAGAGTCAACCCACAATATGATGGACAAGTTCCTGCCGTATTTTGGCTATAGAGGTTTGCACTATTTTGCCAACGATTTGAGGACTTGGCATAAGAAATACAATGCGCAACAAATCAATGGCCGTCTGTTGAAATATTACCGTTGGATTGAATTGGGCGGAACAGGCGGCGCGGCCCATAGGGGCATGTATGCCGATTTCCTGAAGGAATCTGCGGCATTGTTCCAAAGCAGCGTGCTTGACGACTGTGTTGCTTTGATGACCGTTGCTGCTGATGGTTGGCGGACGTTTTCCGTCAATTGCGGCCGCTATATGAGGCAGGAAAGTGTCACCCTCAACGAGCTGGCTGACGTTATGGATACGATAAGCGTATCAGAGCGTCAGGTTTTCGAAAAAATCAAAAAAGAGTTTCTCAAAAAACAATAAAACAGTCTCATAATGATAGAGAACTATCCGAACGGAAGAAGACACCATTGTGAAAGTGGAACGCTGGTCAACATGATGGAATATTATGGTTACAAGATTAGCGAACCGATGGCTTTTGGTATAGGCAGCGGCATCTATCTTATGTATTTCCCGTTATTAAGGTTGAAAGAATCCACGTTGCTTGTAATGCGTTCGCGCCCTTCTTGTATCATCCGTCATTTTGCCAAACGGATGAACGTGGGCTACCATGAGATGACATTCGGCAACGATTCCCTTAAGGCGGAAAAAGCGTTGGACGAGCTGGTTGCCAAGGGCATTCCCGTAGGAGTACGTGCCAATATATTGGGTTTGAAATATTTGAATGATTTGGGCTTTGATTTGGACTATAACGGGCATCAAATGACAGTTATCGGCAAGGAGGGCACACAATATATAGTGTCTGATACCGAACCGCTTTTGCCTGACGAATACTTCAAAGTTGATGAAGCCATCATGCGAAGCATCAGGTTCAGACCAGGCATTGCAGCGCCTCACGGTTGCATGTTCTATTTTGACCCGCTTCCCGCTGATTACGCTGAAAAGGTCGATGTCAGGGCGGCTACTGTCAAGGGTTTGAAGGAAGCCTGCCAGAATATGGTTTCCCTCCCCATGCCTTGGTTTGGATATAAGGGCATACATTTTTTTGCCAACGACCTGCGGAAATGGCCCAAAAAATATACGGAGGAGAAGATAGACTTCATTTTGTTGCATTATTACCGACTCATCGAGCAGGCTGGAACAGGTGGTGCCGGCTATCGCTTCATCTATGCCGATTTCCTAAAGGAAGCGGCAACGCTGTTTCAGAGTGCTGCTCTTGATGAAAGTGCCGGCCTTATGCGTAAGGCTGCCGACACATGGCGGGTCTTCACCGTCGATTGCAATCGTCATATCAACAAGGCGGGCATTACACTGAACGAGATGGCCGATGTTGTCGATGATATTGGGGACCTTGAGCATGATACCTTTGCGAACATCAAAAAGAAATTCTTGAAAAACATTAAGTAGGATTAGTTCAGTGATAGAGAATTTTCCCAACGAAAGAAGGATGCATTGCGAAACAGGCGTACTCGTCAATATGATGGAGTATTATGGTTTCACAATCAGCGAGCCGATGGCCTTCGGCATAGGAAGTGGTTTGTATTTCATGTACTTTCCTTGGATGAAGGTACAGGACTTTATCCTCGTTGTAATGCGTACCCGCCCTAAAGAAATCATCCGCCGTTTTGCAAAACGACTGAATTTGGGTTTTCATGAGAAGTCGTTTGGAAACGATGCGGATAAGGCAACCAAGGCCCTGGATGAGCTTGTGGCAAAGAATATCCCGGTAGGATTGGTGTCAAATCTGTTCGGATTGAAGTATTTGACCAACATAGGGTTTGAATTGGATTATAACGGCCATCATTATGTGGTGGTGGGCAAAGAAGGAACGCGATACGTCATTGCTGATACCAACGAGACCCTTCCCAACGACGATTATGTCTACTTGGAAGAGACTTACCTGCGTTATTCGCGGTTCAGGCCAGGCATATCGGCTCCTCATGGTTGGATGTTCCATATCGACCCTCTTCCTAAAGATTTCTCCCAAAAGACGGATTTGCGGCCCGCTGTCTTTGAAGGAATTATGGAAACCTGCAAGAATATGCTGTCACTCAAGCTGGGGTTTTTCGGAGCAAAAGGCATCCATTATCTCGCTAACGACATCAGGAAATGGCCAAAAAAATACACGCAACAGAAAATCAACAATCAGCTTTTATGGGATTATCGCATCCTTGAACGCGCGGGCACTGGCGGTTCAGGCTATCGCTATATCTATGCCGATTTCCTGAAGGAAGCAGCCGTGTTGTTCCAAAGCGAAGTCCTTCACGAATGTGGCAATATGTATTCCAAAGCTGCCGATTGCTGGCGTCAGTTTACGGTGGGCTGCAACCGTTATATCAGCCGAAAAGGCGTTACCTTGAATGAATTGGCTGACTTTATTGACGAAGCTGCAGAATATGAAAAACAAACATTTTTAATTATCAAAAATCAATTTTTAAAAAACATCAAAGAACCATGATAGAGAATTATCCAAATCCACGAAGAATGCATTGCGAAAGCGGTGTGATGGTTAATCTGCTTGAATACTATGGTTATAAAATCAGTGAATCTATGGTATTTGGCATTGGCGGAGGCATATATTTCCTGTATTTCCCATGGCTTAAAGTCTTGGATTTCACCCTTGTAGTGATGCGTACAAAACCCACTGAAGTTATACGGCATTTTACTCAAAGGATGAATATAGGCTATCATGAACAATCTTTTGGCAGCGACTCCTTCAAGGCAGAAAAGGCTCTGGATGGTTTATTGGCCAAAAATGTTCCCACTGGCCTTGTGGTCAACATATTAGGCCTTAAGTATTTGAACGACCTCGGTTTCGATTTGGACTACAACGGGCACCACATCGTTGTTGTGGGCAAAGAAGGTTCGAACTACATCATCGCTGATATAGACGAAAAGCTTCCCAACGATGATTTGGTCACCTTGGATGAGTCTTATATGCGGCAAGTTAGGTTCCGCAGCGGCATCTCGGCGCCTCATGGACGTATGTTTTACATCGATCCACTACCATCAGATTTTGCCGACCACGTCGACCTCAAGCAAGCCATCATCAAGGGTCTTGATGAGGCATGCAGGAACATGACGTCGATTCCCTTTATGTTTTTTGGAATAAAAGGTATGCATTATTTCGCAAAAAACCTCAGAAAATGGGAGAGAAAATTTTCACAGGAACATATCGATTATTCCCTTTTATGGTACTATAGGATTTTGGAGCAAGCCGGCACAGGTGGTGCAGGCTATCGTTACATGTATGCCGACTTCTTGAAAGAAGCCGCTGGATTTTTCAATAGTCAGGTACTCGGGGATTGTGCGGCTAACTACGTCGCTGCTGCTGATACTTGGCGTAAGTTCTCCGTAGGTTGTAACCGCTATATCAATCGGAAGAATATTACCATGAATGAATTGGCTGACATTGTTGACGAAGCGGCATACCTCGAGTTTGAGACCTTCAAAAAAATAAAGAAAAACTTTTTGACTTCGTTTTGAATATGCAGAAAACGCTTCCTTTTACAAATACTTCATATTGTGCCGTTATAGGGCACGGCAGTTGGGCAACGGCACTTGTCAAAGTATTGACAATGAACGATAAATCGGTCGGTTGGTATATTCGTAATGCCGAGGTGCTTGACTCGTTGCGCAACGAAGGTCGCAACTGTCGCTATCTTTCTGAGATTGAGTTTGACAAGAACCGCATCCATTTCTCCGACGACTTAAATGCCACCGTTTCTGAAGCCGATATTCTGTTGTTGGCCATACCTGCGGCTTATCTGAAGACTTACCTTTCCGAATTGAGGGTTCCCTTGGATGATAAGGTGGTGGTTTCGGCCATTAAAGGCATCATTCCTGACGAGAACATGTTCGTCACCGACTATCTGAAGCAACACTATGGCCTTTCAAATTCGCAGTTATGTTTCATTTGTGGCCCTACGCACGCTGAAGAAGTTGGTCACGCGAAGCTCACATATTTGACAATTGCTTGTAACGATATTAGCAACGCTCGGCTTATGGGTGAAAAACTGAAAGCATCGTTTATCAAGTTGAACTGTTTGCGTGACATTGATTATTTGGAGCATTCTGCTGTGCTGAAAAACATCTATGCCGTCGTGGTGGGCATTGCTGTGGGCATGGGCTATGGCGACAATTTCATTGCCGTATTGGTGTCGAATTGTATCAAGGAGATGTATTTCTTGCTGGATCCCAAATACGTCAACGACCTGCGAAAATTCAATCCATCCAATTTCTTTGGCGATTTACTGGTGTCGTGCTATTCAAGCCACAGCCGCAACCGTCAATTGGGTATGCTTATCGGTAGAGGCAATACCGTCAGGACGGCCTTGAATGAGATGACAATGGTGGCAGAAGGTTATTTTGCCTCCAAACTGGTGGGTACGTTTACTGAAGAGCAACGCAAACTCATGCCTGTTGCGGAAACGGCCTATGGCATACTCCATAAAAACCGTCCTGTCCGCAAGGCGATGAGGGATTTGGAAGAATTAATAAGATAAGTAAGTGTTCAGAATAAAACTGCATTAATTGTTTACTACAGGATTTTTCT
>R22__coassemble_1792_pt1 | contig 10183 bp, 11 predicted proteins | sample R22__metabat2_low_PE_022 | metagenome-assembled genome bin R22 | reverse complement strand
TTTCAAAAAATGAATGTTTTTTTGAAAAAAAATGCTGAAGAATGGGAAATAAACCAATTCTAACCTTAAAAAACGGCTTTCCAATCCCCTGACAGCTGCGTTCCGCGCAGAAAATCGGCGATACCCATGCGCTTTTTCCCGGCTTGTTGCACTTCAACCAAATGGAGAAAACCATCACGAAGGGTCACTTTGAGAAACTTTTTGTTGTCTGTGACCACCGTTCCGGGTTCCATGTTTGTCTGGCAGAACTCTTTCCCGGTGACGAACACTTTCATTTCGATTTGCTCGCCGCTATCCGAAACGAGTTGTGTGTGTGCGGCTGGGTAGGGCGATAATCCTCTGATGTGGTTGTAAACGCTTTGGATGTCTTGGTTCCAGTTGATGCGGCAAAATTCCTTGCTGATTTTTGGAGCGGGTTTCAGTTCGCCTTGTTCCATTTGGGCTTGTTCCGTGGCATGAGTTTCGCCCTGTTCGATTTTCCTGATGGTCTCTACAACCACCTGGTTTCCAAGCATCATCAGTTCATCGTGCAGTTCGCCGGCAGTCTCGTCGGGACGGATGACGACACGTTCGCGCATGATGATGGCACCTTTGTCTATTTCTTCGTTGAGGAAGAACGTGGTCAGGCCGCTCTCTGTCTCTCCATTGATGATAGCGAAATTGATGGGGGCTGCGCCACGGTATTGGGGCAGGAGAGAGGCATGAAGGTTGAAAGTGCCGAGCTCAGGCATTTGCCACACCACGGCAGGCAGCATCCTGAATGCCACCACGATGAAGAGATTGGCGTTGAATGAAGACAAAGCCTCCAAAAACTCGGGGTCTTTCAGTTTTTCAGGCTGGAGCAGGGGCAGGTTGTGCTCCAATGCTACCTTCTTGACTTCGGAATACTGTATCTTTCTGCCTCGACCAGCGGGCTTGTCGGGCATGGTGACGACAGCGGCTACCTCATAGCCGGCCGCGAGTATGGCCTCAAGCTGCGAAGCTGCGAATTCTGGCGTGCCGAAATAGATGATTCTGATGTTGTCCATGTGCCTGACGAGATAAAAAAACTGGCCTGAAAGGTAGGCCAGTTTTTCAAGTATTAACTATTATCAAAAACTTATTTCATTTTCTCTTCCAAGTAAGCGATGTTTCTGCTGATGTCGAAAGCTTCGTTGCTCAGCGGATAGTCTTTCTTGAGGAGTTTGTAGGCTTCGAGGGCTTTGCCATAGTTGCCCATGATTTCATACGTCATACCTTCCTTGACGAGGAACATCGGTGTGGTGAAATCGTTGGAACTCTTTTGGGCGGCCTTGCCATAGTAATTGGCAGCATTTTGGTTGTCGCCAAGTTCCATGTAGCAGTCGCCGATAGCACCGAGAGCCATAGGGGCAAGGATTTGGTCATTGTTGCTGTATTTCTTCAGATGCTCGATAGCGTCTTGATAGTTGCCTAATTTCATATAGCTGATGCCAGCATAATATTGGGCAAGTTTGCCGGTTTTGGTTGAGCCATAGTCGCTGATGATATCGAGGAAGCCGAGGTTGTTGCCGTCGCCGTTGAGGGCGTTCTCATACTGTTCGTTCTCGAAGTATTGTTGTGCCTTGAAAATCTGAGCACTGGCGGTCTCGTTGCGCTTGTTCATGTATTTGGTTGCGCCAAAGATGCCGAATGCTATTACCAACACAGCGATAAGGATGCCCCACAGGGTCTTCTGGTTGTTTTCAATCCAAAGTTCGGTTTTGCTTAAGGCTTCTTCTACGTTCTCGAGCCTCTCGTCTCCTTGTTTTGTGTTTTGTTGTGCCATATCAATTCAAAATTTTGAGCTGCAAAAGTACGCTTTTTTGGTATACCTTCGACCTTTTTTCTGATTTTTTTTCTTTTTTCGTATTTTTGCACACCTTTTACTATTTTATCATGACTACACGCAATACTTTATTATTGGAATTCTTGATACAGTTCATCACCGATGAACGCCGTCAACGCTTTGAGGAAGTGCTGGATTACCGCACCCGTCACGTCACCGTTGTCCTTGAGGACATCTTTCAGCCGCATAATGCCAGCGCCGTTTTGCGTAGCTGCGACTTGCGCGGTGTGCAGGATGTCCACATCGTGGAAAACAACTACCAATATGACGTGAATCCTGATGTGGTGTTGGGCAGCACGAAATGGCTCAATCTCCATCATTACAATAGTGGTGGGTTCAATACGCCGGCAGCCTTTGATTATCTGCACGAAAGGGGGTATAAGATTGTGGCCACGTGTCCGCACCGTGATGACTTTACGCCTGATACCTTGCCTTTGGATCAGCCTGTCGCTCTGGTTTTTGGTACTGAGAAACTTGGCCTTTCAGATTATGCGGTTGAGCACGCCGACATGCATGTGCGGATTCCGATGTTTGGCTTTACCGAGAGTTACAACATCAGCGTGTCGGCGGCTTTGTTGCTCTATTCGCTGACCAATCGGCTTCATGCCTCCACCAACATCGACTGGCATCTCTCTGAAGAAGAACGCAATGAGTTGCGTCTCATTTGGACGCGCCGCACCTTGAACCGCATCCGGCAATACGAACGTAAATTTGCCGAGCTGCATCCGGAGTTTGAGTAATTGCAATTGCTGACAATATTGTTTATTTTCCTTCGTTTATGTCTTTGTATTCCAAAAAATCCTAATTTTGCGGCAAATATGAATCGGAAGATGAGAAAACTTATGATAATTTTAGCGGCTATGTTGCTTCTTGTGGCCACGTCGTGCAAGAAAACACGTTATTGCCGCTGCACCACAGTACAGAATGATGAGGTGGTGAACCTCGGCGAGGATTTCTACACCATTGAGGATAACTCTTCATGCAACGACCGCGCAAAGGAAATCGTGGGTTGGGGCCAGGTGATTTGTACTGAAGTCTCCAAAGAAGAGGCTACTGGTGAGCAAAACACATGGTGGGAAAACCTGTTCGGTGGAGGAAATCATTGAGATTCAAGGAACACATACTGCTTGCCGTTAAAATCCTGCTTGGGCTTGTCTTTATTGCTTCGGCGGTGTTGAAGATTTTCGACATGGACAAGTTTGAGCTTTATATCTATAGTTACCATTTCTTTAGCCTGAATTTCAGCTTCTTGGTGGCTCGTGCAGTTATTATCTTTGAACTCGTCCTTGGCATTGGATTGGTTTCCAATACCCTGCATAAGTTATATTGGTGGAGTAGTATGGTTATGCTGTTTGGCTACACCTTATTAATAATATATGCACTCGCTATGGGCCGCAACGACAGTTGCCATTGTTTCGGCGATTTCTTGCCGCTTGACCCTAAATGGAGCCTTTTGAAAAACGTAGTGCTGATGCTGCTTTTCCTGCCGGTTTATCTTGTTAAGGAATGGAAGAAACTTCCGCGCTGGCTGGTTTTGGGCGTTGCTTTGGTGGGCTCAACCGTTGCTGTTTTCGCGGTGTCGCCTCCTGATAATTTCGTGCCGTCAAACAACTCAGGGCATCATCTACAAAAGGAACTTCTCGACGATTTCTTGAACGAGCCTCCTTTTGATACGTTGCATCTGAATGAGGGCAAACAGGTTGTCTGCTTTTTCTCAACAGGTTGCCAGCTTTGCCAAATGGCGGCGCAGAAGCTGTCGCTGATGCAACAATATTATGGTTTCCCCGAGGAAAACGTTACCTATATCTTCATGGGTAGCGAAGAAAGCATCATGGGCTTTTACGTGAAATCGCAGTCTGCCAGATACAGGGATGTTCTGTGCGACAACGTGGTAGGGATGATAAAAGTCATCAATGGCCAATTCCCGACCATCATCTTGATGGATGAAGGAACAGCCGTTCATGAATACGGTTTCCGCGACATGAAGGAGTCGGAAATCAAGGCGTTTTTTACTCAACCATAATCTTGAGAATCTCGACATCGGTTTCTCTCATGCCGTTGCGGCCTAAGCGTCCGATATGGTCGATGGTTTCTTCGGCATCGTTGCCGATGATGCCGTCGCCACCGAGCAGGTTGTCGCCGTGTTTGCTCATCTCGTAGCCGAGTATACCAGCCTCGACAGAGAGGGCGATTTTGCCGGCGCAAGAAGGCTTGGCGCCGTCGCAGACGATGCCGGCGGCCATACCCAAGGCGTTTTCCAGGGTGTGCGTAATGATGTCGAGGTTCTCACCCATGAGGTAGGCAATGCCACAACCCGCGGCACAGCCGGCGCTCACGGCACCGCAGTAGGCCGACAGTCTGCCGATGCCAGTCTTTTGGTGAATGGCGACAAGGTTGGAGAGCGCTACGGCGCGGATGGTGCGTTCTTCGTCGATGCCGTATTCTTCGGAGTAGGCGAGGATAGGCAGGCACACCGTCATTCCTTGGTTGCCGCTGCCCGAATTGATGATGACGGGCATCTCGCAACCGCTCATGCGGGCATCGCTGCCAGCCGCAGCCCAGGCTTTGGCTTTTTGACGCACGTCGTTGTTGAAGCGGAGCAAGGTGCTGCCCACGTTGGCTCCCCATTTGCTGTTGAGGCCTTCCATAGCTATGGCTTTGTTGCAGGTCATCTGTCGCTCAATGACAGGACGCAGGTCGGCAAGGTCGGCAGTGGTGGCGAAGTCATAAATCTTGTCCATCTTCAGGCACTCGCGGTCGGTCATGTTGGCGTTGGTGTCTGAACACTCGCACTCGAAAATCGACTTGCCGTCCTTCTCGATGCTGACCACATTGGTGTGGTGCCCTGCGATACGCACGCTTGCCGAATGTTCGTTGTTATAAAGCTGCACGGTGATGTCCAAACGGGCGACGCAATCTAAAGGTTCAACCGTGATGAGGGTGGTTTCGAGGAAACGGGCGATTTCTTTTTTCTGTTCGGGCTTAACATCGGCGATGACTTCCAGCACGTTGTCGGGGTTGCCGGCCACGATGCCTGCTGCCACCGATGCCTTCAAGCCTTTCAGGCCACCCGTGTTGGGCACAATGACGCTTTTTACGTTTTTGATGATGTTGCCGCTGGCTACAATCACGACCCGATTGGGTTTGTCGCCCAATACTTTACGTGCTTTTGCGGCGGCGTAGGCCAGACAAATTGGTTCGGTGCAACCCATAGCGGGTACAAGCTCTTCTTTCAGGATGTTCAGATAAGAGGTGTATAGACAATCGCTTTTTTCCATTGTTTCAAATTTTTGCGGCAAAGATAGGGAATCTGTCGTTACAAAACAAAACCCGCCTGAGGAAATTCAGACGGGTCTTGCGATTTATTGAAAAATGGCTTATTCTACAGGAATATCCTTGTTCACGTTCTTGTAACCGACAAGAGCGTAGAACAGAATGTAGGCGGCGCAGAACAGTACGACGACGTAGCTGGTCATGTAGCTGCCCGTCCAGTCGGCAACGAGGCCCTGCAGACCCACCATGATGGCGAAGCCGAAGACCATAGTCATGAAAGCACCCGAGGCAATGGCGGTGTACTTGCCCAAGCCTTCGGTGGCGAGGTTGAAGATGGCGCCCCACATCACCGAGGTGCAGAGACCCACCAGGATGAAGGCGAAGATGCCCACCGGCACTTCAGCCCAGATTACTTTCAGATTAGCCCAGTCGACGCCAGGGACGTTAACTTGCCAGCTTTGAGGGGCAAGCATACCGAACAGTACCAAGACGATAGCAGCGATAGATACAGTAGTCACCATAGCTCTCGACGATACCTTGCCGCCGATGGCACCACCAATAAAACGACCGATGAGCATCATCAGCCAGTAGACGGCGACGATGAGGCCCGCGATGGTACCGCTCATAGCTAAGCCTGGAGTGGCTGCGGTGGGTTCTGCGGTCAGGTATTGCAGGATGTAGGTAGGCGTACCCACCTCGATACCGCCGTACAGGAAGATAGCAAGTATGCCCAGCTTGAAGTGCCGGAAGGAGAAGGCGCTGTATTTGTCTTTAACCGCTTGTTTGTTCTCGACGGGTTGTTGCGGCTCCTCAATCTTGGTGAAGAGGATGACGATGAAACCGATGACGAAGATGGCTAAAGCAATCATCAAGGCGGGGGTGGCGTCAGAAATCTTGGCCTTGGTGGCCTCGCCGATGAGGGCGCCCATGATGATGTAGACGGCTACAGCAGCTGCCGAGTTGAACACACCGCCGATTTGAATCAGTTGGTTGCCCTTGTTGCCACCGCCACCGAGCAGGTTGAGCATCGGGTTGACGACAGTGTTGAGCATGCACATGCAGAAGCCGCAGATGAAGGCACCGATGAGATAGACACCGAAGCCCAGCTTGCCGCTGGCCCATTGTACCAGGATGCCGATGATGCCCACAGCAAGGGCGATCAAGGCTGTTTTCTTATAGCCGTACTTCTTGATCAGCATACCCGAAGGGATACCCATCACCAAATAGGCAATGAAGTTGCCGTAGTTGCCGATTTGCGACAGGAAGTTGCTGGCGCCGAATTGGTTCTTCACGATGACGGCCATAGGTGAACACAGATTGGTCACGAAGGCAATCATGGCAAACAGGGCAATCATCACGATGATGGCACCCCATTGTTTTGTTTTTGTACTCATATTATTGAAAATTTGAAGATAATCGTTTCGTTATACTCTTCGCCCGAACGAAGGAAGGTGTTGGGGAAGTTGGGCTTGTTAGGCGAGTCGGGGAGAGCTTGGCACTCAAGGGCTACACCTGAATAGTCCTCGTAGATATGGCCGTTCTTACCCTTGGGGCAACCTGAGAGCCAGTTGCCGGTGTACACTTGCACTCCGGGTTGAGTGGTGTAGATTTTCACCATGCGTCCTGTGCCTTCGTGTGATAGCTCAGCGGCCAGACACAGTTTGTCCTTCTCGATGCCGTCGATGACCCAACAGCTGTCGTATCCTTTGCCGTTGATGAGGTCGGGGAAAGATTCCTTGATGTCGCGCCCAATCAGTTTGCCTTCGGTGAAATCCATGGGGGTGCCGGCCACCTGTGCCATCTCGCCTGTGGTAATCAGCTCGTTGGTGGCGGGCAGGTAGCGCGAGGCGTTCAGACGCAGCTTGTGGTCGAGGATGTTGCCGTTGCCTTCACCTTTCAGGTTGAAATAGGTGTGGTTGGTCAGGTTGATGATGGTGGTGTCCGACGAATAGGCGCAATAGCGGATGTTCAGCTCGTTTTCATCGTTGAGGGTATAATACACCTTGGTCAGCAGTTCGGCGGGATAGCCTGCCTCGCCGTCTGCGCTGAGGTAGGTGAACACCACGCTCTCGCCGTTGAGGCGGCTGGCCCACTTCTGGTTGGCGAAGCCTATGCTGCCGCCGTGCAGGTGATGCTTGCCGTCGCTGGTGTTGAGCTCCAGCTGGTATTCCTTGTCGTCAATCTTGAAGCGACCGTTGGCGATGCGGTTGGCGTAACGTCCGGGAGTCTTTCCGGCGCAGGGGCCGTCGTTGTAGTAATCCCAAGGATGCTGATAACCCAGGGCGATGTCTTCCATGTGTCCGTAGCGGTCGGGCGTAACGATACTGATGATGCCGGCACCGATGTCGCTCAGCTGCACTTTGATACCGTTGGCGTTGGTCAGCGTGTAGAGCTTAATGTCTTTGTTGTCGGGGGTTCTGCCCCAGGTTTTTACTTCGATGTTCATACGCTCCAAAGATGTAGAGGATAAACGCCTTTGTCAATCAACTCCTTGATTTTGCGCATCACATCGGGTTTGTCTTCTTTGTAGGTGACGCCGAACCAAGAGGCGTTGCTCGACAATACTTTCAGCTTGGCTGTGCCGTCGTTGATGCTTTGGTTCACCATCAGCGGGATAAAGAACTCGGCTTTGATGTTGGTTTGTGCGGGGCCTTTCAGGAATTCGACGAAGCCTTTCTCGGAATAGGCAAAGAAATCAGGCGTGAAGCCGAAGAAGTTCATCGATACCAGCGAGTCCATATCCAAAGGATGGCTGCCCGTTTCGTCGGTGTAGGCTGCGCCGCCTTCGGGAGTGTGACCGATAGCGGTGCGCTCGACGATGGTTTGCAGGTTGCCCTCAGCATCGGCGGTGCAGATGCCGCGACTTACGGTGCCGAAGTCCGACATGGTGTTGCGCAGCTTGTAGGCTACCATGCTGTAGGCACCTTTCTTGCCTTCGCATTCCATGAGGTAGTTTGCCAGTACTTCGTAGGCTTCCTTGCCGTAGAAGTCGTCGGCGTTGATGGCGGCAAACGGCTCGTGAATCACGTCCTTGGCCATCAGCACAGCGTGGCAGGTGCCCCAAGGCTTTACGCGGCCTTCCGGTACGCTGAAGCCTTCCGGCAACTTGTCTAACGACTGGTAGACGTATTCAACGGGAATGCCGAATTTCTCCGCATTGTTGACTTTCTTAAAGGCCTCGGCGAAGTCTTCGCGGATGACGAAGACCACCTTGCCGAAACCGGCGCGCTTGGCGTCATAAATGGAATAATCGAGGATGGCTTCGTTGTTGGGACCTACGCCGTCCATTTGCTTCAGGGCTCCGTAGCGCGAGCCCATACCTGCTGCTAAAACTAATAAGGTGGGTTTCATTTCAAAAAGTTGCTAGTTGTTAGTTATCAGTTGTAAGTTATCAGTTGTTAGTTGTCAGTTGTCAGTTGTTAGTTATCAGTTATCAGTTGTTAGTTGTCAGTTTGTAGTTATGAATTGCTAGTTTTATTAGGCTATTTTGAATTTTTTGTAATGCTTGTGAATATTTTAATGAGTTCTTGACATTTGGAGTTAATATCATCATATTGTTTTGATGTCAGATAATCGGTTTTATAAAGAAGTTCAAGCCAGAATTCAGTTTCAGCAGTTTCTTTGAGTGAGATATAGACTTTGGCAAGAAAATCTTTAGAGCTGATTCCATTTTGTGCCTCAACAAGATTGGCACCTATGCTAGTTCCACTCCGCAGCATTTGTTTGGAAAGCACAAACTCTTTCTTGTTTTCACAAAGGTATTTGTAAAGATTCACAATATCAATTGCAAAATCCATGCATTTGTTTCTCAAAAACTTTCCAAAATCTTCCATCTCGCCGTAAGTCCAATAACTGCAAACTAATAACTACAAACTACAAACTTTTCTAGCTCCATCTGAAATCACGACATCGTAAACCTTCGGTTCGTGGCCGAATTTGGCAGCGAATTTTTCTTTTGCTGTGGCGATAAACTTATCGTAAAGCGCTTCTTTCACCAGGTTGATGGTGCAGCCACCGAAGCCGCCGCCCATCACGCGCGAACCGGTCACGCCGCATTCCTTGGCGATGTCGTTCAGATAATCCAGCTCCTCGCAACTCACTTCGTAGAGCTTGCTCATTCCGAAATGCGTGCCGTACATACGGTTGCCAACGGTCTCATAGTCGCCTTTTTCCAAAGCGTCGCATACGTCGAGGACACGCTGTTTCTCACCGATGACGTATTCTGCGCGCATGTAATCCTCGGCAGGAATCTCCACGTCAATCTCGTTGAGCATGGCCATCGTGGCATCGCTGAGGTATTTCACTTCAGGATACTTTTTGGCTATGTGGGCGCAAGCGTTCTCGCAAGACTCGCGGCGACGGTTGTAGGCCGACGAGGCCAGCTCGTGTTTCACGACGGTATCTAACAGCACCACCTTGTAGCCTTTGGGGTTGAAAGGGAAGTATTCAAACTCCATCGTGGCGCAGTTGAGGCGCATCAGGTGGCCCGCTTTGCCGAAGAGCGAGGCGAACTGGTCCATGATGCCGCACTTCACGCCGACGTAATTATGCTCCGTGGCTTGACCGATGCGAGCAAGTTCAAACTTGTCGATGCCAAGGCTGAGCAAGTCGTTGATTGCGAAGGCGTAGGTGCTTTCCAAGGCTGCCGACGACGACATTCCCGCGCCGAGCGGCACATTGCCGAAGAAGGCCGTATCGAAGCCCTCGACCTTATAACCGCGCTTCTGGATCTCGCGGCACACGCCGAAGATATAGCGCGCCCAAGCCTCGTTGGGCTTGTTCTCCTCGTTAAGGCCAAACTCGCTATAAGCGTCATAATCAGCGGAGTAGGCACGCACTTTGTCGGTGCCGTTCAGTCGGATGCAGGCGTAGATGCCCTTGTCGATGGCTCCGGGGAAAACGAAGCCTCCATTGTAGTCGGTGTGCTCGCCAATGAGGTTGATGCGTCCCGGCGAAGTGTAGACAACTCCCTCATTTCCAAAGCGTTGCTTAAAAAGAGATTTTAATTCTTCGATAGTCATAGTGTAAGGTTAAATTTGGGCGCAAATTAGGAAAAAAATTGAT
>R22__coassemble_1693_pt1 | contig 10612 bp, 8 predicted proteins | sample R22__metabat2_low_PE_022 | metagenome-assembled genome bin R22 | reverse complement strand
TGGTTTGGATCATCAGGGCGTCAATCTTGTTGCCGTTGAGGCAGAAGTCGCCCAGATAGGCCACGGTCAGGTTCGGATTCTCGGCGTATTTGCAGTAGAGTTGCAACGCGGCGTTGTCGGGCGATGGCGCGACAGCTTCCGGGTCGTTCACCTTGTCCTTGCACGCGACCAAGGCCATCAGGGTTGTCAGTCCGAGGAATGCAATGAGGTTTTTCATGGGAGTGCTATTTTTTAATCACATCGTTGGCGGCCAACATCACGTCTTGCACCGAGCATCCGTTGTTGCAAAGGAAGAACATGGTGTTGCCGTCAACGTCGACTTCTTGTGCCACGGGAGAGATGGTCTCATCGGCCTTGGTCTGGCGGTTCAGTCCGATGGCGGCCACGCCGATGATGAGGCTGGCGGCAGCGGCGTAGGGTATCCAACGATTGCGGCGGCGGGTAATGGGAACGACCTCGGCCTCTTGGAGTTGCGCCTTGCGTCGGGCTATCTCCGAAAGGCGCAGCAGGTTGGCGTCGTCAGGCATGGTTCTTTCGGCCTGCTCGCGCCAGGTGTGTTTGCGGCGTTCCCAAACGGTATGGAAGTCGTCGCGTTGTTGTTGTACATTCATTGCTTTGTTGTTGTTTGTGTTCATTTATCTGTTGTTTTCTTGTTCAAATAGTTTCTTGAGTTGGTGCTTGCTGCGGGCGATGCGCATGGCCACGGCTCCCACTGAGTTTCCTGTCATGTCGGCGATTTCCTTGTAGGAGAATCCGTCAAGGAAGGCACGCACGATGGTGGCATTTCCTTCAGGCAGCGTGTCGATGAGTTGGTTCAGTTGCCTGATCTTCTCGTCGTTAGTGTCGGCCTCGGTGGCATCCTCGTCGTCCTCGTTCAGGGTCTCGGTGGCGAGGTTGCGTTCGGTTTTGCGGCGTAGCATCAGCATCGTGTTGGTGGCCACGCGCCACACCCAGGTCTTTTCCGAACTGCGGCCTTCAAACGAGCCGTAGCTCCGCCAGAGGCTGATCATCACTTCCTGCATACAATCCTCTGGACTATAGTCTTTTCCAAGGTTGTAGTCGGAGCAGATGTGCCAAAGCATGGTCTTGTTGCGAAGCAGCATGGCATCGAAGTCTGATGTGGTTTCGGCATTGCTTTTGACGGGTCCGTATGACGCGGAAGAGCTCATCTTTTTTTCCTGTCTTTTGCTTGTTTAGGTGCAAAGGCTTTCCCAAAAATAACGCGTCTTTCGTTTTTTTTGTGTTTTTTTCGTTTTTTTTGTGAGAGGTGCTGCAGGTGTAAAAAAATCGCGGATGCCATGTTATGTTTTTGGTATTTTTGCACCTTATCTTATGGGTGACTCTTCCCGAAAAGACATCATGAAAGTCAAATAATCATCTAAAACTGTAAAACCATGAAAAAAGCTTCTTTCGTTTTGCTCCTCATACTCTCGCTGACCCTATCGGCGCGTAGCAGCGTCTACCTCTTCGAGCAGTTTGACGACAGCTTCTTGCCTACCGGATGGAATGTCACGGGCATTGGTGCCGAGTATTGGTACATCTCCGATACCGACAAGGCAGGCGGCACGCCCAACGAACTCTACATGTATTGTGGCACGCAAGGCACGTGGCGGCTCGTTTCGCCCGCCGTCGACCTGAGTGGCCAGCAGAGCGTGAGTTTCTCCTTAAAGCTTAGCTACGAGAAATGGGGCAATCCCGTCAGCATCGGCATCGCCACCTCGTCGGACAACGGAAGCCATTGGCACCAGGCCTGGACGCAAAACCTCAGCGCGACCAACAACTACGAGATCAACGAAGTCGTCGCGACCGAGGACGTGGGCAACCCCAACGTGAAGTTCTGCATCTTCTTCACCAATTCTGCCGACTACAACTCAAGCAACATCTACCTTGACGACATCTCGGCCTTTGTCCAGCGCGACTTGGACCTTGAGGTGCAGGAAATCAATGTGGACGATGTGCAAGCCTTGGGCAACTTCGAAGTCGGGATGCGGCTTTTCAACACGGGCAGCACTGTTGTTAATACGGTGGAAGGCTTCTATCAGTTTGACGGACAGGCTGAAACGACGCAAACCTTCAGCGTTAGCATCCCGGCTTCTTCCTTCGCCAATGTCAGTTTCGACGTGCCAGCCAACCTCATCCCAGGTAATTATTCACTCACCCTCGGCGTGCGTCAAGTGAACGGAACCGATGACGAAGACCCGTCGAACAACGAGCTTTCCAAGACCATCTCCATCGCTTGTGCCACTACTCAACGCCTGCCGATGTTTGAGCATTTCACCGCCTCGTCGTGCGGCACTTGCCCTCAATTGAGCAACCAAATGGAAACATTCTGCAACAACAATCCGGGCAAATACACCTATGTGAAATACCAGATGAACTGGCCCGCGCCCGGCGACCCGTATTATACTGCCGAAGGCGGCGTAAGGAAGACCTATTACAATGTCATCGGGCTTCCCAACCTCTTCATGGATGCCGTTGATTATGAGTTCAATCCCGTGACGCAGGCCGATTTCGACGAACATTACAACACACCTGCCGTGGTCGAAATCAAAGGCTCGTATTGGGTGGAGGGCAACACGATTCACGTCACTGCCGACCTGATGCCTTTTGCCGACTTGGAGAACGTGAGGGTGCACGTCGTTGTGAGCGAGAAAACGACGCACAACAACGCCACCACCAACGGCGAGACCTCGTTCCACCATGTGATGATGAAGATGTTGCCCAACGCACAAGGCACGACGATGTCGTTCCATGCCGGACAAGTGGAAACCTTGAGTTTCGACCAAAACATGGCAAGCACCCATGTGGAGGAAATGGACGACCTCGAAGTGGCCGTCTGGATCCAAAAACATGACACCAAACGGGTGTATAATAGCCATTTCCTCTTCGAAACTTCGAGCCATCCCTACGCTCCCGAAAACCTTACTTTGACAACTTCGGGCAATAGCATCGTGGCCACATGGAATGCACCTTTACAAGGCAATCCAACAGGTTACAACATCTGGCTCGACGAAACCCTTGTGGCCGAAAACGCCAACGAGACCAGCCACACTTTCAACGCTTCGGGCAGCGATTTCCACTGCATTCAGGTGCAAGCGGTTTATGGTGATGGTGTCACCTCTGTGAAAGTCGTGGCCACCACTATGGGAACCGTTGGCACCTCCGAGAATCCCATTGAGACGCTGACGCTTTATCCCAATCCTGCTTCTGAGACGGTTTATTTGCAAGGGGTTGAATCCAACAGGATTTTGGTTTACAACACTTTGGGACAACTTGTCAAAGAGTTGGGAAAGACCAATGAAATCAGCGTAACCGACTTTGCCGAAGGCGTTTATCATGTGGTGGCTATCGGGAACGATGGTCTGAAACAGACTGCGCGATTGGTAGTAACCCATTAAAACCAACCGACTATGAAGAAAGTACTATTGATTGTTTTTGCATTGGCTTTTGGTGTTTTAGGTCATGCCGCCATGCCCATCCTCGACCCTGAATTGCGCGAGGCGATGAACCGTTGCAGCGACAACGAGAAACTGAAAATCAACATTCTGATGTTGGAGCAGTCCGACCCGAAGGCATTGCAATGCGCCGCTAATCCGTTGTCTACCAAGCAGGAACGCCGTAACTTCGTCGTCGAATCGCTGAAACGACAAGCCGAGGCTTCGCAAGCCGATGTTTTGCAGACGCTTCACGAGATGGAAAGCAACGGCTTGGTGAGCGACATCCAACCGTTGTGGATTGTGAATTCCATCAGTTGCATGGCCACTAAATCCGCCATCAACGACTTGGTGCAACGCAGCGACATTATGACCATTTACCGTTGTGTGCCTGCCCAATGGATCGACATGACTGATGCCACGCCAGCGCCAAGGGGCGATGGCCGCGAAATCACGGAAAACCTGCTGCAAGTCAACGCGCCGCAGGCGTGGGACTTGGGCTATAAAGGCCAAGGCGTCCTCATCGCCCTCATCGACACGGGCGTCCGTTTCGATCATGCCGACCTTGCCGACCGTCTTTGGGACGGCGGCCCCGAATTTCCCAACCACGGCTATGATTTTGCCAACCATAACAATAACCCCTTCGATGAGCTTGGACACGGCACCCATGTTGCGGGAACGCTTTGTGGCACAGGGGCTTCAGGGTCGCAAACGGGCATCGCACCCGAGGCTAAAATCATGGTGCTGAATGTATTCCACAACGACAACACGGGCGAGGAGACCGACTGGGCCGCCGCCATGCAGTTCGCCATAGAGCACGAAGCCGATGTGATGAACATGTCGTTAGGACGACCGTATCCCTCAGCCGCTCAGAGGCTGATGATGCGCCAAGCCTGCGAGAACACGTTGGCAGCGGGCATCGTGGCAGGCGTGAGTGCGGGCAACGTCAGGCAGATGCAGTTTTTGGCCCCGCCACCTTATAACATCACCACACCCGCCGATTGTCCGCCTCCTTATCTGCAAGAGGATCAGATGGTTAATGCAGGTGGGACGAGTTGCGTCATCAGTGTGGGCGCGGTGAATTACGATCATAGCATTGCCGCGTTTTCTTCCCAAGGCCCTTCGCAATGGACTGAAGTGGTGGAATACGGCGACTATCCTTATACCTCGGGCAGTGCGGCGGAAATCGGCCTCATTCGTCCCGACATCTGCGCCCCTGGCGTGCAAATTAAGTCGTTGGATTACAACACCACCGACGGCTACACGCTGATGGACGGCACCTCGATGGCCACGCCTTTGGTGACAGGCACCATCGCCTTGATGCTGTCCAAAAATCCCGAGCTCACGCCTGCGCAAATCGACGAAATCTTGGAACGCACCGCCGTAAAACTCACCGAGCACAAAAGCAACGATTTCGGTTCCGGCTTCTTGGATGCTTACGCTGCCGTGCAAGCCGTTGATTATGATGGAGTAACGGAGAAAGAACAAGAGGTTGCGGTTTATCCCAATCCTGCCTCGAGCGACTTCACCGTAGTTTGCGAAGGCATGAGCCAAATCCAAGTCTTCTCGATGGACGGAAAATTGGTCCAAAGCCTCGAAACGCGAAATGGCACGGAACAAATCAGTGGCCTTGATGAGGGTTTTTATGTGCTTAGAATCAAAAAAGGAAACATATTTATTTATCGGAAAATCATAAAAATCGACAAGTAACCATGAAAAAACACAACGGGAATAACAAACTTAAGCCTTATCCGTCATTGCGGGCTTGACTCACAATCCCCTACGCGGGAAGAATCGCCTTCGCGCTTAGGGGATGGCGGAACCGTGTCCGCCATGACGGTAAAAGGCACAAAGACAGTCTTTCTTGGTGTTTTAAGTTGACATAAAAATCTACTCATCTTATGAAAAGAATTACCTTATTATTGTTATTGGTCATGGCAACGCTGATGGGCTCTGCCCAAGCCATCATCGACCGAGCCTTGCAAGAAGAAATGGACCGCCGCAGCCAGGATGAAAAGATCGAAATCCTCGTCCTGATGAAGGCACGATACGACCGCACGCAGCTGAACCGACGCGCTGATTTCTGCTCCACCCGCGCCGAGCGTCGCGCCTTCGTCGTCGGCGAGCTGAAAGCCTTCGCCGAGGCTTCGCAACACGATTTGAAACGTGGTTTGGCCGAGATGCAACAGCAAGGCTTGGTTTCGGAGCCGAAAACGCTTTGGTCAGCTAATGCACTGTACTTTTCCACCACCAAATCCGTCATCCTTGATCTTTCACAACGTAATGACATTGAAATGATTGGCCTTGACCATAAAGAAAACTTGATTCCTGAAACGGAAGCCGCAAAACCTTCTTCCACCTTGCGCGAGACCACGCCCAACATCTTTCAAGTGAACGCCGACGAGGTTTGGGAACTGGGTTACACGGGCGAGGGCGTCATTGTAGCCGTCGTTGATTCGGGTGTCAATTATGACCATGTCGATTTGGCCGACCACCTTTGGGATGGAGGCGAGGAATTCCCACACCACGGCTACGATATCGTCAATGGCGACGACGACCCGATGGACGACAAAGGCCACGGCACGCATTGTGCCGGAACAGTGTTGGGCGATGGCACGGCAGGCTCGCTGACGGGCATGGCGCCCGAGGCCACCCTGATGTGTGTCAAAAGCATTGATTCGGCAGGTTTTGGCGGCTCCGCCAACATCGCGGGCGGCATGGAATGGAGCGTGGAGCGCGGCTGCGACCTCATCAGCATGTCGTTGGGCATGGTCAATTCCGAGATTCCCGACCGTGAGTTGTTGCGCCGCTCATGTGCCTCCATTTTGGATGCGGGCATCGTGGCGGCCGTTTGCGCTGGCAACGAAGGTCATATCCAGTTCTATTGTCCCGTGCCGAACAACATCCGCGTACCAGCCAGTTGTCCTCCACCCTACCTCGACCCCGACCAGTTGGAAAACCCTGGTGATTTGAGTTGCGTGATTGCGGTTGGGGCTGTGGATAGCAACGATGAGGCCGCCTATTTCTCCTCACACGGCCCCGTCACTTGGATCAACACCGAGTTTGGCGACTACGCCTATGAACCTGGCATCGGTCTCATCCGTCCCGACCTCAGTGCTCCAGGTGTGGCCATCAAGTCGTTGGACTACCTGACCACCGATGGCTATTGCAACATGGATGGCACCTCACAAGCCACGCCTTGCCTGGCGGGTGTTGTCGCGCTGATGCTGCAAAAGAACCCCGAAATTCTGCCTGCCGACATCTGCCGCATTTTGGAAGAGACCTCCGTCAAACTGACCGAGCACAAGAGCAACGTCACGGGCATTGGTCGCATCGATGCTTTGGCCGCCATCAATGCCGTGGAAGCCTCCGATGGTATGAATGAAAACAAGATTGAAGCTAACATTTATCCCAACCCGACCACCGACATAGTGACCATCCAATGCGATGGCATGACACAAGTAAAGGTTTTCTCTATGGATGGCAAGTTGGTGAGGAATTGGGTTGTAAATAATAATGTGTGTCAAATTAGCAACCTGGAAGATGGTATATATTTAATTAAAATCGAAACAGTTAAAGGAGTTTTGATGCAAAAAATTGTGAAGCGGCGATAGCTTTCAGCCACTTTTTTTGTGATATTGTTTACATGGGGGATGACGAATATGTCAATCGGGACGTTCGTCTATGCTGACAATCGTAAATTTCCGTGTCCCAAGGCCTCTCTGTTCTGCATATTCCACGTTATGGGTGCCGTGTTTCTTATTGATGTGGTCTTGCAATGGTTGTTGTTTGTGATTTAATGCTATCTCTTCCAAGCTCCAATTACCTCACCGACATACACCGTATGAATACCAGCATCGAAGCCGTCATTGACAGCCTTTTGCCCGAATTGCGGCGCATCCCGCGTTTCGATGCCACCATCCGTGCCATCGAAATCGTTGCCTCGGGTTATGTGGCCACCAATGCCGACCGTAGCAAGAGCAAATTCGATTTTGGTCCCGTGTTTAATACGGTCAGTTACAACTCGTTGGAAGGTGTTCGTCTCCGCGTAGGCGGCATGACCACCACTAACTTGCATCCCAAATGGTTCATGAACGGCTATATGGCTTTCGGCTTTCGCGATCTCCGTTTGAAATACAATGCCACACTTATCCGTAGTTTCAACGAGAAGGACTATCACCCTTATGAATCGTTGCGCCATGCCCTTTATTTGACTTCCTACTACGATGTGGAAGTGCCCGGCCAAACCTATTCCTTGTTTGATCGCGACAATGTTTTCATGTCGTTCAGCATGGGCAACCCGACCCAAAGGATGCAATACGTGAGGCGAACCAAAATCCATTACGAGAAAGAGTGGGCCAACCGTTTCAGCATCAACACTTGGCTGCAGCACGAAAACAACGAAGCCACTGGCGATCTTCACTATGAGCGCATCAATTCCGATGGCTCGCTCAGTAATGTGAAGTATTACAACAACTTGGAATACGGACTGCAACTGCGTTTTGCGCCGGGAGAGCCGCTCTATAACAACCGTCTTGGCAAAGAATCGCCGTTCAATTTGGCCAAGGATGCACCTGTCATCAGTCTCACCCACACTATGGGTTTGATGGAGAATCGTTTCTTCTACAACCGTACTGAAATCTCTGCTGAAAAACGCTTTTGGCTCTCGGCCTTTGGCCATATTGACGCGACCGTGCAAACCGGCATCATTTGGAATCAAGTGCCTTATCCAAAACTATATATCCCCAACAGCAACCAAAGCCTGTTTCTCACCCCAAAATCGTTCAGCCTCATGCAGCCGATGGAGTTCATGATGGACCAATACGTGGCCTTCTTCGGCACTTATTACCTGAAAGGTTGGATATTGAACCGTGTGCCTTTTATCAAGAAGTTAAGGCTCCGTGAAGTGTTGGCTTTCAATGCCGTATATGGAGGCCTATCGCAAAAGAACAACCCTTTGCTCATGCACGAAGGCCTTTATGTTATGCCCGAGGGCTGTTCCCCGATGGGAAAAACACCTTACATGGAGATGAGCGTGGGCGTGGAAAACATACTTAAGTTCATCCGCGTTGATTGGGTACACCGACTCAGTTACACAGAAGGCCTTTCAGCCAAAGAGAAAAACGGTGTCAGGCTTACGTTTAGACTTACCTTTTAACATAGAAAACAAACACTTACAAATATGAAAACACATAAAATCCTTCTTTTGGCCATCGCCTTCATGATGGCAATTCCAGCCACGGCACAAACGGAAAACGAAACGAAAGCGTCCGTCGTTAACTGGGGCTTGAAAATGCAGGCCAACGCTTCCAACATTGTGTTGCATCATGTATATGAGGACTTGCACAGCAACATGAACCTTGGCGGCGAGTTGGGCGCGTTCATCGACTTCAACATCAGCGAGCATTTCCTTATCCAGTTCAATTGGATAGGCTTCGCCGAACACACTAACTTGGTTAACAATGACTTGCGCGACCAACTGTGGACACTGGGCATCGAGATTCCCATTTATGCACTGGCTCGATTCGGTAGCGAACAGACGGGGTATATCTACTTTGGCGGAGGACCGTTTACCGAGTTCTCACTGCATGGCATCATGGACGGGGACAGTGGAAAGATGAATCCTTACAAACATGTGGTCGGCATCAACGACCAAGGCGAGGAGGAGTTCGCCCTGTCCGACAACCATTCGGGACTGGGCATTTACATCGGTTATGAATTGCCCTGTGGATTGCAATTCAATGCGTCCTATCAGCACAGCATCTCCGACATCCTTGCTTTCAAGCACCAAAGTCCTATGAACGCTCGACCGCAGAAACTTGTTTTGGGGTTGGGTTGGAGGTTTTGAATATAAAAACCGCCGCAAAAGACACTGAGTCTTTCGCGGCGGCAGTTTGTGGCAGAAAAGCAAAAATGCTAATTGCTATTGCCCTTGATAATTAGTGAAATAACTCCATCCATTAGCCGTGCGATATTGCTCGATGTTGGCCATCGGAACGGTCACAGGGAGGTTGGCATCCATACCTTCAAAGGTGTTGTAGCTGGCGGTTGGAGGTGTGGGCGTCAGGCAGGTGAAGTCAGTCACGGCAGCGCAGCCGAAGAAGGCTTTGGAGCCGATGGTCAGCATGGTTTGGTTGATGTTGATTTCCTCAAGGTCTGCGCATCCCTCAAAGGCCTTTGCCGGGATATTGTTCAGCGAGGTCGGGAAGGTGACGCTGGCCAACGATATGCAGTTGCGGAAACAGCCTTCGCCCAACTTCGAGATGGAAGCCTGCAAACTGAAACTTTCAAGCGACGAGCATCCTTCGAAAGCGTAATCGCCGATGGTGGAAAGCGGCTGGGGCGTGTTGATTTCGCGTAAAGCCGTGCAATTGCGGAAGGCCTTATCCTCAATGACGGAAATGGTCGAAGGAATGGTCATTTCAGTGATGCCGGTGTAGCCTTCGAAAGCACTTTTTTCGATTTGGGAAACGACATAGTTTGTGCCGTTGTAATTGACGGTTGATGGGACGACTACTTCACCCGTCAGTTGGTCAGCAGGAGTAACTGCTGAAACACGGACGAAATTCATCATAGGTACAACAACCTCATACTTGTATTCCACACCGTTTGAGGTGGCGTTGAAAGAGGTGATGTTCAGAGGCGAACAATTCGTCATGGTCAAAGCGACGAGCGCCAATGCTAAAATGGATTTGATACGCATATTACAAACTTTTTACGTTATGGTGCTGCAAAATTAGGTCATCACCATAACGTGGAAAAGGTCTGCTTTCCGCTAAAATTGGATGATTTTCCACTTTTTCAAGCAAAATATGGGAAAAATCGCCTATTTTTGTGGCTGAAAATGGATTGAACCATGAAGAAACTACCTGAACAGCTCTATCGTGAAATCGAGAATCCGTTGTCCATCGTCAACGCCAAAGACGAGTTCATCATCTTGGATAATCCTGTTTTGTCGCCCCATGCCAGTTATCCTTACAAGAACGATTGGATTATCGCCACCTTGTGCGAGCAGGGTAGTGCCAAAGGCAAAGTCAACCTTCGGGAGTACAACATCGAGTCCAACGGTTTTATCATCATCTTGCCTGGCCAGGTCATCGGCGGTAGCGCATTGTCACCCGACTTCAAAGGCAAGATGATTATGGTTTCGCCCCGTTTTGCCGAAGGCATCAACCTCG
>R22__coassemble_1684_pt1 | contig 10634 bp, 6 predicted proteins | sample R22__metabat2_low_PE_022 | metagenome-assembled genome bin R22 | reverse complement strand
TGGAAATCCTTGGCGGTCGCTATTTCGACGAGGACGAATACGATAAGTATTGGCCACAATTCGTTCTTCCTTATTCTGACGGAGGCTGCCTGCTGGTCATGGACGGAGGAGAGTTTCTGTCGCCATACGCAGCAAGCAAGGTGATGAAACTGACAAGGGAGGAGATGAACCCCATACCAACTTCAGTCAAGGAAATGCCTTTGGTTGAAATTCAAGGCAAAGCCTATCCTAATCCGGCAAAGGATGTTTTGAACATTGACCTTAGCGGAGTGGAAAACAATGATGGCTGCCGCATCAGCATCACGGATGCCCTTGGCCGTCCCTGCGTTGACAGGTTTGTCCGTGGCGAAGGCAATGTGCTCACTTTAGAGGTTTCAGGATTGAAATCGGGAGTGTATGCATACAGGGTATATGACGCGGGAAAAGAGTTGCTAAGTGGCACATTCATAAAAGAGTGAGAAACAACAATAAAAACAGAGAAACCATGACAAAAAGTTACATTTTCAGAACCATGGCGGCGTTTTTTACAATAATTTATCTTGATATGACTGGACATTTTGATAATACTTTATATGATAATGCTTGGTTGAAAAAGAACTGCACGCCAGTTTATACAAATTATGAGAATATGCCACTATATTATCGTCATGGAAAATAAATGTAGTTATGAAATTGATATGTCATTTAAAAAACATTTACTATCGGTTGTTTTATTTTTTCTTTAGGATAGAAAAAAGAGACAATCAGGGAGGTGAGGAGACCGATAGATTTGCTGCGGTCGTTGCTATATTACCAATGAGCATTTTGTGTTACAGTGGTTTTTTCACATTATTATATCTGATATCCCGATTTGTCATACCCATGCGACTTCCTTCTGGTACATTTTTTATATTGTTTGCCATTGTTGATATTGGTCTCAATAGCTTTTTGTTCTTTCGCAAGAGACGCTATTTGAAAATAAAGGAATTGTTTAGTCAAGAAGATGATGACAGAAGATTCAAAAGGTCATTTTGGTGCATTGTATTTACTATTTTGATTCTTAATTCCATGTTTATCTTGATTGGGTTATTCGGCAACCCATGGGTAAAATAAATATATTTGAATAATAGAAAAAACTGCTCAACCATGAAAGAGAAGAACAAATTCATTTAAAAATGCCTCCAATGGGAGGCAAGACATAAAATAAAAAAGGTGCTAAAAGAGCGATTGCTTTTGTGGAAGATTGCGCAACTCTTGAAGCACCCAGAGCAAAACAAGAAGACTTAAGAACCGAGGTCTAATGCCCTTGGCGTATCAAAGCCTGTTTTGAGTGGCAAAGATAGTAATTCTACGTGAGACAGGCAAAAAACACAAAAAACAAGTAAAACAAAAGGTATTTACAACATTATAATTAGAACAAATGAATAGACAACTTAAAATTGTGGCACTTTTGATTGCCTTAGTTAGTGCATGGCCAGTCTGTCATGCACAACAGACCCAGACGGTTACCTTTGCCTATGATTTGAATGGGAATCGAATTACCAGAGAAATCTTGTTTGGAAAGCAGGAAAGGAATGGTGAGACAAGCGAAGAATTCCTTCCCACTGCAACGGATTTCTTTGAAACAATGGAAGTAAGCCTGTACCCCAATCCGACTAATGATAAGTTTTTTGTTGAATTAAAGGACGATACAAACGAAAAAGCAGAGGCTACGCTTATCCATATTTCGGGCGCAGTCTTGGAGAAAAGAATCCTGACAGACTCGCGGGAATTGTTTGACCTTTCGGGTCACGCTGCGGGTGTTTACTTGCTACGACTCGAAGTCGGAAAAGAAACGCATATTTGGAAAGTCATCAAAAAATAACTCTTAAACAAAGAATAACAAAGAATAACGATGAGAAAACTGTTTTATACAATAATAATGATAAGTGCTGCACTTTATGCAGAAGGGCAAACAAAACTTGATTTCATAGAGGATGCTCAAAAACAACTACAGACACCCGTAAATGGCGTGATTGGTGGACCAGCAGGCAAAGGAGATGGCGTAGTAGGTGCGATTGGTGGTGTGGTAGATGTGGGCGGATTGGGCGCAGCGACCTACTCCATACCCTTGGAACTGCCTGAAGGGATCAAAGGGGTTCGGCCCAACCTATCGATAACCTACAACAGTCAGAGCGGCAACGGACTGTTGGGCTGGGGTTGGACGTTGGGTGGCCTGTCAGCTATCTCGCGCGTCACCGAAAACTTGTTTCTTGATAACAGGAAAAAAGGCGTAAATTTCAACAAAGACCGTTTCGCATTGGACGGCCAGCGGCTGATAGCGAATGACGGCTCCTATGGAAACAACCTTGCCGAATACCGAACCGAGGTGGACGGTATGAGCAAAATCGTGTCCTATACGGAAGACACGATTGTGAACGGCCCAGCCAAGTTCAAGGTTTGGACTTCCGACGGCCTTATCATGGAATACGGCTTCACCTCCGATTCAAAGATTGCATACAAGAACGAGGACGATAACACGAAATATGAGGTTGCATTATGGCTGCTCAACAAGGTTCAGGACAGGGAAGGCAACTACATGACGTTTGAATACGACAAAGGCGGAGCGCATTATTGCGTGAAAAAAATCAGATATACTGGGAATGCCAGCGCGAACCTCTATCCGCGCTATGTGCTGACGTTCGGATACGAATCAGGTTGCAGGCGTGACGAGGAAACCGCGTTCATTGGCAACCACACGCTTCACCAAAGTAAAACACTCAAGTCGGTTTCCATCAACTGGCAAGTCTATAATCCATGGGAACTTGAAGAAATAGCCCGCTACGACTTTGGTTACTATGCGGAGAATGCGCAAGATGGCTTTCATTACTACAGGCTTCAAGACATCACCTATGCAAGGGGCGGCACTTCGTACAACAAGACGGTTGTGAAATGGGGAAGCAACGACTACTCCACAAATCCATCCAATCTTGTTGTTCCAGTATCGGCTGGAAGCGGAAACGTGTTCCAAAACAAGGTGAAGTATTCTGGCGACTTCAATGGAGACGGGTTCAAGGACATCATAACCGTTTATGAGAAAAACAACAAAAAGTGCGCCTCGGTGTATCTCAACGACGGCTCGTCAAACGGTACAAGCTCGTTCCATTTTCTCCAAGAGATAGAACTTGACATTCAAACGGAGTCGCTTTATGTGGCCGACCTGAATGGCGACGGGCGGGACGACATGGTAACCGTTTCGCGATGGCCTTATAGTTTGTCAATGAAAAAGGTCAAGATATTCCCCTTTTTGGCCAAATGGACCAGTTCGGGAGAATGGAAACTGGACTATGCAGAGAAAACATGGAATGAAGACGATTTGTGTATTGGCAAAGGATTTGCGGCCAACCTGATGATAGGCGACTTCTTGGGCAATGGCAAGACGGACATGGTGATGCAAATCCCGGACGGTAATACCACGATTCCCAAGCTACTGTATATCACCTATGAAGGCGAAAACAGATTTGCCATGGTGCGCACCAATACATTGGTGCTGCCTGGCAGGGTGTTTGTGGCTGCTGATTTCAATGGGGACGGCATCACCGAGATTTGGTGCGACGGGAACGCGAAAGGATACGACGAAACAGGCGAACACAATCCTGAAACCCGTTCCAATGCCGTGCTATACAAAATGACATCGAAAACCACCGCAATGCAGTTCAGCACCGATTACATGCTGTCCAACCGGCACCATATCTCGTTGGGCGACTTCAATGGAGACGGGAAGTGCGACATACTAAGCTATGTGGAAGAGTCGAAAAGCGAAGACCCGGACAGAAAATCCTACCGATGGAAGATCAATTATTTCAAGGAAACGGAACTTTACTGGCCTGTCTTCGACATCACCGACGAGTTGCCCGACATCGATCCCGAAAAGCGTTCCTTCGGGATGTTCGACCCTCCTTCTGACCATGTGGACTACCAACATTTCGAGGTTACGGACATGGACGGCGATGGCAAGTCGGACTTTGTGGTGGCAAAGGGCGACAAACTATATGTATTTTACGGTCCGTTGGTCAGGATAGAAGACGGCTCCGCAGAGGCAAGGTTCTCACATAAGCAAACATTCAACTTGAGCCAAATAGGGTTGGGCAACATGGTGTCGAAAATGACTTTGTGCAGCGGCAACTTTTTGGGTAGGGAGAATGTCGGCATCATGGGAAACCAAAGCATCTTCATCCTTCCAACGATGACCAACCGCTATTCGGTGGAAGTCATCACCGACGGCATGGGCAACAAGACCAAGTTCGAATACGACTACCTGACCACTTTCGGAACTGAAATATATCAATGGTCGAAATACTGGGACGACCCAGAGCACGACATCTTCTCCATGCCCTTCTCGATGAAAGCTTTGAAGCAAGTGTCGAGTTCCAATCCCATAGCGGGAACGCCCGTGCTCAGCACCATGTACGGCTACAAAGACGCATACGTCCACCGCAAAGGCAAAGGTGCGCTTGGGTTCAGGAGCATGGTTTCAAAGTCGTACATCAACGGACAGAGGCTCGACAGTGTGGTTTCCAATTATTCAACATTACCTTTGATGACACACCGCGCGCTGGCTCTGACCGAGCGATGCGTATACAATGCATTGGACAGACGCGTGGCTAAAGACCAGTATGAAAACGGCTTCATGGAGTATTACTTCAACCCCAAGTCCTATGTTCCCATTGTGACGAAAAAGTGGAGCACAGCCTACAATCCTGACAATGGCGACGGAGAAACCCTATCAGTCGCCCTCACGGAGAACCATTATCGAATCGACGTGCCTTCGACTGGCAACGGAAGTGCGGGACAATACTATATCGCTGTCAAGTTGACAGACGCCTATGAGAGTCTTTCGCCATATTGGATTTCCCAAGCCACGGACGGCCAACACATCACCCACACACAAACCTTCTACCAGACAGACTATTACCTGTACGACTGGATCATCAACAGGCCCGACTCAACGATAGTGACGGCACGGAAAAATGGCGACGGACGCGTTTCTAAGACGTTGATGGCCTACCACTACATGAGCAACACGTCCTACCTCGTGGAGCGCATCGAGTCTTATCCAGGCGGCAACCATAACAACGCCAACAGACTGGCCACTTCAACAGCCTACATGTACGACAATGTCGGCAACGTGACCAGCGAAACGCTCTCCTCGTTGGATGGTTTTCTATCACCGCGTACCACATCCTACACCTACCAAAATTTCTTGTTCCCACACACCGAGACCAACACAATAGGTTATGTTTCGCAAACTGGTTTCAATGCGAAGTATGGAGAACTGCAAAGCAGTACGGACTGCAATGGACAAGTGACCTACTACAACCGTTCCGACCATCTCGGATCGACCGAGTGGGTGCAATATCCCGACCTCACTTTCGGATGCGCCGCGAAGCGTTGGGCAAGATATAGAACTATATTCTACGATCCAGATTCACCCCCAATGGCGGCTTACTATACATGGAAGCGCATCTCGGGCGAGGCGTCGGTGAAGGTGTTTTTCGACGCTGCCGGACGCGAGTTGCGTACCGTCACCCACGGACTGCACGGCGAAGCCATTTACCAAGACACAGAATACAACAGTATGGGACTTGTGAAACGCAAGAGCCTGCCTTATTTCCCCAACGAAACCCAGCAATGGACTTCATATTACTATGACGGCCTGCTCCGCATCAGTGACACCTATTACCCCGATGGCACCCATTCAAGCGTAAGCTATGACGGCCTCACTACAACTAGCACCTTCCACACTATCGACGGTAGGACACGGACAAGCAGCGAGACCACCAACTACCTCGGGCAGAAAGCCAAGTCGGTCGATGCACTCGGGACGGAAGTCAAATACGTTTATTATCCAAACGGCAAACTTGAATACACGCAGTTGGGAGACAATTCCAACACCCGTATCAGGCTTGAGTATGACGACGCGGGCAACCGCACTAAGATCCATGACCCCAACTATGGTGTCGTCAAGGAAACCTACGATGCTTTTGGACAACTGCGCACCTCACTATCTCCAAAGCACGACCTGACACGATACGATTATGATAATATCGGTAGATGTATTAACCGTGTTGAGATTGATGAAAACCACCAAACTACGGTAGAGACAGAATGGACCTATTTGGAAACCACTGGGCAAAAAGGCTTGCTGCGGCAGATTACTTATGGTGACAATCAAACCATTACCTATAATTATGACGCCGCCCATCTTAATCGTCTCTCCTCAAAAACCGAAAGGCTCTTCGGCGCCGACTACCAAACCGCCTATACCTACGACGATGCCTTGGGCTTTCCGCTTCGCGTTCAATCCGTCACCCATCCCACAGGCTATGAGACCCGCAATGTATATGACCCAGTCACAAGCCAGCTATACAAGATAGAGAACGGACAAGGCGATGCCTTATGGGAAACGATAGAGACGAATGCCCTTGGGCAAATCACACGCTTCTCGACAGGAAACGGTGTTCAATCGGAACGGTTCTATTATCCAGCTACAGGCCGTCTCCAAGGCATATCTTCTGCGACAAGCCAAAATATTTTGCAGAATTTGGGCTATGAATACGATGATTTTGGTAATTTAGCTGCGCGATACGACAAGATGAGAGGATTGCGAGAAACATTCGGATACGACGCTCTTGACCGTCTCGACAGCATTTGGCTAAACGGGGCGCATACGGGTGTCATGGCCTACGACGCGCTCGGTCGCATGACTTCAAAGCGCTCCGACGGACAGACGGTATTCTCCTCGGCGCAACACGATTATGTAGGCCCCGACGGACAATTGCGCCCGCACGCCATCAGTAGCGCACAGGTGCAGGGCAACCCCTTCCCAACCGGGCAGCTCGACATAGACTACACGATGTTCGATAAGGTGAGCCATATAACTGATGGTGATTTCATGCCATCTACGACAGATTTCGATTATGGATTTGACCATCAGAGGACAAGAATGCAAATAGAGACCTTGGACGGTGCCCTTTATGAGAAAACATACATTGGCAATTGTGAAATCGTCGAACACGATGGTCATGTTGACAAGTATACTTTTATTAGTGGTCCGATGGGTGTTTTCGCTGTTAATAAGTTGGTGGCCAATGGATGTCATCTTTTAGACAGTCTTCATTATATCTACAAAGACCATCTCGGCAGTTGGACGACCGTCACCGATGTCCAAGGCAATGTCTTGCGAGAGCAGAGTTTCGACGCATGGGGCAACATGCGCGACCCCGACACGTGGACGGGCACCGTCGCGCAACAGCCCATGTTCGACCGCGGCTTCACCGGCCACGAGCACTTGAACACCTTCGGTCTAATTAACATGAACGGGCGTATGTACGACCCCGTGACGAGCAGCTTCCTCTCGGTGGACAACTATGTGCAATGTCCCGACTTCTCCCAAAACTTCAACCGCTATGCGTATTGCTTGAACAACCCGCTGAAATACACCGACCCGAGCGGGGAGGAGCTATGCGTTCTTGCTGCGGTGGGCATTTATGCGGCCATTGGCGCTGCTGTGAGCATGGCATCCACGGCGACCATGAACTTTATTTACGACCGTCCTTTATACGAGGGCCTTGGCCGAGCCGCTCTTGTGGGCGCGGCGCAGGGTGTGTTTTCGTATGGCGTAGGTGCGGCAGCGGGTGCGATAAACACCGCCGTTTCTGCCGCGACGAACAGTGCCGCGTGGGGCACGGCGGCTCAGGTGGGCTTCCAGATGCTGGCTCATGGAACCTTGGCTGGCATGGCGAGCGAGCTTCGCAAGGAAGGCACTTTCTGGAGCGGCTTCGCCTCGGGCGCGGCGGCCTCGTTGGTGAGCGGTGTCGTTGGTGGCGTGTGCGGGCATCCTCGACTTCATGTTCCTGAGGCATGGGCCAAGGCTGCCATGATAGCCGCAGGCGGCCTCGCGGGCGGCGTTTCGTCCTCCATTGCCGGCGGCGAATTTATCGACGGCTTGTGCAATGGGCTGATTTGCGCGGGATTGAACCATGCGTTGCATTTGGTGGCGGAAGGAGGGGTGGTTTGGTTGAAAAATATCGAAAGATTACAACAATTGACCCAATCCGATGCTTTGGCAAGAAGTCCAGAAATGTGCAAATACTGTGTCGTACTGATGATTGAAAAATATTTCTTTGGCAACAACGCTCGTTCTGAATGGGCTTTGAAAACTGCAGCTGGTGATTTGAATGAAAAATTCAGCAAAAGCATGTGTGAATTCTATCAATCATTTGCATCAGGTTACTCTGTTTGGGATGTAGATCCCTATTCACCTGAAGCCATAGAGGAATGCTTAAAATCAGGAGAGCCTGTAGTGTTTTCTGATTATGGTTCAAAGGACGGCCATCACGCATATCTTGTTACAGGTGTGAAAACGTGTTCAGACGGAAGTCACAGTTTATATATGATAGATCCATTAACAGGATGTACTACAGATATTCATTGGAGTACAATACAAAACATGAATGTTAAGGATTTTGAATTTACCCAATTTGCAAAATACACAAACACAAATTATAAATTGCGATGAAAAAGTTGTTATTGTTTTTAGTGTTATCTCTTTCAATTCAAAGCTTTTCACAAGAAGCATTAAAACTGACCTTCAATGTTTCTTTTATAGCTGATTCGATTGTCAATGTTGTAAATGGCAAAAAAATGTATCTATGTACACCCGACTCCGTTATAGACAATCGAATGCTGCGAGATGGTAAAGCATATTTTGTCATTGAAAAAGACAAACTTGACGAATGTATGATTGCAATCCGTCAAGATGACGAATCGCTGTTGAGAATAGAATTGAAAACCTTTCTTGAATTTGGCAAACCTGTAGTTACGCCTTATATGAAAGTTTCAATAGACGACATTGAATCGGTGAATGCAAATTATGGATATAAAAAAGATGAGATAAAGAAACCTAATGTTTATCATAGATTTGTTGACCAAAACTCTTTCACCAAAGAGAGTCAGCTTAAGCAGTATGGAGTTTTGCGATGGTATTTTCCTACAGAACTGTTCATGAATAAAGATTCATGTTATGACAATTATCTTTCAAAATGGTTCAATGAAGAAAGATACCTGCGTGTATATGGCAAATACCCCAAAGATGGTTTAATAGATAGCGTTAAAGATTCTCTTCGCGAGAAGCGGGCTGAATGCTTGGCTGGTTGGTATAGTGACAGGCTAATACAACTCAAAGAGCCTATTCTTTGTAACGGTTATCCTCACGATGTTTATCGTTTCTCTTGGAGTAATAATGCTGTGTACTGTACTTACGATCCTTATTGCATGAGAATTGAATTTGACAATGATGGACGAGCCATAATGTATTGCAGTTACCTTCGTTGGGATGATTGTGAGGATTATATTCTCTATTGCGACATTGTTCCATTGCAGAAATCCGAAATTACAGAGATGTTATCTTTGTTGAAACGAACTAATATGGATAGAGTCAAGCCATTGCTTGATAATGGTGGCTCGAACAATATCCTCGAAGCCAACATCAACGGCCAATACCACGTCATCTTCCGAGGCGACGGCGAGGATGAGGGGATGGAAGAATTGCGGCGTTTCCTTTGGAATTTGACTGGTCTAGGCGAGAACAAGATAGTACACAAGAGACAAAGAATAGAATGAAGCGTATTTGAAATATGGTAATTGATCAAATTTTCACTCTGCATGATTAAAAAGGAGAATCAAGAAATGAAAAATATCACAAAAACTATCATCCTTGCAGTAGCAGTGGCGGCTTTGGCCGCCCTGCTGCTGGCGGGATGCCAAGAAGGAAACCGTAATAGGTTTTCCTCACAAAAGAAAAATGAAACCAACACGTCCGCTTCCATCGATACATCAACCCCCGATATAGAGTTTCAGGAGCGAACCCCAAAAATGGAGGTGCTACATCCAGACAGTTTGATAGGTTCCTGGCAATGGCTCCATACCTATTGTTCCATCGGTAACCTTTCTTGTAAGGTGCATTGGTGCATGGTGCTTCGTTTTGAGCGTGGAAACAAACTCAGTGTGGACTTCAATGGAAAGACAATCGTGGAAGGGGCGAAATACACGCTGAAAAAAGCTGAAGAAAACCCCTACGGCGAGTATCTGATAACGGTTCCTGAAGAAGTGCGTAAGGCGGTCTTTGAGAATGTGGGCGACCTGCCTGAAGCGATACTGAATGGCTATGCCAGCTTCACTACCATCAACAAAGGGTATGAGATGAAATGCCTTGTCATTACGGATACAGAAGGCATCGGCCGAAAAGACCTTCATCAAAGTTCGACATTCCGCAGGGTGGACGAGGAACATCCGGCAAGACCTCTCCGATGGTGGAGTGAATGAAAACATCAGGGAAAAAAGACCAGGTGTTGAATGGTTTAGTTTGATGTATAATTATTGTAATTTTGCAACCTGTATTTGTAAAGGGGACTTCTAAAAATAGATAAAACATTGATTGTCAAACAATAAAATGCGCAATGTGTCGTTATTAAGGAAACGGACAAAAATATCAGCCATGAGAAAGTACAAGACGACAGGGAACACTACATTGTTTGATAAGGAAGACACGGAACGCAAGCTGACGGAGGAGCAGAGGGAGACGAACAGGGAGAAGTCGCGGACGCGAAGCCGCG
>R22__coassemble_1577_pt1 | contig 11085 bp, 11 predicted proteins | sample R22__metabat2_low_PE_022 | metagenome-assembled genome bin R22 | reverse complement strand
TGTCGAAGTTGGCGTTGCTGTGGTCGAGTTGGTTCATGAAGAACACAACGGGCTTCTTGGTGTTGGCGGCATGACGCCAGGCGTTTTCGGTGGTGGCTTCCACACCCGACTGGGCGTTCACGGTGCACACGGCGATGTCGGCTGCGGTGAGGCAGCTGACGATGTCGCCCGAGAAATCGCTGAAACCAGGCGTGTCGAGGATGTTGATCTTCGTGTCACCTATGATGGTGTACAACATGGAAGCGTGGACAGAAATCTGACGGTCCATCTCAATCTGACGATAGTCGGAGACGGTGTTTTTCTCGTCGGTGCTGCCTTTTCTGTTGATGAGCTTGCCTTCGAAAAGCATGTTTTCGGCAAGGGTGGTCTTACCCGATTTTGCTGCACCGATAAGGGCAACGTTACGGATGTCTTTTGTCTGGAATTCCTTCATTTTTATCTAACTAGCTAATTATTAAATATTTACTTTTCGCGAAAAAGTTGATAGTGGGCACAAAGGTACAAAAAATAACGATACCCACCTATATTAATTACAATTTTGCAAGGGTGTTGTGTATTTTCTCCCAACGGGTGTCGTCCATTTTTGCCCCCATCACTTCGATGATGTTGGAGGCGAGGAGGGTGCCTGTTTTGCCGCATTTCTCAAGGGGTTCGTTCTTGACGAGGCTGGCGAGGAAGCCTGCGGCCCACATGTCGCCCGCTCCCGTGGTGTCGATAACATTGGCTTTCATCGGCTCGATGTTGACGACTTGGTCGCCGTGTTGCACGAAGGCACCTTTGGCCCCCACTTTCACCACGGCGATGTCGCATCGCCCGGCAATGAAGCTTAAGGCGGCCTCGGGTTCCATGCCCGTCAGCGCATAAGCCTCTTTCTCGTTGGCAAAGACGATATCGACATAGTTGTCAATGAGTTCGAGGAGGAAGTCGCGGCTTTCTTCCACCACATTATAGCTGGCGAGGTCGATGGCGATTTTCAGGCCTTTGTCCTTGGCCGTGCTGATGGCTTTGCGGAGCATGGTGGGATTGGCCACGAGATAGCCTTCCACGTAGAGAATGTCCCAATTGTCGAAAAGCTCTGGCTTGATGTCGTCGGCACGCATGTCGGCAGCGGCACCGAGGCAGGTGGCGAAGGTGCGTTCGCCGTCGGGGGTGACGAGGGCTTGCACCCGGCCCGATGGCGTTGTGCTCTTGAGCATTTGGGGCTTGACGTGGCTGTCGGTCATTTGTTTCTCAAAGAAACGGCCTATTTCATCATCGCCAATCTTGCTCAAAAAGCCTGCTTCGATGCCGAGTTGGGCGAGGCCGCTCATGGTGTTGGCTGCCGAGCCTCCCGAAGCCTTCTGGCTGCCGAAGCGTGACAGTTTCTTGCCGATTTCGACGGAGGTTTGGGCATCGACGTAGGTCATGCTGCCCTTGGGAAGGTTGAGTTCTTGAAGGATGTGTTCATCGGGGATCTGGGTCAAGATGTCGACCAATGCGCTTCCGATGCCAAGGATTCTTTTCATAGGAGATTTGGGGATTTAAGGATTCAATGATTCAAGATTCAAAGATTCAAAGTTTTCGTGGTGCAAAGGTAGTAATAAAAATGAGTCTGCAATACAAAAAATTTGTCGTTGAAAATCAAATAATTGTATGCTATTTGAGAAATTTTGTCCAAAAAACATTGTCAGTTTCGGAAAAAGCCGTATTTTTGCAACCGCAAAACGAACAAGTTCTGTGACAAAGTGCAGCCTCCTTAGCTCAGTTGGTTAGAGCATCTGACTGTTAATCAGGGGGTCTCAGGTTCAAGTCCTGAAGGGGGCGCCATTTTTATGTTTCATGTTATTAATTTTTTTGGCCTCATAATTTCTCCCCGAAATTATGGGGTTTTTTTTATTGTTTGCGACGGTAAAGGTAAACCCGAAACGTTTGACCTATTTTAGGCTTTTGGAGATACATTCTGTTGTGATCGAACTCGCAATACAAATCATAGTTGTTACTGATAAAGTAAGCATCTTCTTTGATAAAATATCTGTCCCAAGAAACCAATATCCATTTTGGGTTCATGGTATAATTAGTGGTTTGCTTCCACAAAGATGGCATATAAACAGTGACATATGAAACACAGTTCCTGTTGCTTTGAAGCAAACCTTCATGCATCATCATGCCATAGCCATTTCCCAAAAGGTTGTAATTGCAGATAGAATCGCGCTCATTTTCGGGAATGTTTTCAATGCAATGGTGAAAATCGTCGTAGATTTTCGTGTATTTGTCGTTTTTCAATATCAAATCGTTAACCGTCAATGCCAGCGGGATGGGAAGATAGAAACACATGACAAGAAGCAGCGAAGCCACAAAGAAAGGTTTTCTGGCTTTTTCTTGTTCAGATGGCATAGTCATCAGCAGCACTATCAGCATAGGCAGCAACGATATCAAGTAGTGGGTGAAACAACGCGTGCCTGATGCCACAATAAACAAAGCGTATGAAATCAACGAAGGAATCAGTAAAGCCTTATCGTGGCGTGAGTTCATGATTTGTTGCGTGATACACAACGACAGGAACAAATAATAGAGCACAAAAACATAGAGTTTCCGTTCCACCTTCACCAAAATGTATTCAAAATTGGAAAGAAAAGTGGCATACATCATAGCACCAACGCCATCCCAACCCGCTTTGAGATAGAAATAAAGCAAGCAAGCCGATGCAACAACAAACAACCCAGAAAAGAAAACCGCTATGCTTTGGAAAAGCTTCGCATAACTTCTGTTAATGAGAAGTTGTATCCAATAATAAGCGATAAATCCCCAAAATGGAGCTGCATTGTTGACGCGGATAAAGACGATGACTCCAAAGCAAAGACCTATGGAGAACATGCTTAACGGACTGATTTGCTTCCCCGATTTCAGCGAACGGAAATAAAGCAGCAGCGGATAAGAGGCAAAAGGCAGACACCACTCTTCGGTGAGGTCGCCGTCCTGATAGAAGCACAACAGCAGAACCAAGGCGAGACCCAAACCCAACAAGCGACCCCGTTCGTCCCGATACAAAGCAAACATTTTGTCCCAAATGACAAGGGTAATGGTTAGAGAGACGGTCTGCATCAGTAAGATAAAGAAGTCACCGCCTAACCAAAGCCCCAAAGCCTGAATGAAATAGAGGATGCAGCCCTTGTTGTCGAAATAGTCTATATACAAAGTCTTTCCTTTGAGCAACGCCAGCCCCATCTGTTTGAAAATGGCGGGGTCGGCCCCCTCAAAGACATAAAGAAACGAAGTGGAGCGTGAAAACAAGGTGACAAAGACGAAGGAAACGACAAAAAACAGCAAAGGGGAATACTTGCTGTCTAAAAGTCCTGAAAGACGATTATGCTTGTTCGTCATACCTATGGGAAGTGAGACCCCTGTTTTGTGCTCATTTTTCTCCACGTTGCATCGCCTCCATGTTGAGAATTGCCTTAATGCGCGGCAAAGTTATGATTTTTCTGAATGGGTACAGCATATTTACCGCAATCTTCATCCACCATTTGTAGTGAACGGCAAGTTGGCAGTAGGCTTTGCGGAAGTGGAAGTTTTGAATCATGAAGTCCTGTATATGCGAATGTTCGGTGATGGAACGGGCTCCGTCGGCCACATAGCGGAATCTCTTTTCGCCCAAATAATAGGCATTCATCTTGTGGAAGAGCCCGTAATAGGGATAGGTGTTGTTGTGCTTGTATTCGGGCAAGATGCCGATCAGGCCGTATTCGCAGCTGTCGGGCAACCAGAGCCATACGGTACAAAAACCGACGAGACGGTCGTGGTCGAAGACGCCCCAATAGTCGAAATCCTGTTTCTCGCATTCCGAAAGATAGTTGAGGAACACGGTTTCATCCATATAGCGGTCGGATACGGCATAGTCCTCATAGGTGGCCTTCAGGATATTCCAGCCTTCCGATTTCAGCAAATCAATACTGACTTGCTTGAAAACCAATGTTTTGTCGGAGCGTCTGATTTTGTTTCTTTCGTTGGATGAGAACTCATCCAATCCTCCAAACGAATCTTTGATGATGTACCAGAAGGAACTCTCGTCAGGCTGGTCGAAGTTGAAGGTGTTGCGAACCAATAGTCCGCCCTGTTTCAGCAAGCGTTGTGCCGTTTCTTTTTCAAGTTTTGGCTCATTGTGGGGCGCACCTTCGTATCGCCAAGCGTTGCGATATAGATAAAAACCATTCATCACAGGCGTTTCTTTATGGCGTTGAAGGCGTAGCTGAAGAAACACTCCATCGTTTTGAACAAGGGCATCTTCTCCTGCTGACGATAGACCTTCCATAAATCATAAGAGGCTTTCAATTTGTTGGAACTGGCCGATTTGCGTCGGATGCGGTAAGAGGTCAGAGGCATATCGATGGCGTATGCCAGATGGCCTTTTCTCAGGATGTTGAGCCAGGTGGCTGTGTCTTCGCTGGTGCGGAAGTTGGGCACAACGACTTCACCGATGATGGTGCTGTCAATCATCACCGTTGAGCAGCCGATGATGGTGTTGTGCAGATAGGCATTGTGATCCAGGTTGCCAGCGGCTTTAACGCTCTTTTCCAAGGGATTTCCTTCCTCGTCGATGCAATCGTAAGAAGAATAGCTGAAGCCCGTCTTTCGCTCCATCATGAATTGCAGCTGTGTTTCAAGCTTGTCGGGGTGCCAAACGTCGTCGGCATCGAGGAAAGCCAAAAAACGTCCTTGGGCCATACTGATGCACTGGTTTCTTGTGTTGGCAATGCCTGAATGCTTGGGTTTGACTGAAAAATGAATTCTTTCGTCTTTGTTTTGATAGCTTTTGATGATTTCTACGGTTTTGTCGGACGAAGCATCATCGGCAATGCAGAGTTCCCAGTTGGGATAGGTTTGCCGTTGTACCGACTCAATGGTAAAGGCAATAAACCTCTCCATATTGTAGCAGGGCATGATGACCGAAACCAACGGCTGATTCTCCACGACTGTCGTTGGTTTTTATTTTAATCCTTCAATCCAAACCTTGATTTGCTGCTCGTCGTGCAGGCGGCACACCAACAGCGAATGGTCGCGATAGGCCACAAGATAGTCTTCCAGACCCTCCACAACGGCTTCAACCCCATCTTCTATATTAATAATGGTGTCCTTGTTGTCCACTGATACCACCTTACCGCGCAGGGCGTTGCCGTTGTCGTCCTTCTTGGCGTGGGTGAACAGCGAGCCCCAGGTGCCGATGTCGCTCCAGCCGAAGTCGGCAGGGATGGTGTAAGTGTTGGGCGATTTTTCCATCACGCCATAGTCGATGCTGATGTTGGGGCAGTCCACAAAATGGTCGTTGATGAAGTCCTGCTCCTCGGGGGTACCGAAGTTGTAGATACCCTTGTCGAACACCTTTACCATCTCAGGCAGGTATTGGCGGAAAGCCTGCATGATGCCGTCTAAGGTCCAGAGGAAGATGCCGCTGTTCCAGAAATAGTTGCCTTCAGCAACAAACTGCACAGCGGTGTCATAGTCAGGTTTTTCCTTAAAGCGCTCCACCTTCACCACTTCAGGCAGGGAGTCTTGCTTGGGTACTTGTATATACCCGTATCCCGTCTCCGGGCGGCTGGGCTTGATGCCGATGGTCATCAGGGCTTGCGGGTTCTTGGTGAGGAAGTCGAAACCCAGGCGGATGATCCGCTGGAATTCCACTTCGTTGGTCACGAGGTGGTCGGCAGGGGTGACCACGATGTTGGCGTCAGCGCAACGGCTTTGGATGTGGTAGGCCGCATACGCGATGCAAGGGGCGGTATTGCGTCGGGCCGGCTCGCAGAGTATTTGGTCGGGCCGCAACATGGGCAGATGCTCCAGCACCAGGTGCTTGTAGGCCTTGTTGGTTACCACGAGGAAGTTTTCATCGGGGATGACCGGGCTGAAACGTTCGTAGGTGCTGCGGATGAAGCTCTTGCCCGTGCCGAGTATATCGAGAAACTGTTTGGGATAATTGTCTTTGCTTAATGGCCAGAAACGGCTACCGATACCGCCAGCCATGATGATGCAATAGTTGTTCATAAATGGAAAAGGATTTATTTGTCTAAAGCACTGAACACGCTGTTGTTGCTCTTGAATTCAGGCACGATGACCTTCATCTGGGCCACAATCTTCATGACGTCGCAGGTCTCAAGCTCTTCATGGAGTTTCGCAATCATGCCGTCAACGTCAGAGGCTTCATATTGCCTGACCACAGCATGCATAATCTTTTCATTGTCGGTTTTGACGGTGTTCTCCTTGTTGGCCAGCACTTCTTCATAGAGTTTTTCACCCGGACGCAGGCCGGTCTCAACAATTTGCACATCGGGGCGGTGGGTCAGTTGACGCATCTTCTCGGCCAGATCCCAAATCTTGACTTTTTCGCCCATATCGAAGACGAAGATGTCGCCGCCGTCGCCAATGGAACCGGCTTCGAGCACCAAGCTACAGGCCTCTGGTATGGTCATGAAATAACGCGTGATGCGCTTGTCGGTCACCGTGATGGGGCCGCCTTTTTCAATCTGCTTACGGAAGAGCGGGACGACGGAGCCGTTGCTGCCCAGCACGTTGCCAAATCGCGTGGTGATGAACTTGGTGGCACCCTTGCGGCTTTGCGTGTAGATTTCGGCTATGCGTTTGGTCGCGCCCATCACATTGGTCGGGTTGACGGCCTTGTCGGTCGAAATCATCACAAACTTTTCGACACCAAACTCCATCGACAAATCAGCGACGTTTTTGGTGCCAAACACGTTGACAAACACAGCCTCGTAGGCGTTCTCTTCCATGAAGGGCACGTGTTTGTAGGCAGCGGCGTGATACACGATTTGTGGATGGTATTGCTCAAAGACCTCTCTCATGCGCAACGGGTCTTTCACGTTGGTGATGACGAAGGCCATACGGTCTTTCATGTCAGCAAAGTCGGGTTGGTTGTTCATCTCGAATTGGAAGTCGTACATAGGCGACTCGGCCTGGTCGAGCATGATGAGTTGCTTGGGGTTGTAGTGCATCACCTGGCGGCAAATCTCGCTGCCGATGGAACCGGCAGCACCGGTCACAAGGACGATTTTGTCGTTGATTTCGCGAATCACGTTGCTCTTGCCCAAGATGATAGGATTGCGGCCCAGGAGGTCTTCAATCTTGATGTCCTGGATTTGGTTGCTCGAAATCTTACCGTCAACCCACTTGTCGAAAGAGGGGATAGACTTCACCTCGAGGTTGAGATTCAGACCCTGTTCGATGATTTCCTTATTGCGTTTTTCAGAAAGACTCGGAATGGCAATAATCATGGCCTCAATACTGTGTCTCTTGATGAATTCAGGCGTCATAGCCACCGCAGGAGGATACACTTTGATGGTGTTGATTTGCGACTTGGCGCGTTTCGGGTCGTCGTCAATAAACGCCCTTATCTTATATTTTGAGGCCGTGTCTTGACTCAACGTGCGCATCAGTATCGTGCCTCCGTCACCCGCACCGTAGATGATGGTGTTCAGCTTGTCGGCAGTGTTTTTGTATACCTCATTGTATAAGCACCTGATAGTAAACCGCATAATGACCATCAGCACATTGGTGATGAGGAAATGATAGATGATGGTCGAATAACGAGGAAACAGCTTAGTAGCCAATGAGGGGGAGATGTTGCTGATAATCAGTTTGCTTAAGATGAGGAACGACAGCGCGCCAAAACATGCGTAGAAGATTTTCTGAATATCGTTGAAGCCAGAATAACGCAACATTCCATCATAGGTTTTGCTGACGAGGAAGGCTACAAGATAAACAGCGACTATTAACCAGATACGCGACCAATCGAACATGGAATCACGTATATCATTGAAATACAACATGAAAATGGCTATAATGATGGAAACCAGCACGATACCCATATCTACAGCCAAGATCCAAAAACGCGGTAAAGTGTTATTCTTGTGCTTTCCAAATACGAAATCGCAGAAACGTGTGACAAGCTTTCTCATGGCGATGAAATTTTAGTTTGCAAAACTACGATATTTTCCTCATATTCCAAGTGATAATTTGAAATATTTTTGTTTTTATTGTCCAAGGAAGAAGAGGAGTCCTTTATTTCTTCTTTAAAAGGCTTATCATTTTGAAGCTCACGTCGGTGAAGACAATCTGGGCGTTGCCGTTGCGCTCGATGTGTCGGATGGCTTCCTCAAACAGGTCGGCAATTTGCATCAGGTTGGCCGGATTGACAAAGGGGGCAAAGTTGGCGTTGAACTTCTTCTCGTCGTCGGGCAGCATCACGATGTCAGCCAGGTTGTTGTTAAACAGCAGGGCGTTGCGGATGATGCGCAGGCCATAGTTGAGCAGTTCTTTCTGCTTCTCGCGCCCCAACGTCTTGATGTTGCCTGAGAAGTCAATCAGTTCGGAATAGGCTGAGCGGAAGCAGAGGCGCATCCATTGCTGGAAGGTGGTGAAGAAGTACTTGTGCTCGTCCGAGTCCTGCACCGAATGGCAGGCTGTGATCCAGTTGCCTTCCGAAATCATCGCCGCGTTGTGGGCTTGTCGCTCTTCGCATCCAAGACGGCTTTTCAGAGCCGCCTCGATGGAATCCAAGCCGATGGCAGGAATCTTCACCAGCGCCGTCCTCGACTTGATGGTGGCCAACAGTTCCTCCTGGTCTTCGGCAATCAGCAGGAAGATGGTCTTCTCGGGTGGTTCCTCAAGCAGTTTCAGCAGCTTGTTGGCCGTATCGACGCGCATCTTCTCGGCCATCCAGATGATGGCAATCTTGTATTCGCCCTCATAGGATTTCATGCTCAGTTTGCGCAGCAGCGAGGCCGCATCGCGCACCGACATATAGCCCTGCTTGTTTTCCACATCAAGGAAGGTGTACCAACTTGAAGTGTCGACATAACCCTGGTTTTGAATGACGTATTCGCGCCATTCTTCCATAAAGAGGTCGGATTCCGGATCCTTTTTCACCTTTTTCGTGGTGGCTGTCGGCACCACAAAATGCAAGTCAGGATGCACCAGTTTCTGCATCTTTTGGCAGGTGGGGCAGGTGCCGCAGCTGTCGGTCTCCGTTCGGTTGGGGCAAAGGATGTATTGCGCGTAAGCCAAAGCCAAAGGCAGCTTGCCGCTTCCCGCTGGACCCAAAAACAGCTGGGCATGAGAGACATGGTTTTCCCTCACACTCGCGATAAGCCTTTGTTTGATGGCGGATTGCCCTATGACGTCTTTGAATTGCATTTATGCCTCCACACCGTGTTCATAAAGATATTCGGGAGCAATGTCGGCACCGTTGGCCCAAAAAATGGTATGGTCGAGGCCAAACTGGATGAAATTGCCTTTGTCGCGCAAATCCGCAAAAGCGGGATAGGCGAGCAGCGGTGTCAAATCTACTTTACGCCGCTGGCCGTTGTTGAACGAGCAAAGCAGTGAATAATCGCCCAAGTATTCTACATCTGTGATTGTCAATAACATAACTTATCGTATTTTTTTGATTGTTTCTCCGTTTTGGGCTTTTTCCCATAAATCCATCAACTCATTCTCGTGTTCATCCATGAACTGATTGATGATAGCAACCGTTTTTGAACGCGCCACGCCCTCAATGATACGGTCTTTGATAGTGATGGAAAAGTCGTCAGTTCCGCTACGCACATGGATATGCGGTGGATTATGGTCGAAACCATAAATGTAAATCAGGATGCCTTGTATGACGAATATAGAACCCATAATGTAGTTTAATTGATTGCAAAATTACAATTATTTTGTGGTTTTTGGCAGAATTTCAGCATAAAAACATAACTTTACATAGAAAATCTATCCTGCAGGCCACAACTTCACCTGCAAAACCATTGCCATGATTCAACTGGCCTTTGGGGAGAAGATTGTGGAGGTGGCGAAGTGATTATGGGCTGGATTCGTCATCAACTGATTTGCGAATTTTTGGATAAATTTCGCATAAAAGCGAAATTGTGGGGAAAAAGTATTATCTTTGCGGCATCAACGAAAACAAAGTATTATGAGAACGGCAAAGATTGTATCCATCTCTTCCTCCGACCAAGTAGGACTCTATTCGATTTGCTTCAATAACGGCGAAAGCGAGTTCCGTAAGTTTCTCAAAAAATTCAAAGACAATGCTGCTTTAAACAAAGATTATCAGTCTATCCTTTACGCTCTTGACAGAATTATTGCTAAAGGTGCGTTCGAGAGAATGTTCCGTTACGAAGGGAAAATGAATGATAATGTTGTGGCTTTGCCCCTTGATTCTAAAAAATTGCGACTGTATTGCCTCCGTATGTCCGACCAAATTCTGATAGTCGGCAATGGTGGCGTGAAAGAGACTCGTACCTACGATGAAGACGAAGAGTTGAGTGGCTATGTGATGGACTTGCAAAAATTTGACGAACTTCTCAAACAAGCCCAAGAGGAAGGCTCCATATATATTGAGCAGAACATGATTACAGGTATTGAAGAAATGACTTTCAGGGTATGATTGAGATTTATGACGACATATTGCGCGAGGAGATGGCAAAAATACCGCCTTTGACGAGGGAAACCTATTTCCTCACAGACGACATTGCCGAGCGTATCGACGCGATAATGAAAGCAAAAGGCATCAGCAAGAAGCAGCTTGCCGAACTTACCCACCACAGGCCATCGGACGTGACACGCTGGCTTGGCGGCGGTCACAACTTCACCTGCAAAACCATTGCCATGATTCAGTTGGCGTTGGGGGAGAAGATTGTGGAGGTGGCGAAATAAACTATTGTTTTTTCCAAATTCTGCTTGCTATTCAAAAAAAGCAGTATATTTGCACCGTTCTTTTGCGACATATTATGCCGCAGCCATAATAGAACAAGAAGCGTTATGCTCGTCTTGCTGCTAGAAACGTGAGAAATTTCAAAGCAGATTATAATGCAAGAGGGTGTAATAGCTCATGCGTTAGCGTGGGCTGATTACTACCTCTACATTATAAGGTAATTCTCACGACCTCTAGCAGAAGAAGTGGTATATCAGTGCCACGCTTCTTTTGTGAAGATTCATCCTTTTGAGGTGCTGGAGAGGAAAAACTTAAAGGTTGCGCCCGTCACATATTGATACTGTCCCAAAAAGTGTGTCTGAGCGTTGACGCGTAAAAAAAAGGGACTG
>R22__coassemble_1562_pt1 | contig 11181 bp, 10 predicted proteins | sample R22__metabat2_low_PE_022 | metagenome-assembled genome bin R22 | reverse complement strand
GAGACGCAATGCTTGCGTCTCAAAAATAAACAATTCATCAATAGACGAGACGCAAGCATTGCGTATCTACAGCAAAACAAACACAAACACCCACGGGTGGGGAGGCGACAACGACAGCACATGGGACTACATGAGTGCCGTTTCGCAATACTCCTATCTGTTCTCTTACTATCTCATCCCCGAGACCTTCAAGAACACCCAGCCCATGCAAGAGTTCATGGAGCAGACCGAATGGGGCAGGGCTTCGACAAATACAGCAAGATGATATTTGGTGATGCCATCGACTCCATCGCCCGCATCTGGCTCCGCGTCTGGATCAAGTACAGAAAATGGTTGAAATAGCGGTGTGTGTGAAGTCGTAGGCTGCGCGCAAAAAGAAAGAAATCCCGAAAGAACTGGCGGAGCAATCCGCCTTTTCTTTTTTCGCGGAGTTCACTCGGCTGTGGTGAAAAAAAACACACGAAAAACTTGCCAATTTTGGAAAGTTCAGTATCTTTGCGGCAAATTTGAAAACCGGTAGAACAAATGAAAGTCGTATTTCTACAAGAGGCAAAGGATTTCATAAACTCTCTTGATGCCGACGCGAGAAAGAAAATCTACTCGGATGCGAGGTTTATAGAAAGTGGGGAGAAGGACGACCGCGTTTTCAAGAAAATAGACCGAAAGAACGATATTTGGGAAATCAGGACGGCACACAGGAGAATCGAATACAGGTTGTACGCTTTTTGGGACACCCGCACCGAAACCTTGATTGTTGCCACACACGGCACGGTGAAGAAGTCCCAGAAAACTCCTCCAAAGGAAATCAAGAAGGCGGTCAATATCAAGAACAAGTATTTCAACCAATAAAACCTTTTCATCATGGATTACACAACTCTTGACCAAATGATTGAAAAAGACCTCGGTTTAATCGGAACCACGGAGAGGGACCAGTTTGAAGCCGAAGTAAAAGAACGGATTGAAGCGTGGCGGCTTGGCGAGAAAGTCAGGGAAACGCGCAAGGCGCAGAACCTCACCCAAAAGGAACTTGGGGAGAGGATAGGGGTCGGCGAGGCGCAAATATCGAAAATTGAGAGTGGCCGTGCCGCGACATTCACCACCATCAGCCGTGTTCTGAAAGCCCTCGGCGCGAAATCCGCCAGCCTCGACCTCGGCTCATTGGGTCGCGTTGCCCTCTGGTAATGGACAGGCAGCACACTACTCACATGGCCGCTCCTTATCATCGGGAACGGCCTTTTTCCGTTCAATTCTAATGAATGTGCTTCACCTTCACACAGACACAGAACAAGCAGGTGCGCATCTACTCCAATGCCAACGCCGTGAACAATGTGGTGCTGATGCCTGTTGGATGGCAGAGGAAGTGGCCGGCATACAGCCATGCCATGACCTCGTTCATCAAAGAGGGACGAAATGCTGAAAACCTGTAGTGCAAAAGTAGGGCAAAACAAAAACCCTAACTCCGATTTCCGAAGAGTTAGGGTTTGTTTTTGTAGTCTCTCCGGGATTTGAACCCGAGTTACCAGGATGAAAACCTGACGTCCTGACCAGACTAGACGAAGAGACCACTTCGGGTGTCATTTTTGACGCTGCAAAGGTAGATATTTTTTTTATACCAACAACATTTTTAGTGAAAAATTTTCAAATAATAAATAATTGGCTGTTAATCAATCGTTTGTTTATTCAAAGATAAGGGATAATTGGAATAGTTTGTTGCGTAGTTGCTCGATGGGGGCGGTGTAAATGAAGGCTTCGTTCTTCATGATGTCCAAAAAACCGTAGCTCATCTTCAATTCCACGCCCATCTTGAACCATTGGTTATAGATGTCGAAACCGGCTCCGATTTCAGCGGCACAATCGAAACGCTTGGTGACAAGATTGTTGATAAACTCGTTTCCCTCGTCATCGGTCATTTTGTTTTCCTTTTGTGATGCAAGGTCGATTTTCGGGTTGATGCCGCCAAAAATATACGCACCTATATTATTATAGCGTTTTGATCTGTATTTGATGTTGAGTGGGAATTCGACGAAGGTGGTGCCGATGGACTTGGTGAAGCTCTTCATGGTCACCTTGTTCTGAAGGTCAACCACGGCAACATCGTAACGCATCCGGCGCTCGCTGAAACTCAGCGAGGGGATGAAACGCAGGTCGAAGTAACGGCCGAGGCGCTTGCTGCCGATGATGCCCACGGTGAAACCGGGGGTTTGCAGAGTCTCAATATTGTAGACCGAAAGATACCTTGTGTTTGGAACGCTGATGGGGCCGCTGGGCCACGCCTCCGGTGCAATCTGAAGGTTTTGGTAGTTTTCCACAGTCTTTACCGTGTACATCATTTGGTTGTAAGCCAAAAGGAATCCGAAATGATAGGGCTCGTTCTCGTAGTTTGCCAAATAGCGCACGGTTCGGCGTTGGGCTTGTGCTGGGACGGCCATGATACTGAGTAGCAGCGTAATGGCGAATATTTTCAGGGCTTTTTTCAATTCTTTTTAGGTTTTATCGTGGATTAAACGCTATTCCATGGGTTTTATTGCGCGAAATCGGCTGCAAAAGTAGGAAAAAAAGACGAAGCTTCAACCTTTTATTGTTGAATATAGCGTGGCAATACCGTAGCAGAAGTGCCGCATCGAACCTTCGACCAAGCCCTGTGCTGAAAGCATCCTTAGAAAAACCAAGGGTTTGGGGAAACGTTCCACGGATTTGGGCAAATAGGAATATGCACTTTCGTCTTTTGAGATGCATTTGCCTATTTTAGGGAGTATATGGTTGAAATACAAGCGATAAAGTTGTTTTATCGGGAATCTTTCCGGCAACGAGAACTCTAAGATGAAAGCATGTCCTTGGGGACGTAGCACGCGATGAATCTCTGAGAGTCCATCCTCTAAGTTCTCGAAATTCCTCACGCCAAAGGCGACTGTGATGGCATCAAAGGTATTGTCGCCAAAAGGAAGATGGGTAGCATCACCCAAGCGCAGTTCGATTTGACTTTCAAGTCCTTGCCTGGCCACTTTTGCTCTTCCTGTTTCCAACATCTTTTCTGAAAGGTCAACGCCGACGATGTGCGCCTGGGGATGGCGTTTTGCCAATTCGATGGCCAAATCCGCTGTGCCTGTGGCGAGGTCGAGAATGGTTTTGGGATGGAACTCGGAGACGGATTTTGCGGTTTTCCTGCGCCATATTTTGTCGATGTTGAAGGAAAGCAAATGGTTCAGCCGATCGTAACTGGGTGAAATACGGTCGAACATTGAAGCGATGGGGGAGTTACGCATGACCAACCAGTTTTTCGATGACTTGGCTTGAAGTAATGCCGTTCATGCAGGCGTAATCGCCTCTGAAACAAGGCTTGTTGCCATATACAGAGCAAGGACGGCAGGGCAAATCCAATTGGACACAATCTTCCGCTTTTTGGTTCCAACCCAAGAAGCCGGCGTAGGGATGGGTGCCGCCCCAAAGGGAAACGACCCTCGTTCCAACCAAGGAAGCCAAGTGCATATTGGCAGAGTCCATAGAGAGCATCACGTCCAATTGACCCATCAAAGCAAGTTCGCCTTTCAAACCTTGATGGCTTTGGGCTGCTTGCACGTTGGGGTATTTGGCGCATAGTTCAGCGATTTGCTGTTTTTCCTCCTCGCCGCCTCCAAAGAGGAATAGGGTGGTGTTGTCCTTTAGGCTCAAAGCTTTGATGACTTCCTCTGCCTTTTCCATAGGATAAACCTTGGCGGGATGCTTGGCGAAAGGGGCGATGCCTATCCAAGTCTCACCTGACGCTTTTTGTGTCTCGCAAAAAGAAGAATAGTCAAGTTTTACGAATTGCGTTTTGATGGGAAAACCTAATTGTTCCAATACTTTGGTATAACGCTCAAACGAAGTGGCCTGCTGCTCGAAAACCTTGTTTTTTTGTCGCGTCAAGGCCTTTTTTCCTTTGCGCCCCTTGTCGATGATTGCGACGTGCCGCCCGCGCATCTGGCTGCCCAATCTCAGAAGTATTGTGCGTATAACATTGTGGAAATCGGCAACATAATCGAAATCCTCGAGATGGTAATCATTCCGCAAACGTTCCAAACCAAGCAAGCCTTTGTGTCGTCCTTTCAGGTCGGCAGCGAGGAAATGCACGTTGTCGGGCAATAGTTCAAACAAGGGTCGCGCCATTTCGCGACTGAGCATGGTGATGTCCAAATCAGGGTACTGGATGGCCAAATCGTGAACAACCGGCACCGTCATAGCGATGTCGCCCAAAGCGGAGAACCGTATGATGAGGAGCTTTCTCAAAGGGGCTTTTTTCCGTAAAGTACCGGGTTTAGGGCGGGGTCGTTGTACATTTTCATCTGTTTGTAGACCTTCATCACTTTTTCGCCCTTTTTGTAGCATTCCATCAGTTGGTTGATGGCGGTGCAGAGGTCTTTGTCTTGCTCTGTGAGCACGTCCAGTTTCGCTTGGCATTTGGCCTTATGATCCTCGCTGACGTCGGCGCGTGCCGCTTCTGCTTTCATGTGGTAAATCTTCAGTTGAAGAATCGAGAGCCGGTCGATGGCCCAGGCGGGACTTTCTGTGTTGAGGGTGGCATTGGGCTGTGGCTCAACTTTTTGGAAGAGCAGCTGATAGTAGTAATCAATCATCTCCACGATGTCGGTCCGGTCTTGGTTCGACTTGTCGATGCGGCGTTTCAAAGCTAATGCTTCGATGGGGTCGATGTTCGGGTCGCGGATGAGATCCTCGAGGTGCCATTGTACTGTGTCTATCCACGCCTTATGGTAGAGATACCATTCGATGGTCTTTTCCTCGTAAGGATTTTCGCAAGGATGATTCACATCGTCGAATTTGTGGTAGTCCGCGATGGCTTGGTTGAAGATGGGGAGGATGGGCTCGGTGGAAAGAATGATCATGGAGATTGTATTTATGGGGCAACGCAAAGGCGTTGCAAGGCGTTGCCCCATGATTAAATTAGTGCAACTTGGTCAAAGCAGCCTTGATGCGCTTCACGGCTTCGATGAGTTTGTCTTCAGAGGTGGCATAGGAGAGACGGATGCAGTCGTCGTTGCCGAAGGCGTTGCCAGCCACGCAGGCCACATGGGCGTTGTAGAGCAGCCACATGCAGAGGTCGTCGCTGCCCTTGATGACGGTCTCGCCGTCGGTCTTGCCGTAGAACGACTTCATCTCGGGGAACACGTAGAAGGCTCCGGTGGGGGTGTTGCATTTCACGCCTGGAATCTCGTTCAGCAGCTTCACGAAGGTGTCGCGGCGGTGACGGAAGGCAGCCAGCATGTCTTGAATCTCTTTCGAGTTCTCGGGGCTGAGCTCCATAGCTTTGGCAGCAGCGGCTTGGGCTATGGTGCAGATGCCGGAGGTCATCTGTCCCTGAATCTTGTTGGTGGCCTTCACGATGGCTTGGGGAGCGGCGATGTAGCCGATGCGCCATCCCGTCATGGCATAGCCTTTGGCGACGCCGTTGACGAGGACGAGGCGGTCTTTCAGGAACTCGAACTGACCCATGCTTTCGTGCTTCTGCTCGTATTGGATGAACTCGTAAATCTCGTCGGAGATGATGATGATGTTCGGGTATTTCCTCAACACCTCGGCAATGGCGGTCAGCTCGCCCTTGGTGAAGACGCTGCCGCTGGGGTTGCAAGGCGTGTTGAGCATGAAGACCTTGGTTTTGGGCGTGATGGCCTTTTCGAGCTGCTCAGCCGTGATTTTGAAGTCGTGGGCGATGTCGCTCTTGATGATGACGGGCACACCACCGGCCAGCTTCACCATCTCGGGGTAGGAGACCCAGAACGGGGCGGGGATGATAACCTCGTCGCCGTCGTTGACGACAGCCAGAAGCACGTTGTTGATGGCTTGCTTGGCGCCATTGGAGACCAAGATGTCAGTCTCTTTGTAATCAAGGCCGTTGTCGCGTTTCAGCTTGTTGGCGATGGCTTTGCGCAGGGCAGGCGTGCCGGGTACGGGCGGGTAGTGCGTGTCGTTGCCGTTGATAGCGTCAATACCGGCTTGCTTGGCCGATTCGGGCGTGTTGAAGTCGGGTTCGCCGATGCTCAGACTGATGACGTCGATGCCTTGGGCTTTCAGTTCACGGCTTTTGTTGGTCATAGCCAATGTGGCTGACTCAGCCATGTTCAAAACTCTGTTTGAAAGAATGATTTCGCTCATGATGTATGTTTAATTGTTGATTGTTTAATTGTTTAATTGTTTAATTGTTGTCTGATGTTGTTTGACGCGGGACTACGGGACGCGGGACTGTCTCGTAGTCCCGTGACCCGCAGTCATGCGGTTTTTGGAATGGCAAAGGTAGGCCTTTTTTTGATAGGGTCGGCAGAATAACGCGAAAATCGTCACGAAACCCACAGCCAAAAACAGAAAAAGCCCCTTTTTTAGTATGAAGTTTTCGGAAAAAGAGCTTTTTCCTTATTGGAATGAATTGATTTAACAAATCCCATACTTCTCCGCCAGCAGGTCCATCAGCTCGTCGGTCTGCGACATGAACTTCTGCGCGTCGTCTTTCCAACGGCGGTAGTGCTTTTCTTTCTTGCCTTGACCGCGCATGGTGTTCATTTTGGCAAGAAACGTGGTGTCGCGCTCCAATTGGGTGAACATGGGCAACATCTTGTGGCAAAGGTCTTGTGCCTCAACGAATTTCGATTGCTCTATCAAGGTGTTCATGAGCACTAAGTCATCGCCTGTCTCCTGTGCGAAAACAGTCAGCACTTGGCGGATGGCTTCTTCGTCATCGCCCATCACTTGGCAGAAAGCGGGGAAGTCCTCCGCGAACAGGCAGGCTGCCGCGCCGCTGTCGCCTTCGGTGGCAGCATTCCCGAACAAAGCCTCCAACTGCTTCATGCTGAAGGGTTTCTGCAAGAACCCGTCAAAGCCTTCCTTGGTGGCTTTTTCGGTGGTGTATTCGATGCGTCCGGTCATCAGGATGACGGGCTTGCTCTTGTCTGCGTCTTTCACCAGAAAGAGGATATCGTTGCCGCTGACGGCACCCATTTCGCGGTCGGTGAGGATATAGTCGTATTCCTGGATTTGCAGTAGTGCGTTGTCGAGGTCGTTCATCGAGCGGCAGGGGATGGATTGGTGCCCTAATCTGTGAAGCATGGTGTCGATAACGGATAAGAGCGTGTTGTCGTCGTCGATGACCAGGATGTTGAGACTCTTGGTGTTGGATATGGCATTACCCTCTGTGTTGTCGTGCATGAGTTCAACGGGTATCCTCACTTCGAAGTGTGAGCCTTTCCCCACTTCTGAGTCAATTTGGATTTCTCCGCCCAGGAGGTCGATGAGGCCTTTCACGACGGTCATGCCATAACCGGTGCCTTCGGCAAACTGGTTGTAGCTTTGTATGCGTACGAAAGGCTTGAACACTTCCTCGCGCTGGTCGGCCGGGATGCCAACGCCCGTGTCGATGATGTCGAATACCACCAGGTTGCGTCCCAAACGTGCCTTGAAGGTCACGCTGCCTTCCATGGTATACTTGATGCCGTTGGAAATCAGGTTGGTGAGTATCTGCCTGATTTTTAGTTTGTCGGAATTGAGTATGGTGTTTTCTTCGATGCTGTTCTCAAAGTTGAATTGCAGGTTCTTGTGTTGGGCGATGGGGGAGAACATTTCGGCTATTTCTGCACATAGCTGCCCGATGTCGAAGGTCTCGAGGCTCACTTGCAGCTTGCCTTGCTCGAGGCTTGAGTATTCCAATAGGTTGTTCAGCAGGTTGAGGATATGGTCGGCTGATTGTTGTATCGAGCTGATTTCCTTTTCGTTGTTGGCTTTGTCCATCAGCTCCACATGTCCCATGATGGAGGCTAACGGGGCTTTGATGTCATGAGAGACCGACAGCAGCAGTTTATGGCGGCTTTCCATGATTTCCTCGGTCTTTTTCTTGGCCTCTTCTGCTGCACGGCGTGCACGATAGCCTTTGCTTACATCGCTGATAATCAGTATAATGAAAATAATAATCAAAATCAAAGTCACGGCACCGATATACATGGTGGTGTGGAGGTTCTCGCGTATCAAGGCCTCGCTTTTCTCGATTTCGAAGATGGTGGAGTCGATGATTTCTTGGTTGAGCCTTATTAATAAGGAGGCAATCTGCTCTGACAGTTTGTTGTCGGCTGTGACCAGTTGCTGGGTCTTGTTTTCGTATTCTTTGATTTTGTTCCAATACTCCGTTTTGGCTTTGTCGGATAGCTTGCGCAAATCTTCAAGGATGGTGAGCGAGTCGAAATGGTGTTGCTGTACGCGCACCGTGTCGCTCTGCTCGATGGTGAGATGTACGAGGGTGTCTTCAATAGGGTTGCTGGGGTTGAACACTTCGCCGACGCGCCCCCAAAAGCCCTTTTTCTTTGCAGTTTTTGGCACACGAATAATGGTGTCTTTTGATACTGTGGTCACCACAATCTCTTCCTCGGGCTTGGGCGGGATGTAGTCGTCTATGGTGCGGTCGAATTCGGCCAAGGGATTGAAGTCGTGGAACTGACGCGACAGCTCGTAGCTAAGTCGGCCTTTGCTCTTGATGAGGGATTTTATCTCAACGACCATTTCTTTGCTGCCGTCGCTTATGTCTATCATTATCAGCGAGTCGGCTTGTTCGTTGATTTTGGCTTTTGCCGCGTTAAACTGTCGCTTGTATCGGGCTTGTTCGGTAAAAGCATATAGGTTGGCTGCATTTTGGGCCTCGTGTACATTCTTCGTGAATCGGTTGACCCAGTTCAATGAGGTGTGTTGCGCGCTGATGTTGGAGCGTTGGTTCTCTATGGTCTTGCGCAAGCTGGAGATGTAGTAGTACAAGGCGGCGCATAGGACCATGACGAAGATGTAGGTGATTACCACCTCCCAACTCGTCCGGCGTTCGTATCTGCGGTTTTGCTTCGACATGATGGTGCAAAGATATAGTTTTTTTTCCTATTTTTGCTCATTGGTTTCAACATGTCGGTACTTACTCGTTCCATATTGCAGCGTTTTTGGGGTTATCCCGGTTTCCGTCCCTTGCAGGAAGACATTGTCGATTCGGTGATGGCGGGTCGTGACACATTGGCACTTTTGCCCACGGGAGGCGGAAAAAGCATCTGTTTTCAGGTGCCGGCGATGGCTATGGATGGTCTTTGTCTTGTCGTCACGCCACTTATTGCGTTGATGAAGGACCAAGTGGCTCATCTTGTGGCGAAAGGCATTCCTGCGGCGGCCATCTCTTCCGGGATGCATCCTGATGAAATGGAACTGGCTTATAATCAGGCAGCCTATGGCAGGCTGAAGTTCCTCTATGTCTCGCCTGAACGTCTTCAGACCAGTTATTTTATGGAGGCGGTGAAAAAGATGAAGGTCTGTCTTCTGGCTGTCGATGAGTCGCATTGCATCTCGCAATGGGGTTATGACTTTCGTCCGCCTTATTTGAAGATTGTCGATATCAGGCCCTATATGCCCAAAGCACCTGTCTTGGCCCTTACCGCTACGGCCACCGCTAAAGTGGTCGACGATATCCAAGTCCGTCTCGGTTTCAGGCAGAAGAATGTGTTTCAAAGCAGTTTTGAGCGCAAGAATGTGACTTATAATGTGCTGCATGAGGCCGACAAATACGGTGTGCTGCGGCGTAGGTTGGAGACGATGCAGGGAGGCTGTGCCATCGTGTATGTGCGTAATCGCAGGCGTACTCAGGTTATTGCGGATTGGCTTAACGCTGTGGGCATTACGGCGACTTTCTATCACGCGGGCTTGGATGTCAAGACGCGCGACGCGCGTCAAGAGCTTTGGATGAAGGACAAGGTGAAGGTTATGGTGGCCACCAATGCTTTTGGTATGGGTATCGACAAGCCTGATGTGCGTCTTGTCGTCCATGTTGACTTGCCTGACAGCATCGAAGCTTATTTTCAGGAAGCAGGGCGTGCAGGCCGCGACCTGAAACCATCCGAAGCCTTCCTGCTCGTTTCGCCTGCCGATATCAAAAACTTGCAGGAGAGTTTGTCGCAATCTTTTCCCGATTTGGATAGGATTAAGTTGATTTACAATGCTTTGGGTAATTATTTCAATATTCCTGTCGGAGCAGGACAGAATGTGTCTTATCCTTTCGTTATCTATGATTTCGCTGGCCGATATGGGTTTTCTCTTGTCGAGGTGTTCCATACTTTGAAAATCCTTGAAAGGGAAGGCTTTCTGATGCTTTCTGATAGTTTTGACGAACCCTCAAAGGTGAGGATTAAGGCTTCCAGGGATGAAATTTATGGTTTTCAGGTCAACAACCCGCAATATGGCGAATTAATCAAGTTCATGTTGCGCAGCTTTCCTGGCGTGTTGACGGATTTTGTGAAAATCAACGAGGAAGTTGTGGCTAAAAAAACAGGTAAGACAGTGGAGAAAATCGTGGAACAACTGAAGCGATTGGAGGCGTACCAGTTTCTGTCTTACGCGCAGCGCAACGACAAGCCTCAGTTGCTTTTCTTGTCGGAGTTTGTTGACACACGGCATTTTAACCTTTCCAAAGAAAACTATCACGACCGCAAGAAAGATGCGGAAGAGCGAGTGAGGGCTGTCGTGGATTATGTGAATAACAACGAGGAGTGCCGTAGTGTTCAGCTTTTGCGCTATTTCAATGAACTCAAGTCGAAACCTTGCGGATTGTGTGATGTCTGTTTGAGTCAATTAAAAACAAAAGCTGTTGATTATCAAAATATTGAAAACAGATTGATGGATGTGGTTGGTGAAACGGAGGTATCGATGGGTGAGGTGAAGCGCCAATGTTCCGATGTCGATGATGACCGTTTGATGGATGCCGTTCGTTTTTTGATTGATAACGGAGTGCTGAGGATGGGAGCCGACAACAAACTCTGTAAGGGCAATAAAAAAAGCCGCCAGAGCTGACGGCTTTTTCTTGGTTGCGTTAACTTTGATTATTTCAGCAAGTTGCTTGCAGGCTTGAATTTCACAATCCTCTTGGCAGCAATCTTGATGCTTTTGCCAGTGCGGGGGTTGCGACCTTGGCGGGCCGGGCGTTCAATCACGCTCATGGTGCCGAGACCAACGAGGGCAATCTTTCCACCTTTTTCGAGTTCTCCTTTAACGGCGCCCAACATGGCGTCAATAGCTTTTCTTGCGTCAACTTTGGTCATGCCAGCATTCTCAGCAACGGCGTTGATTAATTCTACTTTGTTCATATTAATATATTTATTTGGTTAAACATTTGAGCGACAAAAATAATGT
>R22__coassemble_1542_pt1 | contig 11311 bp, 11 predicted proteins | sample R22__metabat2_low_PE_022 | metagenome-assembled genome bin R22 | reverse complement strand
CGTGACCAAGGCCGAAATCGACCTGCCCGAAGGCCACAAGGACAGCGACCTCGAAACCTATCTGAAAGTCGTTGAGAACTTCAACAGCTTCAAAGACTTCGGATGGATCAAACAAGACGAAGAGGAAAAACTCTACATCTATGCCCAGAGCATGAACCCCACCGATGCCAACGCCCACTGGCAGTATGGCATCGTGGCCTGCGCCTACAGCGAAGACTATGTGAACAAGGTCATCAAGAAGCACGAACTGACCCGTAAGGACAAGGAAGAGGACCGCATGAAGCACGTCCGCCTCACCAACGCCAACGTCGAGCCTGTGTTCTTCGCCTACCCTGCCGTCGCCGAAATCGACGCCATCGTGAGCAAGATTACTGCCGAGAAGCCCATCTATGACTTCATCGCCAAGGAAGACGGCTTCGGCCATCGCTTCTGGATTATTGACGACAAGGCTACTATCGCCCGCTTGGTTGAACTCTTCGACAAGAAGGTCCCGGCCATGTACATCGCTGACGGTCACCACCGTAGCGCTGCTGCAGCCCTCGTCGGCCAGGAGAAGAAAGAGAAGAACCCTGCCCATACCGGCAAGGAAGAGTACAACTACTTCATGACCGTCATCTTCCCCGACAACCAGTTGAACGTCATCGACTACAACCGCGTCGTGAAAGACCTCAACGGCCTCAGCACCAAGGACTTCTTCAAGGCCCTGCAAGAGAACTTCGACATCGAGTGCAAGTGCGACTGCACCAAGGACGGCGGCAAGTGCAACTGCGAGTTCCCCTGCCACTGCGAGTGCAGCACCGAGTACAAGCCCAACAAGCTCCACAACTTCTCGATGTACATCGAGGGTGTGTGGTACAGCCTGACTGCCAAACCCGGCACCTACAACGACAGCGACCCCATCGGCGTGTTGGACGTCACCATCCTCAGCAACCTTGTCCTCGACAAGATTCTGGGCATCAAGGACCTCCGCACCGACAAGCGCATCGACTTCGTTGGTGGTATCCGTGGCCTCGGCGAGCTGAAGCGTCGTGTGGACAGCGGCGAGATGAAGGTCGCCTTCGCGCTCTATCCGGTGAGCATGAAGCAAATCATCGACATCGCCGACACGGGCAACATCATGCCTCCCAAGACCACTTGGTTTGAGCCGAAACTGCGCTCAGGACTTGTTATCCATACGTTGGATTGATAAGACACGGAGCAAAAAACTTCGGGACGCGAGACCCAAAAGTCTCGCGTCCTTTTGTTTTTGTACCCCCCGAAAAACAACTGCAACAACTGCAACAACTGCAACAAAATCGTGTTCCACTCCTAATTTCAGGCCGAAACAAGCTGAAATCAAGCAGGCAACAGGGAGGAGCCACGAAGATATCTCAGTGTTACCTCATAGTTACCTCAGAGCGGGTATAGCGATGATATAGCCTTGACATAGAGTTGACATAGAGTTGACATAGAGTTGCAAGCTTTAAAATATTGGGAATCAAATTGTTACAAACCATTTTGGTTTAGTAACTCTATCCGTAAAATGTAATACACGGAGAAACAGATAGTTACGAGAGATTATTCAGTCCCTTTTGGTTCAAAATCTCTGTTTGCAAAAGTAAGAAAAAAGTCTGGATTTTGCCCGGTATTTTTGGAAAAAAACAGTCATTTTTTTCATCGTGTTGCAGTTGTTGCAGTTGTTGCAGTTAAATTTCGCCCGAGAGCCGACAGTTTTTGCTGTCGGCTCTCGGAGCAAAACTCACCCTCCCAAAACCACTTGGTTTGAGCCTAAACTGCGCTCGGGACTGGTTATCCATACGTTGGATGAAAAATGACACGGATGTCACGATGTGGCATCCCTACAAATGAAAAACACGGGGCAAGAGATTCGTCTTGTCCCGTGTTTTGGTTTTTTCATCATTACCTTGTGCCATTTACATTCCTTGCAATTCAGCAATCACCTCATCGGCAATGTATGCATCACTAAATGTATAAAGCATAGTGTCAGGATTATGGAGATCATCACAAGTCTTTGACTCATAAAACAGTCCTAATGCACGTTCTGGACTGATTTTCAACTGTTCGGCCAATGCCATGACCACGCCACCGATTTTATACCACATTTGGTCTGTCCTAAGCATAGTCTTACATTATTATTGATTCAACAAAATGTAAATGAAGGTCGATAATCTCTTGGTTCAATATGCAGAACTGGTTGTTTGGCCGATGTTTCGACAACTCCACCAAAGCAGCCTCGGCTGACATACGGCCTCGAATATAATCTTCAACCGTATCGATGACATTATCGTTAGCCACACCGCCTTCAACAACATCATAATCCTTCCAAAACATTTTTCCTTTGCGGTTGGCAACAATAAAATCAAGCCATGCTTTATCGTAAAAACTGAATTTCAGGTAACGATATTGCTTGGCCGCATCAAGGTCAAACTCATAGACATTCAGCACTGGTTTCTCCATCCTCCTTGTGGCTATCCTTACTGCCCACCTTTCGGCTTGTTTGCGAAGGTCGGAAACGTAAAAGCCTTGTCCAAAATCAAGATTGGGGCGACCCAAAGCGACTAATGGCTTGCTCACTTCCAAGGCCGAACCATGATATACGGTAATCATTGGCTGACCCCTTTCTGTTTCTCCCAAAACTCCAACGTTTCCATGATGTCGACAGTGACATTCTCACGGCTTTCGGTATGTATTGTATCATAATATGGAATGATGTAGTCTTGTATCAATCCAACCTGATCCATACGATGATAGACCTCCGAAGCTTTGCAACCAAGCTTTTCGGCCACCGACTCAATACAAGAACTCACAAATATGATGACACGTTCTTGCTCCGTTGGGCGTGGATAGCCATCGTCCCAAATATACTTGTCCAACTGAATATTTGATGTATTGTCCAGATACATATCGTTGATTTTTTTTGCAAAAGTACAAGTTTTTTCCACAAAAAGCCACAAAAAGTGGGATTTGTTAGCCATTGTAGCGCACTCCCGTGCGCGCCCTGCCCGTCAACTTTTTCGCCCGTGCCCGTAACGGAACAAGGGTTAGTTCTGCCCGGACGAACGCACTGCTCGGACAGAAAGACCGTAGTATCGGCTGCTGCGGCCCACGTAGGTGTAGCCCGAATAGAAGCTGAAGCGCCACGCGAGGTCCGGGTAGTCCGTGCCGAGCGAACTCGACCAGTAGTAGCCGTAGCTGCCAGCGGTGTAAAGCTCATCGTTCCAGCGGTAGCCGGCAGCGGGCAGGAAGAGCGTGTTCCCATTCGGCCCAGTGAAGCGTCTCCCGTTCACGCCATTCTGTGTCGTCCATACGGAAGAGCAATAATCTCTCAGTTCCTCCCACTCCTGTTTTGTGGGCATACGGGCTCCGCTGCCCCAGTTGGCCGTGGCTGCATCGTCGCCAGGCTGCAGGGTCGTCAAGTTGTCGGTGAAACCGTTGTAGCCATAACTGGAGTTGTTGCAATACTTGGTGAGTTGGTCAATACTGCCGTTGCAGTACTGGTAGTTACTCCAATTATAAACGTCCTTCGGCTGCGTCTCGCCCCAGGCGAAATAGTCGCCATAGTCTTCTGGGCTGCTGGCACCCACGTTGCGCGTAGCCCAGAGCAGGCCGCTTGGCAGGCCGAGGTCAACCCAGTCGCCTAGAGGCTCTGGCGTTTCAGGATCATGGTTTTCTTTTTTTGAGCAGCCGGCGAGCATTAAAAGCATCATAAACGCCGTAAATAGCAGATTTGATTGGGTGTTTTTCATGGTTAATTGCCCTCAATCCGTGTTGGGCACAACTTCTAATTGGTTATCATTTGAGTATCACGATGCAAAACTATGAAAAATAACAATATACATAGATAAAACTACGTTAAAATGCAAATATTCAATATCTAAAATGGGTTAAAATGCTATTTTTCAGTCCTCGAAATGAGTTATAATGCAGATTTTTCATGGTCAAAGTGTGTTATTCTGCACAACAAATATACAAAAATCAGTACTTTTGCAAAAACAAAACGATGGACAAGCAACCCGCTAATATCACCCCCAACCTCATCAAGCATTATGCCGACTACCTGCGGCTTGAGCTCTCGCTGTCCGACAACAGCGTGGAGGCTTATCAGCATGATGTCCATCTGTTTCTGCAATACCTTGAGGCAGAACACCATTCCACCGAAGTCGACGACATCAAGCAGGACACCATAGAGAATTTCTTCGCCTACCTTTACGACCTCAACATCGGGGCCAAATCGCAGGCGCGCATCCTCTCGGGAATCAAGTCGTTCTGGCGTTACCTCAACCAGGAAGAAATCACCGACCTCGACCCCACCCTGCTCATCTCCTCGCCTACCCTGGGCCGCCACCTGCCCGAGGTGCTGACCTACGAGGAAATACAGAAGATGATTGACAGCATAGACCTCAGCCAGCCCAACGGCCACCGCAACAAGGCCATGATAGAGGTGATGTACGGCTGCGGGCTGCGGGTCTCCGAGCTCATTAGTCTGCAAATCAGCAATATCTACAAAGACGACGGTTTCCTGCGCATCTTCGGCAAAGGTAGCAAAGAGCGCTTAGTACCCATCGGCGAGGGCAGCCTGAAAATCCTGTACGAATATATAGAAGGTGCCAGACTGCACGTCGAAGTGAAACCCAAGTACACCGACATCGTGTTTCTCAACAGCCGAGGCACAGGCCTCACCCGCCAAATGGTTTTCCTCATCGTGAAAGACCTCGCCGAGCGCAACGGCATCACCAAGACCATCAGTCCGCACACCTTCCGCCATAGTTTCGCCACCCATCTTCTGGAAGGCGGGGCCAACCTGTTGGCCGTCCAGCAGATGCTCGGTCACGCCAGCGTGAGCACAACAGAAATCTACACCCATATCTCAGACGAGCTGCTGCGCGACACTTTGGTACAGTTTCATCCGAGGTTTAGAAAATAGTATTATCTTTGCAAAAATTTACCACTATGGACACCTCCAAGTTCGACTTCTTGAAAGACCTGCGTCACGACCGTTTCTTCCTTATGGCCGGTCCTTGCGTCATCGAGGATGAGACCTCTCCCCTCTTTATCGCCGAGACCTTGAAAAGCATTAGCCAAAAACTGGACATTACCTTGGTTTTCAAAGGCTCGTACCGCAAAGCCAACCGTTCAAGGCTCGACTCTTTTACAGGCATCGGCGACGAGAAAGCCCTGAAGGTGCTGCAAAGAATCGGCAAGGAATTCGCGATACCCGTGGTGACCGACATCCATTCCGCCGAAGAGGCTGCAATGGCAGCGGAATATGTTGACATCCTGCAGATTCCGGCTTTCCTTTGTCGTCAGACCGACCTCCTTGTGGCCGCCGCCAAAACGGGCAGGACGGTCAACATCAAGAAAGGCCAGTTCCTCTCAGGCGAGGCGATGGGGTTTGCCGTCGAAAAAGTGCGACAGTCGGGCAACGACAAGGTGATGCTTACCGAGCGCGGCTCGATGTTCGGCTATCAGGACTTGGTGGTGGATTACAGGAATATCGCTGTCATGCAGCAGTTTGGCGTACCTGTCGTCTTGGATGTCACCCATTCCCTGCAGCAGCCCAACCAAAGAAGCGGCGTCACGGGCGGACAGCCTGAGATGATTGGCCTGATTGCCAAAGCGGGCATCGCGGCAGGGGCCGACGGCATCTTCATGGAGGTGCATCCCGAGCCTAAAAAAGCCAAGTCCGATGGGGCTAACATGCTCCGCCTGGACTTGGCCGAATCACTCTTGAAACAATTGGTGCGTATCAGAGAAGCGGTTATTGCATCTTCATATTGACAATCTGCCCCGTCTCAGTATCGAACATCAACATCGTGTTCAAAACGGGAGCCACAGCAACCACACCCAACTGATTGATGGTAAGACGCGTCTCTATCAGCGTCTGATTGCCATACGACACTTTCACATTAGCCGTCTCCGGGATACGATACATCACCTTGTTTTCATACGACATCGACTCAACAGCCGAAGGGCTCGGCGCGTTGATGATTGAAGTAGTGTTCAAAGGCGTTGCCTGCACCACAATGGAAGTGCCGAAACCTCCGGCTTCAGCAACAAGTCCTTCCGTGTCAGAAAACTTAGCAACGGTCTGCGTGAGCGCTTCCCTGCCAGGAACCACATATAGGGTTTTGATGACCTCACGCGTGGTGCGTTTGCCAAGGAAAAGGCTCAAATACTGTTGTTCCTCCTCCTCCATCTTGGCATACATGGCGTTGAACGTCTCGGGGTCGGAAGCCATTTCAACATCACCCGAAATCAAATAAAACTTCGACTTGCGGATTTCGGCAATTTTATCCGCAATTTCCTTGGCCAGCTGTGAAGTGGTTTTTCCGGCAGTCATCAAAGGCATAAAGCCAGGGTCGTTAAGCAGCTTGACGCTATGGTCTTTATGATAAACTTTCTGTCCCTCAACACTATGGACGGGAGCTTCCTCTTTGATGCCAACAGTACCAACACTTTTTATGATGCCATTGGGCAGCACATCAAAACAAACCTTAGAGCCACGAATCGGGGCAAAGCTCACAAAAAACGTGGCTTTGGGATCGGGTGCAGCTTTCGACGACATCCTTACTTCGAGTAGCTCATAACTCTTAGTCTGATAATCCACATAGTCTTCATCCGCAAAGTAAATCTCGGCATAATCGCTCAACGGGCCTTTATCGCTAACCGTCTCGCGAATGACAAAATCAAGCTGGAGCATCGTCTGGGGCAAGGAATAATACAAGCCGCTCTGCGTGCCGGGCGAAGCATTCTTGGCATAGGTGGTGGTAAATTGGGCACGCGCCTGACCACAAAGAAGGGTGACAGCAATCGAAACGAGAGCAACTCTATTGAAAAATCTATTCATATCGTTATGCTTTAATTTGGGTTCAAAGATACACATTTAATCCATATAGGCCTCAAACAACAGCGTTTTTTTCCTTTTTGCTAAAGGCAAGCAAAGCCAAAAAGGTAAACAACCCATTGATTATCAATATCTCAAAGCCAAACTGATAACCAAAAAAGAGTTGTTTGGAATAGAGCTTAAGGAAATAACAAATCACAGGCGAGGCGATGGCGATATAAGGCACAGCCTTGTCGAGCGCCTTCCGGTTTCTAACGAACAGGCCAAAGGAATACAAGCCAAGCAACGGACCATAGGTAAAGCCCGCGATATCAAACACCTTGTCGATAAGCGACTCATTATGAAAAGGACGGAATGCAATGATAACCAACAAATAAAGTAAAGCAAAGGCAACATGAATCCACTTGCGGTAACGGGTGATTTGTTGCTCTGTCATCTGTCTTTTGTCGAAGTGCATGAAGTCGAAGCAGAACGTTGTCGTCAAAGCGGTCAGCGTACCGTCGGCGCTGGAATAGCCCGCAGCAACCAGTCCCAGGACAAACACCACACTCGTGAACTTACTCAAGGAGAAAGCTACAGAGGGGAAAATCTTGTCGTTGACCACTACGCCCGCCTCGTTCACAGGCAGTTGAAAACCCGTTGACTGCGCATAGCAAATCAAGGCCGCGCCCAAACAAAGAAACAGCCCGTTGACCACAACAAACAGCAGACTCGAGGTCATCACGTTCTTTTGGGCATCACGCAGATTCCTGCAAGTCAAGTTTTTCTGCATCATATCCTGATCCAGGCCCGTCATCGTGATGGTGATAAACATGCCGGCAAGCAGTTGTTTCAGCCAGAACTTATTGTGGGTCCAATCGGTTTCAAACACCTTGGTGTAGCCCTTGTCAGAAGCCGTTTTCAGCAGGTCGCCTAAGGAAATATTGAGGTTTTTCAGTATGTACCAAGCCGTCAAGAAAGCCGCCAACAATAGAAAAGTGGTCTGCAAGGTATCCGTCCACACCACCGTCTTGATGCCGCCCTTGAAGGTGTATAGCAAGATGATGGCAATAAAGATGAAAGCCGGCACCCAAAAGGGAACACCCCATGCCTTGAAGACAAATTCATACAGCACAAACACAACGAGATACATTCTCAATGCCGACCCAAGAAGCCTCGACAGGATGAAGAACGCAGCTCCGGTTCGTTCCGACTTGGGTCCGAAGCGCAACTCCAAATAGGAATAGATGGAAGTCAGGTTAAGGCGATAGTATAATGGCAACAATATGAGCGCAATGGACGCATAACCCAGCACATAACCAAACACCAAAGGCAAATAGGTGAACTGCCCCGTATAGACCCCGCCTGGCACCGACATGAAGGTCACGCCCGAAAGCGAGGCCCCAATCATGCCGTAAGCCACAACAAACCAAGGTGAGTTGCGATTGCCCCGAAAAAACGACGCGTTGTTGGACTTGCGTGAAGTGAGGTGTGCTATCACAAAAAGCAGTATGGTATAAAGGATAAAAACAGATAAAATAATCGTAGGGTTCATAATGTTCAGTATTTAACTATGTTGAAAACTTCGATTTGCGTGCAAAAATAACGATAATTGCGAAAAAAAATCTATTTTTGCAGGCTAATAACAACTGAAAAAGAACATCTAAAACGCTAACGATATGAAATTCTACGACATAGACTCCGTTTTTACTTTTGGAAAATACGAAGGCATGACCATCGCCGAAGTATATGAGAAAGACCCGAAATACTTGAAATATTGCGAAGAGAACATTGATGAGTTCTACGTCTCGCCCTCGGTGATGCGCGAGCTGAAATCCATGAACCGCGCCATCAACGACTCAGCCCTTCTGGACGTCAATTTCGACAAGATGAGCGACGACGAGATTGACGAATTCATCAGCGGTCATGACGAGGAAGACGAATTCGACGAGTCAAAACTGGAGCGCGACTTCGACTGGGAAAACAACGATTTTGCCGACGACTCTCCATTTGACGAGTTTGAGGATGAATTCGACGAAGATGAGTTTGCCGATGAATTCGGCGACAGCTTCGATGAAAACTTCGACGGCGGAATCGACGACATGTATTGACAAACATAAAAAAATCAGCCCTCTATGCCATTCCCTTGGGAATATACAGAGGGCTGATTTTCTATTTATTCAGCATTTATGCGTTCCGAAATGGAATAAACCCGTTTTTCCCGCTGCGTTGAGGTAATCATCTCCGCCAGGAACCCTGTGCTAAAGAGTTGGACACCCACAATCATGGCAAGGATACCCAAATAGAACAGAGGACGGCGGGTCATGGAGATATAGACATGACCGAAATACTTGGTGCAAACCAGATAGATGGAGATGATGAAACCGGCAAGGAATGACAACGAGCCCAACACGCCGAAAAAGTGCATCGGGCGGTTGCTGAACTTGGAGATGAAATTGATAGTGACCAAGTCGAGATAGCCACGGACGAAACGACTTAAGCCGAACTTACTCGTGCCGTATTTCCGCTTTTGATGGTGCACCACCTTCTCCCCTATGTGGCCAAAGCCATTCATCTTAGCAATAACAGGGATATAACGATGCATCTCGCCATAGACCTGAATGCTCTTCACCACCTCGCTGCGATAGGCTTTCAAACCACAGTTGAAATCGTGCAGCTTGATGCCCGACATCATACGGGTGGTCCAGTTGAAGAACTTGGAAGGGATATTTTTGGCAATCTTGGAATCGTAACGCACCTTTTTCCAACCCGATACAAGGTCGTAGCCTTCTTCCTTGATCATCTCGTAGAGACCGGGGATTTCGTCGGGGCTGTCCTGCAAGTCAGCATCCATAGTGATGACCACATCGCCCCGCACAATTTTGAAGCCCTCGTTCAAAGCCGGCGACTTACCATAGTTTCTTCTGAAACGCAAGGCCCTAACATTGGGATTGGATTGTGCCAAGCCCTGAATGACAGACCAGGAATTGTCGGTTGAACCATCGTCCACAAAAACAATTTCGTAGGAATAGCCATGCTCGTCCATCACCCGACGAATCCAAGCTTCAAGTTCAGGCAACGACTCAGCCTCGTTCAGCAACGGAACTACAACAGAGATGTCCATAATTATTTAATTTCAGTTTTACCGCCCATGTAGGGTTGCAACGCCTTCGGGATGGCCACGCTGCCATCGGCACGGAGATTGTTCTCCAAGAAGGCAATCAGCATACGCGGCGGGGCAACCACGGTATTGTTCAAAGTATGTAAGAAATAGGTGCCGTTCTTGCCCTTGGTTCTGATCTTAAGTCTACGAGCCTGGGCATCGCCGAGGTAAGAGCAGCTGCCGACCTCAAAGTATTTCTTCTGGCGCGGCGACCACGCCTCCACATCAAGTGATTTCACCTTCAGGTCGGCCAAATCACCCGAGCAGCATTCCAGCGTACGGACGGGGATATCCATTGAGCGGAACAAGTCGACGGTATTCTTCCACATCTGTTCGTACCAGTAGTCGGCATCCTCTTGCTTGCAGAGCACTACCATCTCCTGCTTCTCAAACTGGTGGATGCGGTACACGCCACGTTCCTCGATGCCGTGGGCACCTTTCTCCTTGCGGAAGCAGGGCGAATAACTCGTCAAGGTCAGCGGAAGGCTCTCTTCGGGAACGATTTGATCGATAAATTTACCAATCATCGAGTGCTCGCTGGTACCGATGAGATAGAGGTCTTCACCTTCGATTTTATACATCATGGCATCCATCTCAGCAAAACTCATCACACCAGAAACAATCTCGCTACGCACCATGAAAGGCGGGATGCAGTAAGTGAAGCCGCGCTCAATCATGAAGTCGCGGGCATAAGTGATGACAGCAGAGTGCAGCCGAGCGATGTCGCCCATGAGGTAATAGAAACCGTTACCAGCCACACGGTGGGCAGAATCCAAATCCAAGCCGTTGAACTTGGCCATGATATCGGCATGATACGGAACCTCAAAATCGGGAACAACGGGTTCGCCAAAGCGTTCCTTCTCAACGTTGAAAGAGTCGTCCTTACCAATGGGAACCTCAGGAGCGATGATGTTAGGAATGGCATACATCACCTTGGTCAGTTGCTCCATAAGAGAAGTTTGCTGTTTTCCAAGTTGTTCCAATTCCAAAGCATTGGCTTCGACAAGCTTCTTCATTTCGTTGGCTTTTTCCACTTCCTTGTTCTTGAAGAGGATGCCAATCTCTTTAGATATAGAGTTGCGCTGAGAGCGCAGTTCGTCGGCTCGTTGCTGACAATCACAATATTGAGTGTAAAGGTTGATGGCCTCGTCGACGAGCGGCAATTTACCGTCTTGGAATTTCTTCTTGATATTTTCGCGAACCACGTCGGGGTTCTTGACTAAGAATTTAATATCTATCATAGTGATGTTGTTTTGCTTCGTAAAAACGGGCAAAGATAGGAAAAATCCATGAAAGTGAGAGAAAAATAATGCAGAAGCGAAAAA
>R22__coassemble_1504_pt1 | contig 11528 bp, 11 predicted proteins | sample R22__metabat2_low_PE_022 | metagenome-assembled genome bin R22 | reverse complement strand
CGAGGTTGATGCCTTCGGCAAAACGGGGCGAAACCATAATCATCTTGCCTTTGAAATCGGGCGACAACTCGCTGCCGCCGATGACCTGGCCAGGCAGGATGATGATTAAACCGTTGGACTCGATATTGTACTCCCGCAAGTTGACTTTGCCCTTGGCGCTGCCCTGCTCGCACAAGGTGGCGATAATCCAATCGTTCTTGTAGGGATAATTGGCATGGGGCGACAGAACGGAGTTGTCCAAGATGATGAACTCGTCTTTGGCATTGACGAATTGTTCGCCTCTGAACATCACCTTTTTCAACGCCACCTCAAACGGTGTGGAATACAAATATGAGGTCATCGTCCCCTTGACCAACTTCGTCCGCGTGACTGCCATCACCCCTGCCGACCAGCTGACAGGCGAGGTCGTCATCCCATCAACCGTCAATTATGACGGAACAAACTATGTCGTTTTCAACGGACCTTCGCCAGTTCAATGAAGATTATTTGCGTCTGACGCAAATAAGGTGTAAAACATTTTAGCGTAAGTGAATGGGTACAGCGTGGGAAAAGCGAAGCATCGGTAGGGTATCTTTTGAACATCTACCTGCATTTGCAACTCGAGAGAAGGCTTGTGTTGGGAATTTTTTCATACTTTTGCTCCCGTTATCTTAATCTATTTGACCATCAGCATAGTAATTGGCATCTTGTTGAAATATGAAAGTGCAAGTAACCAGCGAAACACTAAAAGGCTTCTACGGCGAAAACGAAGCCCAAACCCTCTATCAAGCTTTGAAGGCAAAAAACGGTTTTTTGGACTTTGCCCGGCAATTCGTTTATAACGAAGACGCTAAAGTGGCCCGCAACGCCCTGTGGGTATTGACCAAGGCAAACGACAAGGAGCTGTCAGCGCTACAACCCTTCCGTAACGAACTGATAGACTTGGCCATGACGACGAAGCATTCTGCCGTGAGAAGGTTGTCGTTGAATATCGTTGAACGACTGAAAATGGATAAAGACGACTTGCAGACAGAATTCTTGGATTTCTGCCTTGAACACATGCTCGACATCGAGGAACTTCCAGGCGTACAGGCGATTTGCATGAAGCTCGCCTATAGAATGTGCATGTTCTATCCCGAACTGATGGAAGAACTGAAACGCACCCTCCAAGCTATGGCTATTGAGTATTATAAACCAGCCGTGAAGTGTGCTCGAAACAGAATCTTAAATCAGAGATTAAAACGAAAATTGAGACTTGGGCAAGGGTTTGGGCTGTGGATTTATTTTCATTCCAACTCGCGAAACTCAGTAGGCGACACCCCTGTTTCATGCTTGAAGTAGCGGCTGAAACTGGCTTGTTCACCAAAGCCTAACATGTCGGCGATGGCCTGCACGGAGAGGTCTTGCCGTATATGCAGCAACATTTTGGCCTCTGCGATAATCTTGACGCGAATCCAATAGGCAGCATTGTGACCAGTTTCCTGCTTGACAACAGAACTGAAATATTTAGGTGTCAGACAAACTCGTTCAGCATAAAAACCCACATCGTGGTGTTTGCGGAAATGCTGAACCAAATCGGAATGAAACTGCATACTTACGCGCTTGTAGGCACCATACTCGTCCAGTTTGCTTTTGCGGTATTGACTGAGCAGTCGCAGTAAGAATTCCAGCAAACGGGTCATCAACATCCGACTCTCAGGGAGCTCGAGGCGCTTGATTTCACGCATTCCCTCCACCACATCCGTTATCATTCTGTATTCATGCCTGTCGAGTTTCACACAAGGGTGCAACTCATAGCGGTAGCGCATCTGATTGATAATTTGCAGCATGGGGTCGTTTAGTGCCAAGGCTTCAACAACAATCAAGGTGGCAAGGTAATCATCCGACTTGCTCACCAAGCTCACGCTGTGGTTAGGAAAGACAACACCTACGGCATATTTCTCGAAGCAGTCGGGTTGGTTGTCGTACATGAGTTGTATACGTCCTCTGTGGCCAATGCAGATGACGTAATCTGTCGTTGCAAAAGACTCGTATCCAGCGGGCATTCCCCTGATATCATCAAGGACAACTATGCCTTCTTCCTTAATCTTTTGAAGATTGGATAACAATGGATGAGGCTCTGATTGCTGATTTTTCACGTGGCAAAAATACTGAAATATTTCACAAACAAGCCATCCAATCCGACTTTTTGCCAAACAATTCGTCCTTTGTGTCACCATTTGTTTGTGTTTAGGGTTATATTTTTGCAACCTATAAACATTCTTCAATAGTATGTATAAGAAACTCCAAATCATTTTCGCGACGCTCTTCATCGCAACAGCGGCGATAGCTCAAGGCCCGGGCGGCGGCGGCAGCACCGACACCATCCCTGACGGAGCGGCCTACATCCTCAACATTGGCTCAACGGCAACCCTCACGGGCGAAACCCTAAGCACCACCGAGTCTGATTACAATGTGGTTCAGGTGACCAACGGCAACCTCACGCTCAACAATTGCACCGTCAGCAAAACGGGTGACACCAACAGCAACGATGGCGACGCCACCAGTTTTTATGGTATCAACTCTGCTGTTTACGCCAAAGGCATTGATGGCACTTCCGTCATCACAATGAACGGCGGCACCATTACTACCAACGCGAAAGGCTCAAACGCCGTTTTCGCTTGGCGTGGTGCCACCATCAACGTCAACGACGTGACCATCCACAATTACGAACGTGTTTCGCGCGGACTTCACGCCACCTACGGCGGTATCATCAACGCCACCAATGTTGACATTACTACTGAATCTGAAACGAGTAGCACGATAGCCACCGACCGTGGCGGAGGCACCGTCACCGTAACGGGCGGAACCGCCACGGCTAAAGGCAACCGTTCGGCTGTGCTTTATTCCACCGGCACCATCACCGCCAACGACTTGACGGGCATTTCTGAATTGGGCGAAATTGCCGATGTGGAAGGCGACAACGGCGTGATTATCAACAACTGCACGATGACCAGTGGCAGCAGTGAGCGCGGTCTGATGATGCTGCAAAGCGGCTCAGGCGACGCGCAAGGCAACAACGCCTACATCACCGTTTCTTCTTCATCGCTCACCACCACCGATGCCAGCGCACCTCTTTGCGAAGTGCCTACTAAGAATGTCGGCACCTTGACCCTCACCGATGTCACACTTTCGGTAGCAAGCGGGCTGCTGATGTATGTCGACTACAATACGCAATGGAGCACCCACGGCGGCACAGGCAACCTCATTCTTAGCACCACACAAAGCTCATGGGTTTATGCAGGCGATGTGGATGCCGACAATTACAGCAACGTGACCGTCACCGTGGGTAGCAACGTCATCTGGAAAGGTGTGATGGATGGCGACAACAATGCCCTGTCATCCACCGTGACCGTCAACGCCCATGGCTCTTGGACCTTGACGGGGAATGCATACGTTGACAACCTGGTCAACAACGGTGCCATCCACACCGCAGGTTTCACCTTGATCTATGGCAGCCTTTCCGGCTCTGGCACTATTGACAACGAAACGGGTATTGGCGAAAACACCACAGAAGCACCAGCTAATGACGGCAAAATCTATACTTTAGACGGACGCTGTCTCGGAATCACCCTGCCCAACGATTTCAGAGGCGTTTACATCCAAAACGGAAAGAAACAACTAATAATTGAATGAGCAGATTGTTGAACTATTTACTGCTTGTCTTGCTGGCAATGTCATTTGCAGGTTGCCAAAAGGACAACATCGTCCTCATCGACCCGATTGATACCGACGACAGCGAGGACTTCATCACCAATACCGTGTTCACCCAAACGGTTGGCATGGCGTTTTACAACGACGGAGACGCGGTTGTTACCGGCACCAACGACGACTTCACCGTGACCGTCAGCGGCAACGATGTGACCATTATCTATGCCGGAGAAGAATATGTGATGTATGAACTTTCAGGGACCACCAACGACGGTTTCTTCAAACTCTACAGCGCGAAGAAACAAGGCATCACGCTGAATGGTGTGAACATCATCAATCCCAACGGTGCCGCTATCAATGTGCAGGGAACGACCTCTGAACCGAGCAAGGGCAAGCGCACTTTCATTGTTTTGAATGGCGAAAACACCCTTGCCGACGGCGCAAACTACACCGACACGCCTTCCACCGAGGACGAAAAAGCAGCATTGTTCGGCGAAGGCCAGTTCATCTTCAGCGGCGAAGGCAGCCTCAACGTCACGGCAATGGGCAAGTCGGGCATCGTTTCCGATGACTACGTTCATTTAATGAGTGGCAATATTACCGTCAAAATGTCAAGTTCCGTCAATGTCAGCGGCAACGACACTTTGAAACCTGCTTGTGTGAAGGGCAAGGATTACGTCAAGATGACCAATGGTGCGCTAACCCTCACCAGCACGGGTACTGGCGGCAAGGGCATGAGCAGCGACGGCAACGGCTACTTCTATGGTGGCACGGTCAATGTAACGGTAACTGGAAGCAACTTCGGCTCCAATGGTAGCGGAGGAAGTCCAGGTGGATGGGGCAACAATAGTTCCGACGGCGTTTCGGCAAAAGGGCTCAAGTTCGACGGAAACCTAATTTTCAAAGGGAGCAAAGTGACGGTGAATTGCACGTCCCATGAGGGCATAGAAGCCAAGGGCACACTCTCCGTTTCAGGTGGCGAGGTGTACAGCCATTCGCAATCAGACGATGCCATCAACTCAGGCGGCAACCTCACCATTTCGGATGGGTTGGTCTGCGCCTACAGCCAAGGCAACGACGGCCTCGACGCCAATGGTAACTGCTATATCAAAGGTGGCGTGGTTTATGCCATCAGTGCCGGTTCGCCCGAAGTCGCCATCGATGCCAACACGGAAGGTGGCTACAAACTTTACCTCTCTGGCGGCACTTTGTTGGCCATTGGCGGCTTGGAGAGCGGTTCGTCGCTTACACAGAGTTGCTATTCAGCCTCTTCTTGGTCGCAAAACACTTGGTACGGCATGAGCGTTGGTTCATCGACCTACGCCTTCAAGACCCCTGCAAGCGGCGGAACGCCCCTGGTGGTCTCGGGAGGCTCCTCCCCTACCTTGCAATCCAATGTAAATATTGCGAGCGGAACAGAATGCCTTGAGGGTATGTTTTACACGGATGCTTCCGTCAGTGGCGGCAATTCCGTCAGCCTTTCGTCCTACACGGGCGGCAATGGCGGTGGTGGAGGTCCTGGAGGCGGTGGCGGTCATGGACCTTTCTAATTCCGTCGTAGAGACGCAATGATTGCGTCTCAATAATAAATAATTCATCAATAGACGAGACGCAAGCATTGCGTCTCAATAATGAATAATCCATCAACAGACGAGACGCAAGCATTGCGTCTCAATAATAAATAATCCATCAACAGACGAGACGCAAGCATTGCGTCTCTACAGCAAAACAAACAAACACAATAATCAGACAAATTGCATCTACAATAATCGCCACAGCGACTGTCATCAAGCCCAGCTGAAACTCTCCTTCCCTGCCCCAATCTCGAAATGGCACTTGACGATGCCGAGGTCGAGGGCGGCGTAGCCGATGAACGAGAACTTCGCCTTGGCTTCCACGCGGTTGTCCTCATGCAGGATGAACTCAAACTTCTGCTGGTTGACGGCCGTGGGTGCCAGCAAAGCGGCTTCCATGCCCCGACGGAACCAATCGGGCATAGCACCTTCAACACGGCAGAAATGCTCAATGCCCTTCTTTTGCGGATGGGCATTGCCTTGGTTGGCTCCATAACCCAAAGCGATTACAGCCACCAAGGATTCTCCGTCAAGCACCTGATATTTGTCAGGCTGTTTCTTGTAGGACAATCCCACCCAGCAGGTGTTCAGGCCAAGGGTCTGGGCCAACAGCACCACTTTCTCGCCATAATAACCGAGTTTCACATCCTCGCCTTTGGGCCCAACAACAGCAATATAATTGCCGACCCCTTTGAACCCGCCGTATTTCGCCATACCGCTGGCAAAGGCTTTCGGCTCGTTGGTGACCAGCTGCAGGTGCAAATGGCCTTCCATATTACATTCTTCAATCAAGGCCTGCAGCTGCGCGACCTTTTCCGATTCAATAGGTTTTTCCAAGTATTGCCTCACCGAGTGGCGGGCAACGATAGCTTCTTGTAGTGTCATAATGCATTCATTTACAAGTCGCAAAGATACAATTTTTCTATTTTCTTGAAAAAAAATCAAAAATATCGCTTGCGATATAAAAAATAATGTGTACTTTTGCATCGTGAACGACATAAATAAGTGAGATGAAATACGAACAACTCAAATTGGACAATCAACTTTGCTTCCGGCTTTACACGGCGGCGCGACTCACAATGGGGGCTTATCATCCTTATCTTGACCCACTTGGCATCACCTACCCGCAATACCTTGTATTATTAGTGTTGTGGGAGCAGGACAAGCAGCCGGTGAACGACATCGCACACAAGCTGTTTTTGGAGACCAACACCGTCACACCACTCTTGCAACGCATGGAAAAAGCGGGATTGGTCAAACGCACCAAAGGCAAGGAAGACACCCGCCAACGCATCGTCTCCTTGACGAAAAAAGGCATCGAAATGCGCGAACAGGCCAAGCACATTCCCGAGTGTCTCAGCGCCGACATCATCAAGAATGAAGGCTCGGTGGAAGAAATCTCGCAGATGATCCCCACCCTCGACAAACTCATCCAAGGATTAAAAAATTCAATTCAATAATTATCAATTATCAACTATCAATTATCAATTCAATAAAGTTATGGATAAGCAAAAATCAATCAACGCGTTACAGTTTTTCGTAACCAACCTCTCCAATCAGGCTTTCGGCCACAAACTGCAAGGTAAGGTCTTCGCCGACCAAGGCTTTGAGAAACTCGGTGCCAAATACATGGGCCATCACGACGAGGAAATGGGCTGGGTCGACAAGTTCATCGGCCGTCTCCTCGACCTTGGCGGTGAGCTGAAGCACGAAATGCGTCCCGAAAGCAAGCTCATCAACGATCCTTGCGAATACATCAAATTTGACCATCAAGTCTCCGTTGACGGCATCGAACTCCTTCGCAAGTGCATGAACGAAATCTGCGAAGACATCACCACCTTCGACATCATGAAGGAATACCTCAAGGACGAAGAGGAAGACATGTACTGGAGCGAGACCCAACTCGACCTCATCGAGAAAATCGGTTACCAGAACTGGCTTATCAAACAAATGTAATACATGCACAAAACCATCACCAGCATAGTTGTCGCTCTGTTTTTCATGACGACCCTCTATGCACAAAACACAAAAGAAATGGCTACGATTTATGACTTTAAGGCCCTGAACAACAAGGGCGAAGAGGTGGACATGGCCCAATACAAAGGCAAAGTCCTCATGATTGTCAACACCGCCTCGAAGTGCGGTTTCACCCCCCCCAATATGATGGTTTGGAAGCCCTTTACAAGAAATACAAAGACCAAGGCCTGGTGATTCTTGGCTTCCCCTGCGACCAATTCAAGCACCAGGAACCCGGCTCCGACGAGGAAATCGCCGAATTCTGCCGCCTTAACCACGGTGTCACCTTCCCGCTGATGAAGAAAATCGACGTCTTCGGCGAGAACGCCCACCCCATCTTCAAGTATCTGACTCAGCAAGTTCCTACCGAAGAAGTCCACGGGTTCAAGGACAAAGCCACGATGAAACTTGTCGACGGCTTAAGCAAATCCGAAGGTCGCGAAGAAGGTGGCGTTCGCTGGAACTTCACCAAGTTCCTCATCTCGAAGGATGGCAGCGTCATCAAGCGTTTCGCTCCTGTGGCCAAGCCCGAAGACATGGAGGCAGAGATTGAAAACATGCTCAAATAAAAACCCGCCGGGTGTCCTACATCACAATAAAAAGGCTTTATTAGAATGAATCTGACCGTCGCAAAGGTATCATGCCTTTGCGGCGGTCTATGCATCTAATAATCCATGAGATGGGAATTGGAGGAGATTTTTTTGTACTTTTGCGCCAAATTTTGATTTCATATGAAAAAGGTATTTTTACTTGCAACAGCGTTGCTGTTGATGGCTCCCCTGGGAGCGAAAGCCCAGCAGGGCATTCAAAACTATGTTTCTGCATCAGGTTATGTGATTTTCAATGCCCCGTTCTGCAACACGGGCGCCGATGGCTATGCCTTCGATTTCGAGAACGACTATGTGGAGGGCCGACTGGTCGACTGGACCACCATCGATGCCGACGGCGACACCTACAACTGGACACTTTCGCCCATCGGCGAGGGCTATGGCCACAATGGCTCAAACGGCGTGGTGCTGTCGTATTCCTACAGCAACTATTCCGGTGCGCTCAACCCCGACAACTATTTAGTGTCGCCAAAACTGGCGATTACCGCCAACAATCATTATGTGACGTTCTTCGCCTCCGCTTTGGACGAAGCTTATCCTGCCGACCACTTTGGGCTGGCCGTCTCTACCACAGGCACCAACGCGTCGGATTTCACCATGATCCAGGAATGGACCATGACAGCAAAGCAAGGGGGCTGGCATGAATACGTTGTCGACCTCAACAGCTACGTAGGCCAGGAAGTTTACATCGCCATCAGGCATTTCAACAGCCAGGATAACTTCTGCCTCTGCGTGGATGATGTTTTAGTGGGACAACAGACTCACGACCCGTTGGTCAGCTGCAGCATCGCCCTCGACGGCACTATTGTAGCCAACAATGTTACGGGAACCCAATATCTGCTTGACACCGATGGCTTCGCCAACAACTCAGCACATACTGCCACAATAACCGCCGCCTATCAGTCGGGGGCCACTTTGACCAAGACAACGGATTGGGTTTTCCGTTCGGCTGACAATTTCCAAGGCTCACCCACAGGCCTCCAAGTCACCGGCGACGGGACTGCCGTCACGCTCAACTGGACACTCCCGATGATGAACTCTTCATTTACGGTGGATGAGTTGATCTATGACTTTGCCGACAGCACGTTGTCTGACCTTACTTTGATTGACGCCAACAACGACGGCTATAACTTCAGGATATATCCTTACGGCGGCTACGGCAGCGGCAAATGCCTCAAGTCTGATTCCTATCTCGGTGGTGCCAATGCCCATCCGCTTAACCCCGACAACTATGTGGTTTTGCCCCGCTTGATTCCGCACGAGGGTGCCACGTTCTCCTTTATGGCTGTCGACAGCGACATGCCCGGTGCGGCTCCCGACCCGGAACACTTCGGCGTGGCCGTTTCAACTGCCGGCAACACCAACCCGTCTGATTTCACGATGATCCAGGAATGGAACAGTAATGGCGACTATACTGAGTATTCGGTGGATCTTTCAGCCTACGCCGGACAGCCCATCTATGTGGCCATCCGTCACTTCAACACTACAGGCGAAACTTATTACCTGTATGTTGACGACATCAAGGTGACCAACGTGGAGGCAGAGATTATCCGTCCCGCCAAAGGCGCACTCGTTTATGCCAACGACGAGCTTGTCGCGATGCTGAATCACGGCGAGACCAGCTTTACGCATAATGTAAACCGTTACGATGTCGACTATTGCATCCGTGTAATTCAGGAAGGCAGCAAGGCCGACGGCACCTATTATGCCCTTGCAGCACCCCAATGTGCCAACGCCGAAGTGGAATGTGCGACGGCAAAGAACCTGTCAGCGGAATGGGACGGCCAGAAGGTTACCCTCTCATGGGAACGTGATTTCTTCATCGATTTTGAGGACGACCCGCAGGGGTGGTCAATGCTTGATGCCGATGGCGACGGCTATTCATTCGGCATCTATATGGGCGGCGGCATGAATCCTGACGGCAGCGTCAACACCAACAACACCAACGCCTGTTTAAGCTCGTTCTCCTACATGAACGGCGTTGGCGAGATGAACCCTGACAATTATGCCTTCATGCCGAAGGTGAAGGTCCTTTCCAACGCGAGCATAGCGTTTTATGCTTCAGGTTATGACCCGAGTTACCCGAACGAACCCATAGCCGTTTCGGTGGCTTCGACTGACGGGCTGAATATCACCGATGTGCAAGCGTTCACGACCTCATATCCCTACCAACGCTACACAGTTGACTTGTCGGCCTACGCCGGGCAGGAAGTGTTTCTCGGGTTCCATCACAGGTCCAATGTCAGCGCTTTCGCAGTGGTGATTGACAACATCACAGTAACCAACGCCATTTGGGCGGGTACGGCCAGCGAAACCCTTCGTTACCACGTCTATCGCTCATCCGACGGTTCCAACTACAACATCATCGGCTATGCCGACGGTGACGCCGTCAGCTACGACGACAACGACATCCAGTCGGCAAACTGTTATTACAAGGTGACGGCTGTCAACACGATGCCGGGCAACGAGACCTGCGAATCAGCCCCCGCAATGGCTGCCGACGGCATTCACGATTACGTCACGGTGACTACCGATGGCATAGAAGAGTTAAGCACCGAAAACAAAGTCTATCCTAACCCGACACATGGCCAAGTCACCATAGAAGCCGATGGCATCAGCCGCGTGACGGTAATGAATGCTTTAGGGCAAATCGTTTACGATGCCCCGGCCGAGGCCAACCAAACGGTACTCGACCTGTCGCAATATGGCACCGGAATGTATCTGATTCGCATCAGCTCAGAAAAGGGAGTCAGCGTGAAACAGGTTTCGGTAATAAAATAAGCTATTTCCAACAAGCCGCGGCCTTTGTGCTGCGGCTTTTTCATATCTTTCAAATCAAAACTATAAAAAAATGACTACAAGAAGACTCCTTTTTATTGCTTTGGTTTTCTGCTATGGCCTTTGCCATGCTCAAGAAGAACCGCCAACCATCTCTGCCGACCGGCCAGGCGCATTGAGTGGCACAGATGTAATGCCCCTCTACAAAGTGCAATGGGAAACGGGAATAGGATTTGAGTCAAGCGGCGATGGAGCGCACACATTCACCCTCAACAACACCCTGTTGAGATTCGGCCTTTTTGAGAGTGCCGAGATTCGCATCGGCACAGATGTCCTCATGTGGAACGACGGGCAGGCCACAGAACCTTCTTTCGGGTTGACCCCACTCACCTTCGGAATAAAGGCCAGATTCTATGAAAGCACGGGGTATCTGCCATCAGTGTCGATGTTGGCTGAATTGAAATCTCCCCATGTAGGAACAAAAGAGCTGTTGCCTGCTCATCTGACACCATCCTTGCACCTTTTGTTTGAACACACCTTTACAGATTGGTTCGGGATATGCTATAACGTTGGTGCTGAATGGGATGGAGAGACGGCCACGCCAACAACCTTTTTGGGCTTGGGGCTTTATTTCAACATCAACAAACACATCGGCACTTACGTGGAGACCTACAACTACATCCATCCTGAAGGCAACCAATACCTGACCCAGTTTGGCTTCACCTGGTTGGTGTCGCGCCGTGTGCAACTCGACCTCTCTGCCGACTTGGATTTCAAAAACCTCGGGAAGTTCTATGTCGTCAGCGGCGGAGTAGCATGGATGATAAATTAACGTGAGTTCGATATAAGCAATCAGAAGAGAGCCGGTTGGTTATCGGAGATG
>R22__coassemble_1472_pt1 | contig 11698 bp, 8 predicted proteins | sample R22__metabat2_low_PE_022 | metagenome-assembled genome bin R22 | reverse complement strand
GTCGTGGATACGGATGGAGCCGCCACCGACCTCTACACCGTTCATCACAATGTCGTAAGCATTGGCGCGGATGTCGCCCCACTTTGTTGGGTCGTCCAATAAAGCCTCGTCTTCGGGTTTCGGTGCGGTGAAGGGATGGTGCATCGCATAGTAGCGCTGCGTCTCCTCGTCCCATTCCAGCAGCGGGAAGTCAATCACCCACAGGGGAGCATATTCGTCGGGCTTGCGCAGGCCGAGTTGGTTGCCCATCTCCAAACGCAGGGCATTGAGCTGCACGCGGGTCTTCATAGCCTCGCCGCAGAGAATGAGCATCAGGTCGCCAGGCTTGGCACCGAACTTGTCGGCAATCACCTTCAGGTCCTCAGGTGTGTAGAACTTATCAACAGATGACTTGAACGAGCCATCGGTGTTGTACTTGATGTAGACCATTCCGCCGGCACCCACTTGCGGACGCTTCACAAACTCGGTGAGGGCATCAAGCTGTTTGCGGGTGTATTCGCTGCAACCCTCAGCACAGATACCCACCACTAATTCAGCATTGTCGAAGAGGCCGAAGCCCTTGCCTTTCACCACGTCATTCAGTTCCACGAACTTCATCCCGAAGCGGATGTCGGGCTTGTCGGAGCCGTAGTATTTCATGGCATCGTTCCAGGTCATGCGGGGGAACTTTTCAAATTCGAGGCCCTTCATCTCTTTGAAAAGGTGCTTGGCCAGTCCCTCGAAGGTGTTCAGCACATCTTCCTGCTCCACAAACGACATCTCGCAGTCGATTTGGGTGAACTCAGGCTGACGGTCAGCACGCAGGTCCTCGTCGCGGAAGCAACGCACAATCTGGAAATAGCGGTCCATACCAGCCACCATCAGCAGCTGCTTGTATTGCTGCGGACTTTGCGGCAGGGCATAGAACTCACCCGGATTCATACGGGAAGGCACCACGAAGTCGCGGGCACCCTCAGGCGTACTCTTGATGAGCATCGGGGTCTCAATCTCCAGGAAGTTGAGGTTGCTCAAGTAGTTGCGCACCAGCATGGCCATGCGGTGACGCAGCTCGAGGTTTTGCCTGACGGGGTTGCGTCGGATGTCCAAATAGCGGTATTTCATACGGAGGTCATCGCCGCCGTCGCTGACGTCTTCGATGGTGAAGGGGGGGGTCTTGCTGCCGTTCAATAAGGTGAAGGCACTCACCTTCAGTTCGATGTCGCCCGTAGGCATGTTCGGGTTTTTCGACTCACGCTCGATAACCATGCCCTTAGCCTGAATCACGAATTCACGCCCAAAGGAGCGGGCTTGTTCCAAGAGTTTCGGGTCGCTACTGCCATCCAAAAAGAGTTGGGTTATGCCGTAACGGTCGCGGAGGTCAATCCAAACGAGAGAGCCTTTGTCGCGGGTGCGTTGCACCCAGCCGGCCAATGTCACTTCCTTGCCGGCATCGGCAAGACGAAGTTCGCCACAAGTATGCGTTCTGTACATAGTATGTCTGTTTTAGTTTTTTGAAATAACCTGCAAAGATAAAAACTAATTTTGAATCATTGAGCAAGTTTTATTAAAAACCGCCCCTTATCCTTAGATAGGAGTTCAGTAGGAGTTGAAAAAACCAGGGGATGCCTTCCCTGATCAAGAAGTTACGCGGTCAAATTATTCATTTATTCAATTATGCACTTATACTAAAATTCACTATTTTTGCCAACGCTAATCACCCGAGTATGAAAAACCATCTGTTATCCTTATTTGCTTTTGCAGCCTTAGTCTTTGCTTCCTGTAACAACCCGCTTGAGATTCGTATTGTCAACCCCAACGTGGAGCAACAAACCCGTCAGCAGGCCTTGGCAACAGCACAGCCCCATTTCAGCTGGCAGTATGAGACGACAGAAAGCAATGTGGTGCAACAAGACTATCGCATCATCGTGTCCTCCACTGCCGAGAACGCTCAAAAGGGCATCGGTGACCTTTGGGACTCCAAGACGGTGTCATCAAGCCAGATGCTCAACATCCCCATGCGCTTTCCTTACACCTTCGAGCCGCTACAAAGCCGCGACCAAGCTTACTGGAAAGTCATCACAACGGTGACAGCCAACGGAGGCAAAAAAACCAAAGTGGAAAGCGAAGTCAAACCTTTTGAAATCAGTCTGCTGAAACAAAACGACTGGCAGGCAAAATGGATTGGACATGAGTTTGAAGACGACATACTGGTGGGACGCACACGCCTTGCCGCACGTTATCTCCGCAAGGAGTTCAACCTTGGCCCGGAAGTCAGCAAGGCGAGGCTCTATGTCAGCGGGATGGGCGTTTACAGCGCTTATCTCAACGGAAAGGAAGTCGCGCCTGAGGAACTGCTGAAGCCCACCCTTTCGTGGTATTCGAAACGTGTGTATTTCAACACCTACGATGTCACGGATATGCTCAACAGCGGCGACAATGCCATAGGCATCATCCTCGAAGGAGGCCGCTATACCTCCCTCCGCTACAACGCAGCCAACCCCAACTGGGACGGCTCAGAACACGTGTTTGGATTCGGCACACCCCGACTTATTTTGCAACTGGAAGTGACGTATAAGGACGGCTCCAAAGACATGATTGTCAGCGACGAGACCTGGCACATCACCAACCAGGGACCCATCCGCACCGCCAACGAATGGGATGGGGAAACATACGACGAACACTATGAACTCGGCCCTTGGACAGAAGCAGGGTATGATGCCTCCGGCTGGCTTCAAGCCGAACTCGTGGAAGCCCCCGGAGGCCAACTCTGCCCCCAACCCAACCCCAACATCACCGTGATGGAAAAGCTGAAACCCGTCAGCATCTTCCAAAAGGGCGACAAATGGTACCTCGACATGGGCCAGAATATGGTCGGCTTCATCGACATGAAAGCGAGGGGGCAACAGCCTGGCGATGAAATTACGTTGCGTTTTGCCGAACTTCTAACCCCCGACAGCACCCTCTACACCGCCAACCTCCGCACCTCAGAAAACACTGACCGCTACATCGTAACTAACAACTCTACACCCTCAACTGACTCTAAACTCTCAACTCTAAACTCTCAACTGAAATGGCACCCCATGTTCGTCTATCACGGCTTCCGTTACGTGGAAATCTCCGGTTTGCGCGAACAGCCCGCTTTAGACGACTTTGAGGGCTGGGTCATCTACGACGAGATGCCAGTCACAGGGTCGTTTGTGACCTCCAACGAAATCATGAATGCCGTATACCACAACGCCTATTGGGGCATCCGAGGCAACTACCGCTCGATGCCCACCGACTGTCCGCAGCGTGATGAACGCATGGGCTGGACAGGAGACCGCACCACAGGCAACTATGGCGAGTCATATATCTTCAACAACCGTCAGCTCTACGCCAAATGGCTCGCCGATGCCGAGGACAGCCAATGGGAAAACGGCTCGCTGCCCAACGTGATTCCACCCTACTGGAGAGGCTATACCGACAATATGACCTGGCCGGGTGCCGTCGTCACCGTTGCCGATATGCTCTACACCCGATTCGGTGACTTAACAACCGTGGCTCAGCACTATGATGCCTTAAAACGCTGGATGCTTCACATGAAAAGCGAGTATATGAGAGGTGGAATCATGCCTCGCGACACCTACGGCGACTGGTGTATGCCCCCCGAGTCGTTAGAGATGATTCATTCCAACGACCGCAACCGTATTACCGAGTCATCGGTGATTTCCACCCCCTTCTATTGCTACCTCTGCGGCAAGATGGCCAAATTCGCTGAAGTCTTGGGATTTGAAAAAGATGTTGCCTACTTCAAGCAGGAAATCCTCACCTCCACCATCGCCTTCAACGACAAATACCTGAATCGCGTAACGGGCCGTTATGCCAACAACACGGTGACTGCCAATATTCTTCCCCTTTGGTTCGGCATGGTGCCCAAGGAGGTTGAGAACAGCGTTTTCGCAAGCATCGTCGACAAGACGGAGAATGAATGCGGAGGCCACGTCTCCACAGGTGTGGTAGGCATACAGCAACTGATGCGCACCCTGACGGAATATGGACGAGGCGACTTGGCCCTGAAGATTGCCTCCAGCGACACCTATCCCAGCTGGGGCTATATGGTACGCAACGGGGCCACCACCATCTGGGAGCTATGGAACGGCAATACAGCCGACCCCTCAATGAACTCTGGCAACCACGTGATGCTGTTAGGCGACCTCATCCTTTGGGAATACGAATACCTCGGAGGCATCCGTGCTTTGGAACCCGGATACAGCAAAATCCAACTCAAGCCCTACCCTATTGACGGACTGGACTTTGTGAACTGCGCCTACAACTCTGTATCAGGCTGCATCGAAAGCAATTGGAAACGCGAAGGAAACCAATTTGAATGGGATTTCACCATCCCCGCCAATACTACCGCTGAAGTTTGTCTGCCCACCGAAAACGGCTATGAAGTGAAGACCTACGGTAGTGGACATTATCATCTAAACTCGACACTATGAACAACCTGAACATCGCTTACATTCAAGCCGACCTCAAGTGGGAAGACAAAAAAGCCAACCTGCAACACTTCAGCGACCTGCTGGAGCAGGTGCAAGCCGGCACCGACCTGATTCTGCTGCCCGAAACCTTTACGACGGCCTTCCCCGTCGACACCGCTCGCTTTGCCGAAACGGAAGACGGTCCCACAATGCAATGGCTAAAACGCCAAGCCCAAGCGAAGAACGCCGTCATTTGTGCCACCTTCGCGATGAATGTTGAAGGGCATTACTTCAACAGCCTCGTCTGGATGCGTCCCGATGGCACCTACGAACGCTATTACAAGCGGCACACTTTCACCATGGGTGGCGAGGATAAGTTCGTGGAACGCGGCAACCAACAACTGATTGTGGAACTGAAGGGCTGGCGCATCAGGCCGATGGTGTGCTACGACATCCGTTTCCCCATCTGGGCCCGCAACCGCTATCAGAACGGACGATACGAATACGATTTGGGCTTTTACCTCGCCAATTTCCCTGACTCGCGGATGAACGTTTGGCACACGCTGCTGCAAGCCCGCGCCATCGAGAACCAAGCCTACTGGATTGGGGTGAACCGCATCGGGGAGGATGCCAACGGGCTACACTACAGCGGCGAGTCGCAAGTCATTAATTCCCGAGGCGAAGTCATCTCGAAGGCAGAGCCTTATCAGGAAGCCGTGCTGCACTGCACCTTAGATTATGAAAAACTGCAACGCTTCCGTGAGAAATTCCCATTGGGACCGGATTGGGATGGGTTTGAAATAAATCTCTAACATCATGCTTTCCGTTTTCTCCGACGAATACTACATGAAGCAGGCCTATCAAGAAGCCCAGCTGGCTCTTGAAGCCGATGAAATCCCCATCGGGGCGGTGGTGGTGTGCAACAATAAGATTATTGCAAGAGCCCACAACCAAACCGAAACCCTCAACGACGTAACGGCTCATGCCGAGATGCTGGCTATCACCGCAGCCGCCAACGCCTTGGGGGCGAAGTATTTGGATGAATGCACGCTCTACGTCACTTTGGAACCTTGCCCCATGTGTGCCGGAGCCTTATGCCATTCCCATATCGGAAAGATAGTCTGGGCTGCCGATGACCCCAAAAACGGTTTCTCGCGTTTCGGTAAGATGCTGCATCCCAAGACCAAAATCGAAACAGGAGTCATGCACGACGCATGTCTGCAACTCCTAACGGATTTCTTCAAGAACAAACGCTGAGGCTATTCCATCCATCAGCCAAGCACTTTCACACCAGCGTCGATACGCTTGAGGGTCTCCTCTTTGCCTAAAAGCTCCAAGATTTCACCCATGTGAGGTCCCTTGCCGGCTCCCACCACCATGAGGCGTAAGCCGTTCATCACGAGGCCCGTATTGAGCTCGTTGGAGGTAATCCAGTTGTTCAATGTCTCATCAATGTTGGCCAAGGTAAATGGCTCAATGTTTTTGATGACTTCCTTCGCCTTCAGCATCGTATCTGCACTGTTTTCTTTCCAGCGTTTCTTAACGGTTACGGGGTCGTATTCGGTGGGTGCCTCAAAGAAGAAGAAGCTCTGTTCCCAAATCTCCTTCACGAAGTTGACTCTATCTTTCACCAAGCCAGCGACTTTCACAGCAAAGTCAAGCGGGGCATCTATGTTCTTTTCGGCTTTCAACCAAGCCTGATAGTCCTTACCGACTTCCTCATTTGACTTGCGCATAAGCCATTCATGGTTGAACCACTTGGTTTTCTCCACATTGAACTTGGCACCGCTCTTGCTGCAACGCTCCAATGAGAAGGCCTGAATCAGCTCATCCATCGTAAAGATTTCCTGTTCGGTACCAGGATTCCAGCCCAGCAGGGCCAGCATATTGATGAAAGCTTCCGGATAATAGCCCGACTGTTTGTAGCCCATAGCCGTATCGCCAGTCTTAGGGTCGACCCAATACATCGGGAAGACGGGGAAACCAAGGCGGTCGCCATCACGCTTGCTCAGTTTTCCATTACCGTCGGGCTTCAGCAGCAAAGGCAGATGGGCAAATTGCGGCGCCTCCCAGCCAAAAGCCTCGTATAGCATCACGTGAAGCGGCATCGAAGGCAACCATTCCTCACCACGGATAACGTGACTGATTTGCATCAGGTGGTCGTCAACGATGTTGGCCAAGTGGTAGGTCGGCATCCCATCCGATTTGAACAAGACCTTGTCGTCCAAGGTGTTGGTCTGTACCTTCACCTCGCCGCGAATCAAGTCGTGCATCACAATCTCCCTATCTTCGGGGATCATGAAACGCACCGTGTAGGGCACACCCTCGGCAATCAGCTTGTCAACCTCTTCCTTGCTCATCGTCAAGCTGTTGCGCAGATGCTTGCGGCTCTGGCAGTTGTAGATGAAAGTCTGCTTGTTGGCTTCGGCCTCCTTGCGGTACTTGTCGAGTTCTTCAGCGGTGTCGAAAGCGATATAAGCGCAGCCTTTCGCCAGCAGCTCGTCGCTATATTGTTTATAAAGGTGTTTTCGGTTGCTCTGCTTGTAAGGACCGAAATCGCCGCCCACATAATCGCTCTCATCGAACTTAATGCCGCACCAATCGAGTGATTCAACAATATATTGTTCGGCACCTGGCACGAAACGGGTTTGGTCGGTATCCTCGATGCGGAGAATCATTTTTCCACCGTTCTTCTTGGCAAACAGATAGTTATATAATGCTGTACGCACGCCACCGATGTGCAAAGGGCCCGTCGGGCTGGGGGCAAATCTTACTCTTACTTCTTTCATTTTCGTAGTTTTATATGCGTTGATTTTTCATTTTTAGGCTGCAAAAATACGGAATCTGATTTATTTGTAAAAAGATACAAGAAAAAAGACTAATTTTGCAGCGAAATTTGAATCTGGATTGCTTCGTGCCTCGCAATGACGCGAAGCGACAAAAGAATCTTGAAATTATAAATCTTTAATCATTAAATCAAATAGTAATGGCTTTTAACCTCAGAAACAGAAACTTCCTGAAGCTTTTGGACTTCACACCGGAAGAAATCCGCTTTTTCCTGAAACTCGCTGCCGACCTTAAGGCCGCCAAGTATGCAGGTACAGAACAACCTCACCTCACGGGCAAGAACATCGCCCTGATTTTCGAAAAGACCTCGACCCGCACCCGTTGCGCTTTCGAAGTCGCCGCCAAGGACCAGGGTGCTCACGTCACCTATCTCGGCCCCACTGGCTCGCAGATTGGCGTTAAGGAATCCATGAAGGACACCGCCCGCGTGCTGGGCCGTATGTTCGATGGTATCGAGTATCGTGGCTTCGGTCAGGACATCGTTGAAGAGCTCGCCAAGTATGCCGGCGTTCCCGTCTGGAACGGCTTGACCAACGAATTCCACCCCACCCAAATCCTCGCTGACTTCCTCACCATGATGGAACACAGCGACAAACCCCTCAACCAGGTGACCTTTGCCTACTGCGGTGATGCCCGTTTCAATATGGGTAACTCGCTGATGGTGGGTGGTGCCAAGATGGGTATGGATGTCCGCATCGTGGCTCCCAAGGAACTGCAACCCAACAAGGAACTCATCGACACCTGCAAGGAAATCGCCAAGGAAACCGGTGCTAAGGTCACCGTGACTGACGATGTGAAGAAGGGCGTCAAGGGCTGCGACTTCCTCTACACCGACGTTTGGGTATCTATGGGCGAACCCGACGAAGTTTGGAAGCAGCGTATCGACCTCCTCATGCCTTATCAAGTCAATAAGGAAATGATGGAAATGACGGGCAACCCGAACTGCAAGTTCATGCATTGCCTGCCGGCTTACCACAACCTCGAGACCATAGTCGGTCGCGACGTCCACCAGAAGTTTGGCTTGGATGGCGTTGAAGTCACCGAAGAGGTCTTTGAAGGCAAGAACAGCATCGTCTTCGACGAAGCCGAAAACCGTATGCACACCATCAAGGCTGTTATGGTAGCCACGTTGGGCGACTAATCAATTCACTTTTAGCTATCTGTAAATTGCCCTGCTTCGGTGGGGCAATTTTCTTAAAACCATTTCATTATGCTTAGTCTTTTCACAGGTTCTGGCGTGGGTCCTACAATATTCTACCTGGCCGTCTCTGTTTTTGTCGGTTTGCTTTTGGGCAGAATCAAAATCGCGAAAGTGTCTTTAGGCATTACGTGGGTGCTTTTCGTTGGCATCGCATTAAGTGCATGCGGCATCACGCTCAATGGCGAAATGTTGCACATCATCAAAGAGTTCGGGCTGATTCTCTTTGTGGTGGCTGTGGGCTTGCAAGTCGGGCCCGGCTTTTTCCGTTCGTTCAAGAAAGGCGGTCTGGCTATGAATATCATGGCCTTGGTCAATGTCGCTCTTGGCGTTTTGATTACAGTCCTCATCGCTAAGGTCGCCCATCAGGACTTGGCCGACATGGCCGGTGTCTATACCGGTGCCATCACCAATACGCCTGGCCTTTCAGCAGCACAACAAGCGGTCAACGACATGGGCATAGAAGGTGCTGCCAACCGGTTGGCGGCAGGATATGCCGTGACCTATCCTTTGGCCGTAGTCGGCATGATCATGACCTGCATCCTGCTCCGTCCGCTCTGTCGCATCGACCTGAAAAACGAACCGGCAACAGAAACCACCCTTGAATCCAGCTCCGAAAAGCAAGCTACACCCACATCGCAACGCCACAAGGTGAACCTCATACCTATTTTTGTCATCATCGCCCTTGGCATCATCGTAGGATCAATACCGATTCCAGTAGGTATGAAAGCACCCATAAAACTCGGTTTGGCTGGCGGCCCTTTGGTCGTAGCCATCATAGGCAGTTGGCTGGGCATCAAAAAGGGATGGTTTACAACAGAATTCACCGACAGTCATGGTGTATGGATGCTGCGCGAAGTAGGTATTGCTCTCTTTTTGGCAGGCGTGGGTCTTGGTGCCGGGGGCAAATTTGTGGAGACTGTCCAAGTGCACTATATGTGGGTTATCTATGGTGTCATCATCACCATTGTACCACCGATCATCGCAGCGACTTTCGGGCGTTTGGTGCTGAAGATGAACTATTACACCTTGATGGGTTTCATCGGAGGCACGCATACCGACCCGCCCACTTTGGCCTTTGCCAACACGGTGGCTCCCGAAGGCTGCAAGCTGCCCAACATGGGCTATGCAACCGTCTATCCCCTGACCATGTTTCTGCGCATTTTTACGGCCCAACTGCTGGTGTTGTTAGCCGTGTAAGCGTTGCCTTTTCCCATCATACCTTTGCTTATTATTGGTCGACACCACCTCGTCAGTTTGCATCAAGAAGGTAATCCCCAAGCCAGTCGGCCATGAAGATGGGTAAGTTCAATAGGTTCCCATCCTTCTTGATGTTATTCATCGAGAAGCGGATACGCAACTCAGGGTGAAATTTTCTGTCGTATTCAGCGAAACTCTTGCCGCTGATGCGCCTGTCAGACTTCACCTCTACAGGGACAACAGACAACCTGTTGGCGACCAAGAAGTCCACCTCCGCTTTGTTTCCCTGCAACGTCCAATAGTTGGGCATATCAAAGCCTTGTGCCAGCAATGAGGTCAGCACGAAATTCTCAGCAAGGGCTCCCTTGAACTCGGTGAACAGGTTCGAAGTACTCACAAAAATCTCGGCAGGGAGTTTTGCCAATTTGCGAAGCAACCCGATGTCAAGCAGATATACCTTGAAAGCCGATGCATTTTCGTAGAAGCTCAACGGTAGTTCAGGCTTTTCGCATAGTTTCACTTGGTAAACCATTCCAGCATCGGCCAGCCACTGCAAAGCGTTTTCATATTCGCGAGCCCTCGCCCCCTCGCGCACTACGCGATAGACAAATTTGTTGTTCTCGCGCGAAAGCTGTTCGGGGGTCGAGTTCCAGATGGCGTGTATCTTGGGTATATCCGTCTTGAGAGCATGTTTGCTGAAATCGATTTCGTAAGCCATAAGGTTTTCCTTAAGCACTTCCTCAACTGTCTCGATGCCCTTGCCCCATATCATGGAACGAGCCGACAACGGCAAACCTCCACATACTTGGTAGGCATGATAGTGTTCTTCGACTTGGTTGAACACAATCGATGGCAGCGGTTCCAATCCGCCAGCATAATCATTCAGTTGCCCAAACAACCGCTTGTCGACTGCTCTCAGATATTCCTTGAAGTTGACAGGGTGCATCTGCAAGAAGTTCACCTTGCCAACGGGGAAAGAATAGTTGCCCTCGTTGATAGCCACGCCCAATAAGGAACCGGCAGCGATGATGTGATATGCCGGTGCCTCTTCGCAGAAATACTTCAAAGCATTGAGAGCTTCCTTGCATTCCTGAATCTCGTCGAAAAAGAGCAATGTCTTTTCGGGCAGCAATGGCACTTCGGTGAAGAGACTCAGCTCCCGGATGATGCGTTCCGGGTCTTTGGTTTTGGCGAAGACCTCGGCCAACTCGCGCTTCCGATCGAAATTGAAGACGGCCAGATGCTCATAATACCTGTTCCCGAAATCCTCCACTGCCCACGACTTCCCAATCTGCCGGGCACCTCTGATAATAAGCGGCTTTCTGTCGGGATTGTTTTTCCATTTCAATAGTCTTTGTGTGACATCTCTCTCGATTATTTCCATGGCTTCTTAGCTTAAACCACCGCAAAGATAAACAGATTTTGTCAACAAATCACGTTTTATCGAAGAAAAATGTGATTTATTTCACAATTTGTGGAGATAGATGTGGGCTGCAATTCAGGTAGTGTTTCAACCGCCAGCTCGAAGCATCTGTGCAACCACATTCTCAAAAATATAACCCAAGTTCGTGTTCAATTTATCAGCCCAAAGTTTTTGATAGATAATATTCTCGGTAAATTCCTTGTCCCAAAACGCCAAGGTGACGAACAATCCCGTATCTGCAAGGAACATCTTGTAGCGAGTTTTGTCAGCAGATAATCATTTCCGACATATACTTTTTTTTGATGCCGCAAAGATATTGGTTTTATTTGAGTTACGCAAGCCCATTCCGCTGAGCGCAAATTTTATTCTGTATTATTTACCGCTGAGCGCAAATTTTAATGTACTGAAATTCCCGCTGAGCGCAAATTTCCAAACTGTTTTGAACCCGATGCTTTGGCTGGCCCTGCAAAATGACGAAGAGCTGACTGCTGTGGTCCGCTCACGGCAGCTCCACATCTATCGTAATGAGAAAAAAGTGTTGGTGCTGGCAGGGAAGTCCGCACCGAAGATTTTAAGGGAAGACCCTGTTTG
>R22__coassemble_1461_pt1 | contig 11753 bp, 11 predicted proteins | sample R22__metabat2_low_PE_022 | metagenome-assembled genome bin R22 | reverse complement strand
GAAAAATCCTGTAGTAAACAATTAATGCAGTTTTATTCTGAACACTTACTTAATTCCTGACTTTGTCACTTTTTAACCCAAGTCATACCCAAGTAGTAGCCAAGGGGATGCCAGCGACTTAAAGGCGGGCAGAGAGCAGGCAGCGTCTTCATTTCTTCGATAGTTCTTCGATAGTTGTTCGATAGTTGTTCGATAGTTGTTCGATTTTTTATCGAAGAACTATCGGACAAGTAAGGAAGAAGTATGGGACAACGTTTGAGCCTGCCACGGCTCTGATACGGCTTTGGTAGGGCAATGGTAGGGCAATGGTAGGGCACAACACAATGACAACGCCTTGCCATTGGTATTTGAAATAGATAGAAATCCCCAAGTTATTGAGGTTTTGCAATTCGCAAGTAGAGACGTGCCGTAACGCGTCTCTGCCGTTGATGGCCCATGACTGACCGTACGAGACATATAAATGAGGATGTGACAGTTTTGACACACCCTCTTTTTCTGTTGTGTACATATCCTTCCTACCCTGCCGCATAGATTGTTGACTCCAGCCAACACAATTTGCCTAAAAGCAGTACCTATATCCGTGTTATATATATTATTGATTTATAATAATTTGAAAAGAATTATATATACAATTTGTTATTTATGTTGTAAATAAATATTCGAAAATTTTTAACAAAGTTTAACAAGTTTTCTTGCAATGCTTCCAATCAAACTCCCTACTTTTGCTGCAAATTCAAAACACAATCATTATGGAAAATTTAATTGAAATCCTAAAACAATTCGATCAAGAAAGGACAAAAAGAGCAGAAAACTGGAATGAAGCATCCGTAGCTGAAAGCTTTCATCCGATAGCCGAGAATATTCTTTGCAACGGCTATTTCCTTGTTAATGAAATGTATATCATCGACTTAGGCGCTATTGAACTGTATTATCACGAAGAAGAAGGAGACATTAAGGACTACATCATGTACCATACCAATGAGCACTCCTCCAAATCAAAAGTGTTTGAATTGAACGGAGGTTTCCCATATTTCAAATTTGGCAGTTTCAATTTGCACCAATCTGGAGTTGATGTAACTTTTGAGAACGAAACAAAGAAATATAGGGCTTCGTTCCTTATCAGGTCGTATAGAGTGTTTTGTAAAGAAGAAAAGCACAAACTAAATGACCTTACCATTCCTTTTGATAAATGTTCCACACATATTTTTGACGATATGTTTTACGGAGGAATTTCATTATTAGACAATGAAGCAACAATAAAATGGATTGCTTCTGATAGTAAAAATGGGGATATTGAACAATGTCCACGAAGAAATGTTGCAATGTATTTGGATTCCCAAAAGATCAGTAAAGACGACTATGAGTCTAACAAGGGCGATTTAAAGACCAAAGTTTCCAATCCTCATTTCTTCAAATATAATGGGCAAGACTATTTACAAGAAAATAGGCTATGGCAATATAAAAGAATTGGAATAATTGAAAACTAAACATGTATGATCACCGACAACCTCACCACCGCAGTCTATTTCTCTGACCTTCTGCCAAAAAAATGCCCAATCTTGAATCAGCACATTGCCGAAGTATTGGAAGCAAATAGGATTCCGTATGCCTTCCTTTCGGAAACCAAGGACATTTGGTGCCGCGATTTCATGCCCATCCAGATAGCAGAAGACCGCTTTGTATCCTATAAGTACACACCTAATTATCTGCAAGATAAAACAGGCCTTCGTCTTCAAACCAATCCCGAGGCGGTGCTTCAAGCCCAACAGAATCTTCTGACCCATGTGTTGCAAAATGCTGTCAAAGTTAACCTGGTTCTGGATGGCGGCAATGTCGTGAAATGCGGCAACATCGTCGTGATGACGGAAAAGGTCTTTGCCGAAAATAGGAACAAATCGCCCATTGAGGTGGACAGGATCCTGAAGGATGCGTTCCAAAGCGATGTGCTATATTTGCCCTGGGACCACCAAGAGACATTTGGCCACAGCGACGGAATCGTTCATTTTGCAGGTGATGGCAAAGTCCTAATAACAAACTACGGCGACATTTCACCTCGTTATTATTCACGCTTCCGTGTGGCATTGGAAAAACACTTTGAAGTGATTCCTTTGTATTACAAAACCAAGAAGATACACGCCCGTAGCTGGGCATACATCAATTTCTTGCAGATAGGCAAACTGATTCTTGTGCCTCAACTTGGGCTTGAAGAAGATGAGCAAGCTCTTGAACAAATCAGCAATGCGATGCCAGACTGTGAGGTTTTAGGCATCCCTGCATTGGAAGCTGTCAGAAGAGGAGGAGGCCTTAACTGCGTTTCATGGAACACCACAACCTTACAGGACGACATCTTTGAAGAATCGATCATTGGGCAAACCAATATCCAGCAAGGCTACAAGTCTGCACAGGAGAAGCTGAAAGAGTTACAGAAAAGAAATTAAAAAGTTTCTACCTTCCAAGCCGCCGTTTTTACGGATTTACTTCACCCACAAATTACCCCAGTCGAACGCCCAGCACTCTAGCCAAAGCAAAAACCATCCACGCCTCTGCCTTCATTATCATAATGCTTTGTCACGAGGTGAATTTCGTTCAAAAAATAATAAAACCGAATCATTGTTATTTAGAAATCGTATAAATTAACCTATAAGTTTACTATTTTGACAGTAATAGAGCTTTTATTTCAGAAATTTAGTCTATTTTTGCATCATAAAAAGGAAAAAGTAAACCTGTAAGTTTATCTTGAATTGGAAATAATAGCCATATATCCTCCATATATCTACAGTATTCAGTATGATGATGTAAAGGAAAGCGAATACGAAAGATTGTTCCAACAATGGAACGATATGGGCTATGTAATGCAGTTCTTTGACACTTACCAAGAGTTTCTGAAGTCTCCTATCTGGCAGAACATATCCGAACCTGAGGATGCTGCGCGTCAGGTATTGCAGGAAGCTGCTGATTTGGAAAACCTCTTTGATGAATTGTATGATAATACGGTGAACGGTGAGGCAAAAGATTTTGATTCGCATTTTCATTATTTGGAAGGCAAATACAAATACGAACTCGAAAGGCCACCAATGAAATCGTATGGAACCGAGAGACCTTCTCTCCTCAGGATTTATGCAATAAAGATGGGTATCAACACTTACCTGATTACAGGAGGAGGAATAAAACTAGCAGACACAATACAAGACTCCCCCGATTTGAAAGACCATGTATTGAAAAACATTGATCGGGTAAGAGAGTTCCTTAAAGCCAATGGCATCATAGATAGTGATAATATGGAAAGTAACTAGCAAATCTTTAAAACAATCAAAAGTCATGACATTTAATTTGGAAAAATTGGCTAACATAGCCAAACCCCAAAGCGAAAAAGAGAAGGAACAGGCTCGCTATAGAAAGGAGAACCGCGATTGGCTGAGAATGTCCCAAGAAATAGCACTTTGTCTCCATTACTATCTCCGCAAGGCTGGCTTAACCCAAAAAGAGTTGGCTGACAAAATGGGGGTATCGGCAGTATATGCCGGGAAACTCCTAAAAGGAGGGGAAAACCTGACCTTGGAAACCATCTGTAAGATTCAAAAGGTTATTGGTGAAGATCTTGTCACCGTAGCCAAACCATACACCTGTAAAATGGTGATAAGTATTCCTACTTGGTCGAGATTCTCGCCCGACGCAATCAATAGTGATAAATTCTTTGGCTATCAAACGCTGCAAAACGATTATGTACCGACAGCAGGTGATGCCGCATAAATAATTGAAACAATGGAACAGCAAGTGATGTATAGGTTCAGCAAGATGGAACTCGAACAATTTGCCATGTTTGAGGAAAATTGCAATTCGGAGCCAAAAGAAGTACAGTTTCAGACCGAAGCACAGTTTTCGTATGACACAGATAATTACATACTGTGCAGTAAGATTATCGTTAATATGTCAGCCCAAGAAAAGCCTTTGGTTAAAGCCGAATTGAAAAGCTATTTCAACCTTTTGCCGGAGTCGGTGGAAAACTTACGCAAGGATGGTCGTATCATGTTTGCTCCGCCTTTGTTGGTGCAGTTCGCATCTTTGTGTTATGGCTCCATCCGTGGAGTGATATTTACAAAAACGTTGGGTACTCCACTTAATAGTTTTATCGTTCCCCCTGTGTATTTTGGAAATTTGATTGACAAGGGATTTGTTGTTGAGGAATAGTATGGCCAAATAAGGTATAATCCAATGGGTTATGCCTTTTTTTTTGTTTCACCTAATTAAGTTGCCAAATAAGCACGCTTAAACCCGCTTAATTGGGAATCAACGGATAATCTATTGATATATAATAATATATAATGGAAAAATAAGAAGAACCGATGTTGCTATGACTTTTTCACATACACTGCCCCACAAACCAAGAAAACACCTTCATATTATCGGCATCTATTATAAAGCCATCTTTCTCTCTATTCTCTCATCACAAACTGCGATAAAGCATAAAGTGGATAAACCTCCACATGCCTTACAGCACCTTCTGCTTCGGCATCGATATAGTCAAACTTTCCGAAGTTCTCTAATGAGCATCGGACGGCTTGGTCCAGTTTCTTTTCACGCATGAAGTCCCAAAGACTTTTCATGCCCCCCTGCACGCCTGCCTTCACTTCAAAAGGCAAAACCTTCATGTCCCGCGAAAGAAGGTAGTCAATCTCTGCGGTAGCGTTCTTGGCTTGCCTAACCCAATAATACAAATCGTGGTGCAGGTTCGGGGTGAGGTAGTGCAGCAATTCAAGTCCTGCCAACATCTCTGCCATAGGCCCTTTGTTCACCAAGTCGGCAGCCGTAGCAGTAAGGATTTGCGCAGTGATGGCACTCGTATCACCCATCGTCATGTTGAGCAGTCTCAGCATCAGCCCGGTGTCGAGCAACAATATCTTACGGATGCTTTCGTCAGCCTCGTCGCCTAAGGGCAAACCGTTGCCACTGGAGTGCGTAACGGGTACCAAAACACCCGCCTTGATAAGCAGGTCAAGGGCTTTTTTCACTTCCGCTGTCTTGTATTCTCCTGGCACCCTGGAATAGACGAATTTCTTGGTGGCTTGGGTCGCAGCGCTTTTCATCGTGGCAATCAGCAGTTGCGGGTCCACTTTTTTCTTGTACTTTGGGAAGTCGGCTTCGTAACCAGTGATAATGTCGTCCTGCACATCTTGGCACTGCAAAAAGTCATGGGTCTGCACCCATTTGACCACAGACTCAGGCATGCCACCCACCAGCATGAATGTGCGCATCAACCCAATCAATTTCTCATGGAGAGGTGCTGGCAAAGGTGCATCGATATTGGCCTGGCCGCGTGCGTCCAATAACAGTTGTTCGCCATTGGCCCGCAGAAACTCGTCAAAAGTCATCGGGAACATATACATGGAGTGGATGCGTCCAACACCAAAGGTCGGGATTTCGTCGAGCACAAACTCAAGCAACGACCCTGCGGCAATGACATGAAGGTTGGGCATGTCTTCCTTGAAATAACGCAATGCCATGATGGCCTCTTGGCTTTCCTGTATTTCATCGATAAACAACAAGGTTTCATTGGGTACGATAGGTGTGCCGCACATGGCTGCCATCTGAGGCACTATACGCGTTACATCCAAATCCTTCTTAAACAGGTCGATATAATTGGATTGCTTTTCAAGGTTGATTTCCACATAATACTTGAAACTTTCGCCTAAATGTCTGACGGCAGTGGATTTGCCGACCTGTCGTGCCCCACGCAGCAAGATGGGCTTGTGAACGGGACGAGTTGCCCATTCGCTCAAGTAACGGTCTATGATTCTCTCGTAATACATACAACTTCTTGATTTACGGCTGCAAAGATATAAAAAATGAAATTATCCAAGGTAATAATTTGCCAAAATTCGAAAAAATCCAAGGTAATAATTCGGCCAAAATCGAAAAAATCCAAGGTAATAATTTCCCTCGGCCAGTGGAAACCCTCCTTATTCAGCCAGAACACCACAAAATCACATTATTTTGGCTGAATAAAAACGCTTTGCATTACCCACAAATCCCCTCACCCCGCACATTCCAGTTTTTTTCGTACTTTTGCCGCCAATTAATCACACCTTTCAATGAAAAAACACCTGATTATCATAGCAGCCGCCCTCCTACTGGCCTCCTGTGGCGAGAAACAGGCCAAGACTAACGAGCCTAAGGGCAAGCAAGAAACCAAGAAATCCGTCACTGTGCCGCAATTCAATGCTGATTCGGCTTACCAATTTGTGGCCCAACAAACCCAATTTGGGCCGCGTGTGCCTGAAACGGAGGCTCATGCTAATTGTGCCGAATGGCTTACTGCCAAGCTGGGCGAATGGGCCGACACGGTCATCGTGCAGGAATTTAGGACACGTTTGTTTAACGACAAAGGTGTCGATGGAAAGAACATCGTGGCAGTGTTTCATCCAGAGGCCAAGAAACGCATCGTGCTCTGTGCCCACTGGGACTCGCGCCCCTACGCTGACCACGACCCCGATGAAGCCAATACCCATACGCCTATCGACGGTGCCAACGATGGCGCCAGTGGAGTAGGCGTGTTGCTGGAATGTGCCCGACAGTTCAACCTGCAGGCCCTCCCTGAGAAATTGGGTGTCGACATCGTGCTGTTCGACCTCGAAGACTATGGACCGCATCAGGAGGATGCGGAAAAGTACTATGACGACCGCGTCAACTTCTGGGCATTGGGTTCACAACACTGGTCGAAGACTCCACACGTCTACGGCTACAAGGCTTACTACGGCATTCTCCTTGATATGGTGGGCGGCAGCAAGCCCAACTTCCAGAAAGAATACTACTCGCAGGGCTTCGCCGGCTGGGTGAGCAACAAGGTGTGGCGCAAGGCCTACGACCTGGGCTACCGCCCCGAGTTCAGCAACGAACTGGGTACCATGATCAGCGACGACCACCTGCCCATGAACCAAATCGCAGGCATCCCCACCATCGACATCATCGACCTGCAACCCAACAGCAGCAACGGATGCTTCCCCGAGGTGTGGCACACCGTGAACGACAACCTGGAACACATCGACAAGGCCACCTTGGGTATGGTGGGCGATGTGCTGCTGCACGTGATCTACGAAGAATAAGAAACGCCTTTTAAGGCTCCACAAGGGGCAACTCAATCCAGAGCGTGTCAACCGTCCTGCCGGCCACGATACCGAAACCGTTGGTGACGTTGGTATAGGTCTGAATAGGCTCAGCCCAAATCTGCATGGACATATCGCCCTGGTCGCAGGTGCTGAGGTAGTTGAGGTATTCCTTGGTGAGGTGCTCCATCAGGAAAGGCACACGATAAGACTCCGTGGTATCATCCAACCCCAGCTGGCAATTGAAATAGACCTCCATCTTAATCTGATACGAACTCCCGTCGAAGAGCAGGTCGGTGAAGACGCCTTCGGGCTGGCTGGCAATGTCGCTGATTAGGAATTCGTCATTGGTGAAACTCCCTCCGAAAACAGGGTCGCTGTAATCGCAGTTGAGGTAGCAGGGATAGCCGAAGAACTTTTTGTTCAGCCCTGTACTCAGCCTGAAGCAGTCGGCGACACCGGGATTGGGGTCGTTGAGGGTCACCGTCATATTCAAGGTGCCGCTGACGAACAGCATGCTGTCTTCCTCGTATTCGAAGGTCTCGTAATCGAATTGATGGAAATATTCCGAATGCCATTCCGTCACCTCATACTCAGCCTCGACCTCCACGGGGGTGGGCAGGGGGCTGGTGGTGCCTTCCACATCGTCGTAGCCATTGGCGGATGCCGTGATTTTGATAATGTCGCCCACTTGCGCGCAATAATCGTTGTAGAATCCCGAGCGCACCGTATAGTCGTCGTCATCGCCATACAACTCCCAAACCGTATCGGCAAAGGGTGTCATGCCGCCCACGAGGGCACCGTTCACATAAAGCAGGGCCTGCAAGTCGGCTGGGGCTTGCATATCGGGAGGGCTTTGCAGGAAGAAGCAGCTCTTGCTCATGCTGGCCTCCACCCGTCTGCCGGGCTCCACGAGGCTGTTGACCACCAGTTTTGGGTCGGTCTGCTCGCCATTGAATTCGATTTCCTTTTCGCACGAAGTAAATAACAAGCATGACGTCATCGCGAGGAACGAAGCGATCCAGGCAAGAGGCTTTTTTCTCTGGATTGCTTCACTTTGCCCGCAATGACGCGAAGTGGCTGTATGATTGGTTTTTGTCATGATTTTAGAATTTATAACTGTAACTTAAAACTTAAAACTGTAAGAAACCGAAGGGATGATGGGGAAGATGCTCACCTGCATAAGTTTTTTCTTTTCCTGCTGCAGTTGCTCATCCCAGCTGTAGTTGGTGTAGACGATAAACGGATTGTTGTTGTTGTAAACGTTGTAGCAGCTGATGTTCCATGTGCGTACGCCGTGTTTCTTCTGTTTGCGGAAGTTGACGCCCAGGTCGAGGCGGTGGTAGTTGCCCATGCGGAAGTTGTTGCGTTCCAACGCGCTGATTTCGTGCATCTCGCCCAGTCCGTTGGGCAGGCCTTCGTAGATTTGCGTTCCCAAGGTGCCGCAATTGCCGCTGCTGAAGACCCATGTGGCACTGACGTCAATCCTTTCGTTGAACTTGTGCTGCACGGTGATGCTGATGTCGTGCCTGCGGTCGTATTTGGCGGGAAACACCTTGCCGTTGTTGATGGTCATGCCTTCGCGGTCGAACTGTCGGTTGGCGTGTGCCCATGTGTAGCCTACCCATCCGGTGGTTTTGCCGAAGCTGCGCTGCACCAGCAACTCCACGCCGTAGGCCCAGCCCCGACCCATGCAGACCTTGTTCTCCCATGTCTCCGACGAGCCGAAGAACGAAGCGCCGTCTTTGTATTCCAGGAGGTTGTCCATGATTTTATAGTAGCCCTCGACGGAGATGTCGAACAGGCGCGGCAGTTCATAGAAAGCGCCTAACGACCACTGATGGGCATTCATCGGGACGATGTTTCTGGTGACGGGTACCCAGAGGTCGGTGGGCAGGCTGAGGCTGCTGTTGGAAAGCAGGTGGACGTATTGCGTCATATAGGCATAACCCGCCTTGAGCGACAGGTTGGAGGCCAGCATGACACTGGCACTGAGGCGCGGCTGCACGCTCTGGTAGGTCTTGCCCTCGACGGTGAAGGTGGAATAATGCAAGCCCGCGTTCACCCTGAAGATGTCGCCAAAGGTCATGTTGTCTTCAGCATAGAGGACCGTCTCGTGGGCATACACGCTTGACGAGCCCATCACCGTGTCAATCTCCGTCACATTGCCGGCAGCCAGTTTCATCGACTCCACCTCGGGGTGGAACATGTGGTAGGTGTAGCCCCCGCCAAAACGGATTTCATGGTTGGGCACGGGGGTATAGTCAAAGTCGAGCTTGGCGGTCAGGTCATTAATGCCCGACTTGTAGACCATGTCGAACACGTTCTTTTCGGTGTAGTTGAATTGCAGGTAGGTGTTCTCCTCTGTCATATTCATGCCGAGGTTGTGGCGGTATTGGGTATAATTGACCGAGGCATCCATGAAGAGCTTCTGCGACATCACGTGGTTCCAGCGCAGCGCGGCCACCTTGTTGCCCCATTTCCAGTCCATTTTCATCACATTTGAAAACTGCATGTCGTCGTTGGCATAGTCCTTGTATTTCACGCCAAAGTAGATGTCGTCGTCGCCCATGTAGTAGCTGAGGTAGAGGCGGTCCTTGTCGGAGATTTTCCAGTTGAGCTTGGCGTTGATGTCATAGAAATAATACCCTGCGCTCAGCTTGCCCGAGTCTGACGACCCTGCCGTCAGCAGCGACACGAGGGGCTTCATCAACAAGTCGCCGTATGTGCGGCGCATCGAGATGTTGAACGACAGTTTGTCTTTGACGATAGGGCCTTCCACATTCAGTTTTGCCGAAATCAGTCCGACGCTGACGTTGCCGTGATAATGCTGCATGTCGCCTTCCTTCATGCGGATGTCGACCACCGATGAGAGACGTCCTCCGAAGTGCGCCGGGAAGCTCCCTTTGTATAGGGTGACGTTTTTCAGGGCGTCGGGGTTGAAGACAGAGAAGAAGCCGAAGGCGTGGTTGACGTTATACACCGGCACGCCGTCGAGGAGCAGCAGGTTCTCGTCGGGGCCGCCGCCGCGCACATACAAGCCTGCCGAGCCTTCCGAACCGTTTTGCACGCCAGGCAGCAGCTGTATGGCCTTCAGCACGTCGGCCTCGCCAAACAGCGTCGGGATGCTCTTGATTTGCTGCACAGGCAACTCCACCACGCTCATCTGCGGACTGCGCGCGCTCACCGTGGCACGCGAGGCCTCCACCACCACCTCGTCCAAGGTCGTGTTGGCACTGAGCATGAAGTTCAGGCTGAGGTTTTCCTTCAGCTCGAGGGTGCGGTTTTGCTGCACATAGCCCACATACGACACTTGAAGGTCGACAGCCCCTGTGTTGAGCGTAAGGGTGAAGAAACCATAACTGTTTGTGGCGCAGCCCTTTCCAGAATTCTTATCGAAGACAGTGGCCCCTATGAGGGTCTCCCTGCTCTCGGCATCCATCACATAGCCGCTGATGGTGCGTTTCTGTGCAAATACTGGCAAAACCGCCAACATCAAGCCGATGACAACGAGCCACCGGCGGAGTAGATAAGGTGTCATTTTACTTCGTTTAGATTAATAAATTACCTGCAATAACGGAAGGTTTTTCAAAAATATTGCAACCTTCATTAATTATTGTTACTTTTGCAGCCTCATTATAAACCACAAAAAAACAAAACAATGAAAAAATCTGAAATCTGATGATGCCCTCAACTGAACACGCCATGATTGAAGAACAACGCGAACGCTACATCAACCCCTACACCGACTTCGGCTTCAAGAAGCTGTTCGGCACCGAGATGAACAAGGAACTGCTCATCAGCTTCCTCAATGCCTTGCTTGAAGGCAAGGAGAAGCCCATCACCGACATCCACTACCTCAACACCGAGCACCTGGGCGAGTATGCGGGCAACCGCAACTCCATCTTCGATGTGTATTGCCAAGCCGAGGACGGCAGCCACTTCATCGTCGAGATGCAAAAAGGCCAGCAGCACTACTTCAAGGACAGAACGGTCTATTACGCCGCCTCCGTCATCCGCGAGCAGGCCCCGAAGGGCGCGTGGGACTACCGCCTCCAGGATGTTTACACCGTGAGCCTCCTCAACTTTACCTTCCCCAACGGCGAGTTCCCGGACGACAGTTACCGCCACGAGGTGGTCCTCATGGACAAAGAGTTCAAGCAAGTGTTCTACGACAAGCTGACCTTCATCTACTTGGAGATGCCCAAGTTCAACAAGACCGAGGACGAGTTGGACAACCTCTTCGAGAAATGGATGTTCGTCTTGAAGAACCTCTATCGTCTGCTTGACCGCCCTATGGCCTTGCAGGAGAAGGTGTTCACCATGCTCTTCGACGCTGCCGAGATAGCGCGTTTCACCCCAGAAGAACGCAGGGCGTATGAGGAAAGCGTGAAGGTCTTCCGTGACAACAAGAACACTGTGGATACTTCATACATGAAAGGGAAAATCGAAATCGCAAAAAAGATGAAAACCGATGGTCTGCCCGTTGAAATGATTGCCAAATATACGGAATTATCCCCCGAACAAATCGAAAAACTATAACCTTGAAATCTGAAATCCTGAAATCCTGAAATCTTGAAATCTTGAAATCCTGAAATCTGAAATCCTGACTTCCTGGATCGCTTCGTTCCTCGCGATGACGCGAAGCGGCAG
>R22__coassemble_1422_pt1 | contig 12065 bp, 7 predicted proteins | sample R22__metabat2_low_PE_022 | metagenome-assembled genome bin R22 | reverse complement strand
TACTGCTCTCGGGAACGAAAGTCATCGTCTCGCCATCTTCGGCGGCGATAACGAAAACACCCTGCATGGGGTTGATGCTATTGGTGCTGCTGGCGATAATCTCTGTCCCTGCTGTGTTCATCACGTAGAAGTCACGGTCAATGGTGGCTGCCTGCGCGAAGGGATTGCCCACGAGGTTCCAGCCTGTGAAGGGCTTGCCCTCTGTCCTCGACAGCATCACCTGTCCGTTGCCGCTGTAAGGCTCACCCGTGAAGTTGAGCGTGACATCGGTCTTGTGGGCATAGAGGTAGCCCTTACCCGACATGAGGTTGAAAGGCTCTGCCTCGTAGTTGCGCCACTCCTCCCCTGCCTGGCTCTGGTCAAAGCAGTAAAGGTCGTAGTCGCCTTCGGTCATTCCTTCAATATCGGCAGGGTTGATGTCGTCGAACGGAGGGGCGATGAGGTAGTAGCCACCAGCCGAGTTGCCGTAGCCGGTGATGGGCAGGGTGAAGGTTTGAGGGCTGACAGAACTTACAAAGATAAATTGATACCAAGGATCGTCCGATTCAGGAAGATAAAGCTGGTCTTGGAATGTCACAGAACTCAAGCATGTCAGGTCGTTGCGCTCTTGGCCCAATTCATGGTCATAAAGACGGAAGGTGATGTTCTCGCCACTCGACAAATCGCTATGGATATCCAACGGAGCCACATAATGGCCGTCACCAAAATCCATAGCAAGCTGGCTGCCTTTGCACTCTTCCCCGCAGAAAGCACCCACTTCAAGCATATTTGATGTTTGTTCCACGCCATCAATGAGGATAACACCATACACACCCATTTGGTAATACGTGTTGATATTCGGTGTCCAATGAGGTTCTTGTGCAATGGCCAAGCATACCATCGCCAAACCGACAAATGTCATTAATAATTTCTTCATTGTTCTGATTATTAAGTTACTAGTTATTTTGTTTACCTTTTACCTTGTTTATTTTATTATCAATTTACTAAAATAGATATCTCCTGACTTGCATACTACCTTTATCGTGTATATGCCTGCGACAGCCGGTCCAGAGACCTCCGATGTTTGCACACAACCACTCTTTTGCATAACAATGCGCCCCATCGCATCGATAACACACAGTTTTTCGACAGACTCTCCAGTGGGCAGAACTAAAGAAAAAGTGCAGTTTCGATTGATGGGATTAGGATACACCAACATGTTTCTGTCTTGCGCCTCGGTACCTTTGAAATGTAATACAAATGGATTATCAAGGTCGCCGGCGATCAAATTGTTTTCAAACACAACATAATCGGCGCATTGCATACTTACTTCTCCAATGACTTTGTCCACAAGACCAAATTCCAAAAGGTCGCCGTCTTGTCCCTTTGCGGTCAAGACAGCATAATAACGGTCTAATGGCTCGAAATAATTGAGATTGGCACTGCCCCTACATTCGCCATTGACAAATACACCTACTTCCAAATTGCCGTTTCTTTGTTCCTCGCCATCAAAACAGACGGTGACAGTTAGTATGGCATTGTCTGGATAGGCGTAGGGATCGTTTTTCCAAACAAGCACGTCTTCTGTTGTGCTATCTGTTTCACTCGCTCTTCCGTTGTGATAAACGAGGGTTTTATTCTCCGTAGCGTTTGACTTGTATAGATAACCTTTCCCCGGGGCAAGAGAGAAATTCTCCGGGAACCATTTGTTACTATTTGCAAAGTACCTGGCTGATCCATTTTGCCCTGTGATAATATCATTATTTGCAGGAGTGAAATCGCTTAAGGCTGAGGCCACGCTTTGCGTCGAAGTCACGGGGTATCCTATCCAGTTCCAATTGGGAACAATTGTTATCGGATGACTCTCGGCCTGAGCTATCGAACCAATCATGGAAAAACTACAGGGTTCGGAAACTTGGACTTTATAACTGTATTCAGGTTCTAATGTGTTCAAAGAACCGCGCCAACCAATCGCGAATCTCCTTACACTTCCTCTAGGTCCGGCAGATATGGTTTGGCCATAGTTTCCAAGTCCCTCCTCCAACATGGTCAGACCTTCGGCCCCCGAAACATCAATGTAGGTGCTCCACCAGTTCCAACCCGTGTTCATTTCACAGATTTGTTGGCTAAGGAAGTTGGCAACAAGATTGACAGCTCCGACAACAGTGAAACTGTAAACCGATTCCGTGGAAACCACGGTGTCGTTTATGGTCCAGTTAGCAAAGGTGTACCCCGAATTTGCGGTTGCGGTAAGGGTTGCTATGACTCCTGGAGCATACATTCCAGTTCCCGTCACCTCGCCTGCCGCAACAGGGTTGACGTTCGCTGAAACCAGAACCTCACCACTGAATGTAAACTGATACCAAGGATCGTCCAATTCAGGAAGATAAAGCTGGTCTTGGAAGGTCACCGTACTCGAACAAGTCAGGTCCGTGCGTTCCTGGTTCAATTCATGGTCATAAAGACGGAAAGTAATATTTTCACCGCTTGCTGAATTGCTTACGATGTCTAACGGAGCCACATAATGGCCGTCACCAAAATCCATAGCAAACTGGCTGCCTCTGCACTCTTCGCCACAGAAAGCACCCACTTCAAGCATATCTGATGTTTGTTCCACACCATCGATGAGGATAACACCATACACACCCATTTGGTATTGCGTGCCACCTATCGGTGTCCAATGGTTAGTCATCACATCGAAGTTGGCCACAAGTACCCTCGGACCCGTCACCTCAAAGGAATAGGTGGCATCGGTGGAAACTATTTCATTGTTTTCCGTCCAATTAACAAAAGTATAACCCGTGTTGGGTATAGCCGTCAGGGTGCAAACTGTTCCGAATTCGTATATGCCGGTACCATTCACTGTTCCGTTTGCAGCGGTGGCAGCAATGGAGTAGCTTTCGGTCTGGAAGTTAGCGATGTATTGACTGTTTTCGTTGACAATGAAGCTGAATGCGGCTTCTGTCGACACTTCTTCATCATCTTTCGTCCAATTGACAAAGGTGTAGCCTATTGCGGGTATAGCTGTCAAAGTGCAGTTTTGACCATAGTAATAGGTTCCGATGCCATCGATTGTTCCTCCCACTTCGGGATTGGCAACAGCCTCGATTTCAAAAGAGTTCAGCTCAAAATTGGCCACATAGCTGCTTTCCTCCGTCACGGTGAAACTATAGTTGGCGTCTGTCGATACTTCTACACCATTGTGTGTCCAGTTAACAAAAGTATAGCCAGTATTGGCGGTGGCGGTTAGCGTACAGATGGTTCCTTCCTGATAGGTACCTGATCCGGTAACCGTTCCGCCAGCAGCGGGATTTGGTGTGGCGTTGATGTCATAATAAGAAATGATTTCAGCCTCATGTACCAGTCGGACACTCATACCTACACTGCGGCCATCCGTATTAGTCACCCATACGCCGTTAATGTACGAATAATTATAAGAATTGTAGAAGTAATAGAAGTTCAAGTATTGTGCCGCATAAGAGTTGGGGTAACATGTGGAAGCCCAATACATACCATTAGTACCAATGTCAGAAATATAGGTTCCGTTACGCTGGCCGCCTGCCGGCAGGAACACTGCTCCGTTGGCCTCAAGGATGTTTGTCCAGTTTTCGGCCGTGATGGTATTTGAGCTAAAACTACCGCTGACGTTGGGATTGTTAAGTGCCAACTCTATCGGCCAGTTGTCGGGCACAATGATAAGCCCGTGTACTCCGTCCACTGTGGCTAAGGCATAACGTATTCCTGACACAGTGTTGCGTGTGTTAAGCAGATAATCCCATTCGTCACCTGTCAAAGTGCGCCACAACCCGGCTTGGTTACCTCCGTTGGAAATCGCATTATAGACACCCCAGTCGGCATTGGCATACGAACCTGTCAGCCCGAAATTATAGCTTATCCCGTTGGTTGGGCCGTAACCGTACCCTTGCACACCATCGTTACTTCCTGTACTGTAGGGGTAGTAATATTGGTTTCCATTGTTCCAGCCGCTTGTGCCCCATCCGAACAGGTCAACCCATCCACCATAGTATTGTGAGATGTATTGATTGTCGCTGCCGCTCACTATTCCCCAACAATCATTAGATTGCGAACCGACAAAATCAATTTGACGCTCAGCAAAGCGCCAAGTGTTGGTTGAGGCTTTGTATTGCAAGTTACCCTTTGAGAAATGCACTTCTTTCCCATCACTCACCGAGAAGCGGCTGTTGATGGAACCTTCAAGAATGGGAGCCTGGTAGACGAAGTTGGCCACCAGAGTCCTGCTGCCCGTCACTGTAAATGAATAGGTAGGGGCGGAACTGACAACCACACCGCTTTCGGTCCAGTTGACAAAAGCATAGCCAGCACTGGGAAATGCCGTAAGCGAGCACGTAGCCCCCAACTGATAATCGCCACCTCCTGTCACCGTGCCACCCATCACAGGATTTGTGTTCGTATGAATACCATAATACGTGGTGCTGGTCATCGGATGAACCAGTCGGACGCTCATTCCCGAACAGCGGCCTTCGGCACCTAACACCATCACCCCACTATAGTAATCATAACTATAAGAGTTGTAGTAGTAATAGAAAGTCATATGCTGAGCCGAAGTTGTACCTGGATAGTTTGTTGAAGCCCAATACATTCCATGAGTGCCTATATCGGAAACATAGGTATAGCTGCGCTGGCCGCCAGCAGGCAAAAACACAGCTCCATGCGGCTCGAGGATATTGGCCCAGTTTTCAGCTGTAATGGTATTGCTGTTATAGTTGCCGCCATTGGGATTGTTAAGTGCCAGTTCCATCGGCCAGTTGTCAGGCAAAACAATAAGCCCTCTTATACCGTCCACTGTGGCAAAGGCATAACGGGCACCAGACAAAGTGCCACGTGTGTTGAGCAGATAATCCCACTCTTCACCCGTCAGTGTGCGCCACTGGCCCGCCTGGTTACCTCCATTTGAAATCGGGTTGAAGACACCCCAGTCGGCATTGGCATTGGCTCCTGTCAAAGGAAAATTATAGCTTATCCCATTGGTAGGCCCATAGCCACCGCCTTGTATGTCAGGAATGCAGTCAGAATTATAAGGATGGTAATAGATGTTCCCGTTGTTCCAGCCGCTTGTGCCCCATCCAAAAAGGTCAATCCATCCGTTGTAGTTTTGTGAGATATACTTGTTGTCGCTGCCACTAACCGTACCTTCTTGATAATTATAATAATTTGAGGACTGTGAGCCGATAAAATCCAACTGCCTTTCCGCAAAGCGCCAAGTGTTGGAAGAGGCTTGGTACTGCAAGTTACCTTGCGAGAAACGCACCTGTGCGTTTTCAGACACCGAGAACAGCCCATTCAGTGCCCCTGTTGGAACAGCTCCTACCTGCATATAATTGGCACAGACAGAAGTGCTGCCTGACACATTGAAACTATATGATGGGGTATGTGAGACCAACATTCCATTCTCTGTCCAGCTCTCAAAGATGTAGCCCTCGTTGGGGGTAGCTGTCACCGTGCAAACAGAGCCTTGTTCCAGCTGGTTGCCCGGACGGCTCATGATGGTGATATCGTCAATATTCAAGACATACTGGTCGGTACAGTTGAAGTGGCGGATGGCCACATATCCGCTCTGACCGGCATAAGCGCTCAGGTCGACCGTATATCTCAGCCAAGTTGTCGCGCTCCTGCTGCCTCCTCTTGGGACGTTGGAAGAAACACCTCCATCCCTTGAAGATATCGTCCATTCCTGTATGGTGACGAAATCGTTCGGATTCTGGTTGCCTGTGGTTGAAACAGCCACACCGAAATGCTCGGCAGCATAGTTGGCATCTTCAGCGCGCGCCAAAAAGCTGATGCTGCCGCCAAGGTTCACTTGTGGTGACACTAAATAGTTGTCAGGTGTCAAAGGTATGTTGCCAACATTGGTAAATGAGCCCGACACCAAATAGATGACAGAAGCTGGATTATGGCCGACACCATAATACAAACCACCAGAAATACTTGACAACCAACCATATCCATCACCATCCGCATCGATTTGTGTCCACCCTTGCAACGTACTGTCATCAAATCCGAAAGTTTTTTCCTGGACAATAGTTGTCGTGCCGCCATCAGCGGGATTTGAGGTTGCATTGATGGTATAGGTCGGGAGAGCGTAGTTGGCGACAAGGGCCCTGTTGCCCGTTACAGTGAAGCTGTAGCTCGCATCTGTTGAAACCACCGTGTTGTTTTCAGTCCAATTGGAAAATGTATAGCCTGGGTTTGCATTTGCGGTGAGTGTGCAGGTTTCGCCAGGATTGTAGGTTCCGACACCTGTTATCGTACCAGCCGCATTGGGGTAACAAACAGAACTGACTGTATAGACCGTCGGCATTTCCTGTGGATAGATATCAAAAATAGCAGCGTGAGCACCATTGTATGTGTTACTATACACGTTCAAGGCTGTAAGTGCGAAATAGCCATTCTCATTACCACTATATCCCCAATTGAAGTGAAGTAATCCGTTGGCATCATATCCATCGCATACAAAACTATGACCTCCATTGGGACCCCAAGCATTGTATAAAATTGGACGACTAAGGTCGAGACAAGCCTTCACCAACATCATCCACGAAGTGTTGTCTGTCCTCTCTTGTATATTAAGTGAAGAAGAATAATTGAAATGTTCAACAAGGGCGTTTCCCAATCCAACAGGGGTAGAACTCGTTCCATTTGTTCCGCCATAATTGGCTTGCGCCGCCACACCGCAGTGCCACAACAGGGTGGCCACAGCAGATACCTGGTCGGGTGAGGAATTCGAGGTCAACTGGTCAGGCATGTTGGCCCAATTGTAAGTTGCTGTGCCAAAATTGACGGATTGTTCAGGATAGCCATCGGGGGTGTAGGTAACCGATCCGGTGCCTGAAGTCGGATAGCCCCAATAACGCATAATCTGTCCCATTGATGTTGGGCCGCAACCCGCCCAGGTGTGACCGCAAGGTCCATTGGCATCTTCGGGGCAAAGGCTGTTGTAGTAGCAGTTTTGGTTCCAGTTGCTGGTCAACAATGGAGCCACTGCCGAGCGGTTCCCGCTGCCGGGCAATGTGCCGTCAGTCATTACCGAAGCCCATTGTCTGGATGTGAGCTCGTCGTGTAAAGCCGGATGGGCCTTGCCGTAACTAATTTGGTCGACAAAGTCCTGTAGATAGGCTTCCATCTGTACAGGGATGTGGTCCGCATCAAACCTGCCCTCGTCAGAATAACCGAGGATGGGAGTGGCGCAATCGTCGGCAGCAACAATGACAAAGCCGTTTGTCATATTAAAAACATGAAAAGCGGCTGAGCCGTCGTTGGCTCGATAGGTGGTTGCCAGTTGCAGGTCTTGCGTTCCTCGCAACTGGATGTTCGTGTTTGTTTTCACGAATTTATGGCCTACATCGCGCGCTGTCTGTAGGTCAATCGGGGTAGCTTCTGTCGTCTTTGCCAATCCTATCAGCAAGACAATGAAGGCGATACCCAAGGCCTTTCCGAATCGAAATGATTTTGTTTTCATTTGAATTAATATTTAAAGGTGTGTGTTTTCCATTTCAAAAAGAGCTAAAAATAACGCGGGCTTACTATCTTGCAACGTTGGTTTTGGAGGCCTTCGACTGCCTTACACCTCAACTATAGCAAGTAAGCCCACGTGCAGAAAAACACGCAGGCATTAACTAACTCGCTCGAGGTGTAAAAGAAAGTGTTGAAGTTTCCAAAACACAAGCTGTTTAGCTAACGTCATTTCTTCAAATATTTCAAATTCCGACTGTTATTTATTCATTAGCAGAGATTTTGTGAGACATTGTTTTGAATTAACGCGGGCAAAGATAAGGAATTTTGCAGCATCATCACCTCCTTTCGGGAAATATTGTTATTTTTGCAGCGAGAATCAATATAGATAATGGATATGACAGCATTAGCACAAAGAATCATTGATACCCCATTGGCTCCTTACATGGGCTTATTGCAGGCAATGAGCAAAGAGGAAAAAAGGATAGTGATATGGTTTCTGATAGAAACGATGGATGAGCCAGAGAATGACATTGAAGCAATGCGACAAAAACTAAACATCCCTGAATCGCCAAAAACAAAATGGTTTCGTGAACACGCCTCCATCAGGCATGAATGGGATAGACATGAAGCATGGAACCGCCTAACCGATGAACAACGCTCGGAAGCTACACGCCTGCGTCTGACAGAAGATGATATGGACGAAAGGACATTCTATATTATTGAAAAGCATTTGAGATGAAGCGCGTTTTTCTTGATACGAACATCTTAATGGATGCCATAGAGTTTCGCAAACATGGGGCTGAGGCTAATTTATTATTGGACCTTTGTCGTGCAGGGCATATCCAAACATGTGCTTCAGTTATTACTTTCGCAACCTTATCCTATCTCTTGCGCCACCACACAAAAGAAGAAATCCATCAAGTTTTTGGTAATCTATCCGATGCTATCGAGATACTTCCGACAGACGACAAACAATACTATAAAGGTATAGCGTTTGGACCCGTGGGTGATTTTGAAGACATGTTGCAATACCAATGCGCTAAAGCCAATGGTTGTGATGTCATCGTCACCAACAACGGACGAGATTACGCTGAGTTTTGCGACATTCCTTTTATGACCGCCTTAGAATTTCTGAACAGTATGGTATGAACAAATGATACCCCAAGCTAACGCTATTTCATTTATCTATGTTCTCGGGAGTTTATTTGTTCATTGGCGGTTGTTTAGTTAGACTATGCATTGTTTATTCGGCTGCTAATATAATGAAAATATCATTGCCCTTCCGTTAAAAAGCGGTATTTTTGCATTCAAATTTGAAGTATGCCTGAATACGACATTGCATCGGAATTGGCAAAGCTGCACTCCTTGAGTGGAGCGGCCTACTCAAAGCAAGTGGAAAGGATTGCACAAAACGGTCTGTTCCACCCTGTAGAAGGTGAACAGTGCATCTTTTCGGCCATCGGCGACAGTGGCAATGATTACGAGAGCCTTCTCAATGCCGCTCGCAAAGCAGTGGATCATGGATATAAAGTATATATCCTGCCAAATCCCAGTGGAACCAAGACCGCTGATTTTATATTTGAGAGGAAGGGCGTTTTCCGATTATATGAGTTGAAGACGATACAGGGCGCTTCGTCTGTTTCAAATCGACTATCCGATTCGGAAGGACAATCGAATCACGTGTTGCTCAATCTTTCAACAAAATATAACGGCGGCTTGCTTGCAGTCCAAATCAGAGATTATTTCTATCACAATCCTAAGGCGATAGAAGTCCTAATCTTCAAGGGAAAAATCGCAATTTCCATCAAGCGGAGCTTTATACTTCAAAATGATTTTGTAAGAAAGTTCAGAAGAGAGTATGGTAAATAAAGAATGGAGGTCGATTTCTCAACCTCCATCTTTAAACTTTGGAGCAGGGGCGGTGTAGTCTTACTCCCACGCGGAATTACCGGATCAGTCATTTCTGACGATGCAAAAATACAACTTTTTTCTAATATGCAAGGTTTTTGAGGAAAATCGTGTGTTTTTTGTACCTCACCTATACTCTTTCTCCCAAGCTAACGCTATTTCATTTATCTATGTTCTCGGGAGTTTATTTGTTCATTGGCGGTTGTTTGGTTAGACTCCTTGTTTTGTCGGGAGCAAAGATAAGGAATTTGGGGAATTCAGGAAGGGAAAGACTAAAAAAATGTCTTTCGCCAGAAAAGCTTGACCCTGTCCCATTGTCCCACAGGAGGGGAGCCTGAGACAGCGGGACAGCTAAAAGCGTTTGTTGGAGGGCCCTCTCCCTGTGGTTTTAACCGTAGCAACCGTAGCAACTGTCCATTTTGACTAATGACTAATGACTAAATGACTGCAAAGGCAAATCCGCCGCTCTACTTTTTTTTCGAGCAAAAACCTTGCAGAATCCAGATTTTTTGTTTACTTTTGCAAACGCAAAAAGAAAACTGGAATGAGCCGCATTAATCCCCGTAACCATCTGTATTTGTGTACGATAAATAGCAGAGATAGAGTTGCAGGCTCTATTCAACACCATAACACATTCACACACAACACATTAAACACAACAAAACCATACCAAGCCTATAGCAACGCTATACCAAACCTATAGGCTCTTTCTGGTATCTTCGAGACAACTTGCTGATTCCTTCGAGACACCTTTCTGACAGCCTCTTCGAAACAGACAGCGACCACCAACAAACCACACATAAAACACATAGCAATGGCAACAGTAGAAGGAAACCTATTGAGAGGCCGACTCGGCAACAAGATTTACAGCATCGACCCCGTCACCAAGAAACAAACGGTACGCAACGCTCCCAAGAAAGTGCGCAACCCCAAAACCAACGCGCAGCAGAAGCATCGCAACGCCTTTGTGGAGATTGTCCGACTGTCGTCGTATATGACCGAGGCCCACAGCATCGGCCTGCACCATCACGCCAGGCGCGAGCACAAACGCACTTATGCCGACTTTCGCAGTCTCAACAAAGGGTGTTTCACCAAAGAAGGCCTTATCGACTATCCCCATATCATACTGAGTTACGGTTCGGTGGCTCAGGTGATATTCACCTCAGTCCAGCTCGATGACGCCCATACCCTTCATCTGACTTACGACCCTTGCCTTGGGACCAGCTACTCCATGCCTGATGACAGCCTGTTCGTTTACGTCTTCTGTCAGGCATGTAGCTCAGGCCTGTTGTTCGACCCCATCCCTCGTTCAACGGGATCCTTCAGCATCGAGTTGCCCCACGAATGGCCTTCCGAAAGCCTGCACCTCTATGCCTTCCTCCGCAACAGCAAGGGTATCAGCTCGAAGACGATTTATGTTCCGCTGAACGGTTTTTGACTTTTTTTGTGTATCTTTGCACCTCAATAACCCACTGGCATCATGGTCAAGATAGAAACCAAACTTCCCAAAGAGAATAAGAACAAGACCCACAAGACGAAGGGAAAACGCACGCGGCTGACTGTATGGCTCGTCGTCGCCATCCTCATGGTGTTCGCTATGGCCTTTGGCTACTGGCTATACCATACGGTAATGGTGCCCAACATAGCCACACCCGACGGCAAGGAAGCTGTTGTCTACATCCCCACGGGCAGTAGCTACGACGACGTAATGGCTATTTTGTCGGAAGCCAATATACTCGTCAACCAGAAAAGCTTCAATTGGGTAGCCAAGAAAAAAGAATACCCCGCCAGCATCCGCCCGGGACGCTACGTCATCGGCAACGGCATCAGCAACAACCGTTTAGTCAACATGCTGCGTGGCGGCCTGCAAAGTCCCGTCAACGTGACTTTCAACAACCTCCGCGACGTCGACCAGCTGGCAGGCCGTATAGCAAAACAACTTGAGGTCGACTCAGCCTCCCTCGCCAGCCTGCTCCACAACGAGGAGTACATCGGCCAACTCGGGTTCAACAGCCGCACCATCCCTGCCCTGTTTTTGCCCGACACTTACGAGTTCTATTGGAACACCGATGCCGAGGGCTTCGTCTTCCGTATGCTCCAAGAATACAACAAATTCTGGAACGACGAGCGTCGCCAACAAGCCAGCGCCAAAGGCCTCACCCCTATCCAAGTCAGCATCCTGGCCTCCATCGTAAACAAAGAAACCAACATGAGCGACGAGATGCCGCGCGTGGCGGGAGTCTATCTCAACCGGCTGAAGAACAACTGGCTGCTGCAAGCCGACCCCACCCTTATCTTCGCCTGGAACGACTATAGCATCCGCCGCGTGCTTGAATACCACAAACAAATCGAGTCGCCCTACAACACATACAAATATCCCGGCCTGCCCCCTGGCCCCATTTGCATTCCGTCCATCGCCGCTGTCAAAGCGGTACTCAACGCAGAAGACCACCATTATTTCTACTTCTGCGCCAAGGAAGACTTCTCCGGCTATCACAACTTCGCCAAAACCCTAACCGAACACAACCGCAACGCGGTCCGCTACCAGCAAGCGCTCAACCAACGAGGGATTAAGAAATAAGCAGCTCTTTGTCTAGATTGCTTCGTGCCTCGCAATGACGCGAAGCGGCAACAATTCAACAATCAACAATTCAACAATCAACAATTCAACAATCAACAATTCA
>R22__coassemble_1400_pt1 | contig 12231 bp, 7 predicted proteins | sample R22__metabat2_low_PE_022 | metagenome-assembled genome bin R22 | reverse complement strand
CGAACGCTACATCAACCCCTACACCGACTTCGGCTTCAAGAAGCTTTTCGGCACCGAAATGAACAAGGACCTGCTCATCAGCTTCCTCAATGCGCTGTTTATGGGCAAGGAAGTCATCAGCGACATCCACTACCTGCCCAGCGAACACTTTGGGCAGTATGGCAACCGCCGCGCTATTTTTGACGTGTATTGCGAAAATGAGAAGGGTGACAATTTCATCGTGGAGATGCAAAACGTCTACCAGCAGTTCTACAAGGACCGCAGCGTGTTCTACTCCACCTTCCCAATCCAAGACCAGGCAAGGATGGGCGAGAACTGGGACTTCGACCTGAAAAAGGTCTACACGGTAGGCATCCTCAATTTCGTGTTCAAGGAAGACAATTATTCCGACGACTGCCTCCACCACGAGGTGAAGCTGTTGGACACCACCGACCACCATGTCTTCTATGACAAGCTGACCTACATCTACCTGGAAATGCCGAAATTCAACAAGACAGAAGACGAGTTAGAGACGCTATTCGACAAGTGGCTTTTTGTCTTGAAGAACCTTTCGCGCCTTTTCGAGCGCCCGAAGGCTTTGCAGGAACGTGTTTTCGAGCGGCTTTTCGAACAGGCTGAGATAGCGAGGTTCACACCCGAGGAGCGCCGCGGCTACGAAGATAGCATGAAGACCTACCGCGACATTAACAACGCCATTGCTACGGCACAAAGAGACTCCAAAGCGGAGGGTAAAGCAGAAGGCAAGGCTGAACAAAACCTTGAAAACGCCCGCAAAATGAAGGAATTAGGCGCAACCGTCGAATTTATTACCCAAGTGACCGGCCTATCCCCCGAACAAATAGAAAAACTATAACCCTTGAATCCTCAAATCCCAAACCCCATGGAAAAAGAAAACCCAATAGAAGAAGCCCAACGCTATGTTGACAATGCGAAGCAAACGCTAATGGAGAACGGAGAATATGATAAGTCGTTGAGACGCTATGGCGACCGCAAGTATGTGCGTGCCGCAGGGCATTACCTTTGGAATGCTGTGCTGATTGCAGTGGATGCCATCTTCAATGTGAAGACCAAGCAACGCCCGCATCCCGACATCAAGGACTACAAGGCTGCAGTGGCTTTGCGCGACCGCAAGTTGCTGGCCTTGGTGAACGACGGCTACGACACCATGCACATTGCGATGGGCTACGACGGCAACCAGCAGAAAGACGTGTGCGACGCTGGCTTCCGCCTCGCCAACGAAATCATCAAAATCTGCTCCAAAATGATACCTAAACAATAACTCCCGAAATCTTGAAATGCGAAGCATTCGACGAAGTCAAATCCTGAAATCTGAAAAGTTCCTGTCTCGGCGGGAACTTTTTTTGTGTTTTTTCGCGTTTTTCCACGCGCGTATTAATAAAAACACTATATTTGCGCTCTATTAGGGCCAACTATGCCCTGAAGCGACCTATGAGAATCATATCAAAGACGGCGATAAAAGACTACTACACGAGAAACCCTCAAGCAAAATCGGCCTTGATTGAATGGGTGAAAAAGACCGAACAAGCCCAGTGGCACAACTTCGCCGACATCAAGAACACATTCAATTCCGTCGACAGCGTAGGCAACCAACGGTATGTGTTCAACATCAAAGGCAACGACTACCGACTGGTGGTAGTGGTCAAGTTTACCCCGCAGAACGTTCTCATTCGTTTCATCGGCACACACGGCGAATATGATAGAATCAAGGACATAAAAAACATCTGAGACATGGCACTGATTAAGACAGAAAAAGAATTGAGAGCGATATTGGCCCGCATCGACGAGCTTGTCCCCCTTACGGGTGAAGGCGTGGCGGAAGACGACCCCAAGAACCTTGAGTTGAACCTGCTCTGCGAACTGGTGGCGGAATACGAGGATGAAAATGTCGTCCTTGAAGCTCCCACATTTGAGGAGATTCCCGATGCCATCTTCGCATAATCTTGAAATGCGAAGCATTCGACGAAGTCAAATCTTGAAATTTGAAATCCTAAAATCCTGAAATCTTGAAATCTGAAATCTGAAATCTTGAAATCTGAAATCCTGAAATCTGAAATCCTAAAATCCTGAAATCTTGAAATCTGAAATCTTCAAATCCCCAAAATCCTCGCCCACCTGCGGGAACTTTTTTATGTTTTTTCGCATTTTTTCACGCGCGTATCAATAAAAACCTTATCTTTGCGCCCAATGAGGGCATACTATGCCCACAACAGAACGATAAAAAACAACAACACATACAATTAACCTAATTACTAACAAAAACTTATCAACCATGAAAAGTAAACGATTACTTTTTTTGCTGCTCTTGGCAATAGGATTGCCTTGGACAGCACAAGCACAAGACCTGGCGGATTATACGTTTTCGACAGGTGAAGATGCAGCTCAATGGATTACGTTGAGCGATGGACTTACATCGATTGTTTCAGTCAATGACGATTCTTATTCTGCGCTGACTGACATCGGCTTCTCCTTCCCTTTTGGAGACGGAACCTACACAAAGTTTTGGGCCAATGCCAACGGTATCTTCAGTTTTAGCAGCAGCCCTAACGGCAATTACAGCACTCAATTCAGTACTTCTTCCAACCTTTCAGCTAACCAACCCAAGATTTGCGGTATTACCAGAGATATGTGTGTTCCCTCTGGTGGCTATGTCAAATATGAGTTGACTGGAACCGCTCCCAACCGTGTTTTAGTTTGTGAATTTAAATTGGGTAGTACTTCCTCTGCTTCTACTGCCACTGTCAATTTTCAGGTGCAGCTCCATGAAGCCGACTCCAAAGTCCTTCTGGTTTACGGCGCAGCCGCTTCTGTAAGCTCTTTCCAGATTGGTCTTAGCCAGTCAACCACTGACCTCTGGCTTATCAATCCCAGTACACATGCAGCCACCCATGCCACAACCTATAGTTCAACCACCTATAGCGTTTGGCCTGGCGAGAACCGCTACTACGCTTTCGAGCGTCCTGTGTGGACTTGCTTCAAGCCCAGCAAACCCGTTGCCACGCTGACCCCTGGCAACGGCAGCATCGCCACCTTGACTTGGGAACCCAACGCCCAAGGCACCGAAACAGCTTGGGTGCTGCAATACGGCACCGATGCCAACTTCACCGACGGCACTTATACCGAAGTGGAAGTGGAAACCACGCCTTCCATAGACCTCACGAACCTTACAGCTGAACAGACCTACTACGCCCGCGTGAAGCCCGACTGCGACACCGACGGCACCAAATGGAGCACTGTCAGCGACGCCTTCACCCCCACTGATGCCTACGTCATCACCGTGAACGAAGGAACGGGCTCTAGTTCTTACGTTCCGATTTATTATTATTACGTTAATAACTCCAATCTTTATACGGCCAGCCAGTTCATCATTCCCGCAGCTGATTTGACCAGCATCCAATGGGCCAGCATTGAGAAGTTGACATTCTATGCCAATACTGCCACGGCCAGTTATGGTGATGCCGAGTTCACCGTCTATGTTGGCGAAACGACTGCTACCACGCAAAGTGCCTACACCAACTGGACCACCTTGACCGCCGTCTATACTGGCACTGTCAGCGTGAGCGACAACAAGATGACCATCGAATTCCAAACACCTTTCACTTATACAACGGGCAACCTGCTGATTGGCTTCAAGCATACCGCTGTGGGTACCCGTCCTTCTTCATTCACTTGGAAGGGTGTTAGCGGCCTAACATCGGGTGTGTCTCTTTATAGCAGTTACAGTGCCACTCCTTACCAGCAATCATTCCTTCCGCAGATGACCATTGAATTCACTCCTGGCGAAGCTCCTTCATGCCTGCCGCCTACTGGCTTGGATGTGACGGCAGCTGGCCAAGATGCCACCTTCACTTGGGAAAGCGATGCCACACAATGGCAAGTGGCTTACTCTACCTCTGCCACTGCCAATCCTGACGACAATATTGCGGCTTTGGTCAACACTAAGTATTTCTCCGAGACCTTAGCTATTGACAACGATTATTACTTCTGGGTGCGCACCTACTGCAGTGCCACTGAGCAAAGCATGTGGGCCGGCCCTGCCAGTGTGCATATCGGATATTGCAATCCTGCACCTATACGCGTCGATAACGGCGGCATCACCAATGTAACCTTCGGAAGTGGCAATTATATTGTCAACAACAACACCCACTCGACCATCGCACCTACCTATAGTAATTATTCAAGCCAAATAGGCGCAGTACAAGCCGGTGTTGAATCAACCATTGCCATCACCTACGCTACAGGTTATTCATACAATACCTACGTTTGGGTTGACCTTAATAACGACTTAAGCTTTGGAGCAGACGAAGTTATTTGCTATGGCGAAAGCGCAGACGATTCACCAACCACACTGACTCTTACGTTCACCATTCCTACCACCCAAGCCTTGGGTGACTTCCGTCTGCGTATCGGTGGTGCCGACAGCGGTTTGGGCAGCAATCCCGCTAATGCCAATCCTTGCTACACCGGCGACTACGGTATCTTCGAGGATTACACCCTGCGTGTGCTTGAAGCTCCTTCCTGCATGATGCCCACCAACCTTACCTTGAGCCGCAACAACGACCAGATTACGGCCACTTGGGAAGGCACAGCCGACACCTATAATATCGACATCAACGGCACCGTGACAAACAACGTCACCAGCCCATACGTCTTCACCGCTCAACTGTCGACCACTTACACGGTTAAGGTGCAAGCCAACTGCCCTGGCGACGAAACCAGCGACTGGACCAACACCAAGAGCATCACCACTCCCGATTGCTGGAACGGACGCGTTATTGAATACACTTTGACCGACAGTTATAACGACGGTTGGGAAAGTGCAAGCATCACTGTTGTTGAGGGTTGTGGCAATGTTGTTGCAACATTAACTACCACTGGTGGTACAGTTTCTGGCACCCTCAACTTGTGCGGCGACTACTACGAGTTTATTTATAATACGGGAACTTGCTGCGATAGTGAACACAATTGGACCTTTACCGAAGGCGGCGAAACACTCTTTACCAAGCCGAGCAGCTTAAGTGACGGTCAAGTGCTCTACACCATCGGCACGCAGCTGCCCATGCCTACCAACCTTGCCGCCACGCCTGACGTCAATAGTCTCGAGCTGAACTGGAACGAAAACGGCAATGCCGAAGCCTGGCAAATCTGTGTGAACGGAGACGAAGACAACCTGATCGACATCACTATCAGTGACGTTACCATCGATCAAAACAAGGTGACCTATCCGCTGAATGGTCTTACTGAGAATACACCTTATAACGTGAAGGTGCGCGCCTATACCACCGAGATGCAAAGCTGCTGGACGGATGAAGAGACCTTCACTACCCTTGCTCTTTGCCCTGTGCCTGTCATGAATGAAGCTACCAACATCGGCCACTACACCGCCACCGTCAGCTGGACGGATGCCGGCGACAACCCGCCCTACACCGTGAGCTACAGAGTGGCTGGTCACTACGATGTTGAACTTACCGAGGACTTCTCTGGCCAAACTCCTGTTGGTTATAACGCCACAGGAGGCGAGTTGCCCAACGGATGGTATTCCTACAATTCAACCAGTACAGCACCTGCTCCTCGTGTTTCTGATGCGACTAACTATAACCATGGCGGAATGTCAACGTCGAATTACGGAACCGGTGATAACTTCCTTCTACTGACTACTACTTCTAATAGTCAATATGCATACGCCATCATGCCGCAATACAGCAACCTCGCAAGTGTGTCATTCGACTATGTTTATGAAAGCACTTCAAACGGCACGCTCACTGTTGGTTATGTGACTAACAACATGGGTTATACTACTTATCAAGATTTGCAAACTCCCGAAAAGAAAGCTACGAAGACCCACTTTGAACTGACTGCGACAGATATCGCCACCATAAATGCCAACAATGGTTACATTGCTTTCCGCTATGAATCTGGAAGCGGTACTTATTATGCAGCTGCTGTCGACAATATTGCCATTGCAGCTGGTAACTTTAATGAAGGAGGCGTATGGAACGAAGTTCCCGCCACCGCCATCGATGGCACCACGGCCAGCCTCAGCGGCCTCAGCATGGGCATGAAGTACGATGTGAAGGTGGCTGTCAGCTGCGGCAGCGAAAGCGAAACCGTGAGCTTCACCACCGTCTCCGAAAATCAGAAATACTTCCTCGGCACCGAGAGCGACGAATGGCTTGAGGCCGGCAACTGGGAACCCGCCGGCGCTCCTACCTACGAGCAAACGGTTGAGCTCCGCGCCAACACCACCATCACCGGCGAAGCCACTGCCAAGACCATCGACCAAAGCACCTACGCCATTACCATCGAAGACGGCGGCAAGCTGAAGACCAACAGCAGCGTCAATGCCACGGTGAAGAAAAACATCAATGCTTGGACCGTGGAAGGCTCAGATACAGAGAAACCTAACGGCTACTACCTCATCGCCAACCCGATTACCAGCAACTACAATCCCACCGAAGAAAATGGTTTCCTCGTTGGCAACTATGACCTGTATAACTGGAGCTATGATGCCTATGATGGCAATGAATGGAGAAACTACAAAGACAACGCTTTCACTTACCTGAACAGCGCTACTTACACTTCCTACGGTTACCTCTATGCCAACGAAGCAGGCACCACGCTGACCTTCAACGGCAACATCAAGGCCGCCAATGCCACCAACTACTACAAAGCTTGCACCGTTCCTACGTCCGGCAGCTACGACTTCCCGGGTGTATACCTCTTGGGCAACGGCTTTGTGTGCGACGCTTACCTTGCCGCTAGCAGCGCCACCGGCAACGGTCTGCCTTGCTACAAGATGAACGAAGCGGGTGATGGCTTTACTGCTGTTGCTGCTGGCGAAGCCATCGATCCGTTGGAGGGTGTGTTCTTCGTGGCTTCTTCTGAGGAAGGTGGATTCTCCGGAGATGTCTATGTCACTACTACTGCTCCTCAAGTCGCCGTTGCTCCTGGCGAACTTGATGTGGTGGTCAGCCAAGGCCGCGGCGTGAAGGACAACGCCATCATCGTCTTCGGCGACAACCAGAAGCTTGGCAAGTTCAGCTTCCGCGAAGGCAGCAGCAAGGTCTACATCCCGATGGAAGGCAAGGACTACGCAGTAGTCAATGCCGGCAACGTCGGCGAGATGCCTGTCAGCTTCGAGGCTGAGCACAACGGCAGCTACACGCTGAGCTTCAACAGCAAGGAAGTCAGCTTCAGCTACCTCCACCTCATCGACAACCTCACCGGCGCCGACGTCGACCTGCTCGCCAACCCGAGCTACAGCTTCGATGCCCGCACGACTGACTATGCCAGCCGCTTCCGCCTGGTGTTTGCCACCGGCAGCAGCGCCACCGGCGACAACTTCGGCTTCATCAACGGCATGGGCAACCTCTGCATCTTCGGCATCGATGGCACCGCCACCGTGCAAGTGATTGACGTCACAGGCCGCATGCTCAGTAGCGAGACCTTCAGCGGCAGCTACGAGCGCAAGCTCAACGTGGCTCCCGGCGTGTATATGATACGACTCATCAATGGCAACGATGTCAAAGTCCAGAAGATGATTGTGAAATAAATATAAAACAAACAAATTAAATACAAACACAATGAAGAAATTAGCATTAACCATCGCAATCGTCCTTGGAATCGGGCTGACTTCGTTTGCCGACCCCAACGGCGGGGGCGTGTTCCAACGCGGCGATGAAACAACAGGCGGCAACAGCAGTGAATGGTTCTCATCACATGCTCCTGCTCTGCCAAGACACGGTCAGACCAGCAACCAGAGTGCCCCCCTCGGCACCGGCATCGCCGTGCTGACCGCACTCGGTGCAGCCTACCTCGTCGGCAAAAAACGCCACAATGAGGATTAATTAAAGTGCTTGTAACACTTTGCGAAAAGCGCCGGCAACCTCCCGTTGCCGGCGCTTTTTTTTGTCCTATACTATAATATTGATTAGCATTAGCGTCAAGTCAGCCCAAGCCCCAGGTGAGTCGAGGGTGAGTCGAGGGTGAGTCGAAGGTAGACAACATTTGGGGTCATGGTTGCTCAGCAATGGAGTCGACGTTAGACGATGTTTCGGTGTCCCTGTCCCGCAGCTGGCTGACGGGTCAGTAAGTGTCCCAAGTCCCAAGTGTCCCGGACTATCCCTATAAAGGGACTGTGGGACACCCCCCTCGGCACCGGCATCGCCGTGCTGACCACACTCGGTGCAGCCTACCACGTCGTCAAACGCCGCAAGGAGGATTAATGAAGTGCTTGTAACACTTAGCGAAAAGAGCCGGCGACAAAAAGTTGCGGGCTCTTTAGTTTTTTGTTAATTTTGCAGCCGAAAAAAACAATCATCGCCATGCTACCCATGAGAATTTACACCGCCGGCATCGCCGACTTTGAAAACGTCAGACAAGACGGACGCATCTACGTCGACAAGACCGACCTGATCTATAGACTTACCAAGGAATCACGATTCGTCTTCCTCAGCCGTCCCAGAAGGTTCGGCAAGAGCCTGCTGTGCAGCACCCTCAAGTATTACTTCCAGGGACGGAAAGACCTCTTCGAGGGACTCGCCATCGCCGGGCTGGAGAAGGATTGGAAGCAGTACCCCGTCCTGCATTTCGACATCAGCGCCTGCAAGAACAAGATGGACATGGCGGGAATCACCGACGCCCTTGACTTCCAGCTGCGCCGCTACGAGGAGGTATACGGACGCGTCGTCGAGGAGAGGACTCCAGGCACCCGCTTTGCGGGACTGATCCAACGCGCCCACAGGCAAACCGGGCTGAAGACCGTCGTCATCCTCGACGAGTACGACGCTCCCCTGCTCGACTACCTGAACAAGCCCGAACAGCTCTCCGAGGTAAGGCGCATCATGCAGGAGTTCTACCAGGTGGTCAAAATCTGCGATGCCGACGAGCAGTTCGTCTTCATCACGGGCATCACCAAGTTCAGTCAACTCAGCATCTTCTCCACGCTCAACAACCTGACCAACATTTCCATGGATCCGGAATACACTGCCCTCTGCGGCATCACCAAGGACGAGATGCTCACCGTCTTCGACCCCGACATCCAGATGCTCGCCGACCGCTATCACTGCTCTAAGGAGGAAATGACGGCCATGCTGAAACAGCAGTATGACGGCTACCATTTCGGAAAAGACTCCAAGGACATCTTCAACCCTTACAGTCTGGTAAATGCCTTCAAGATGAAAGACCTTGGCAACTACTGGTTCGGCAGCGGCACGCCCACCTTCCTCTTCGAGGCCATGAGGCAGTTCAACACCAACCTGCTTGAGCTTGAGCAGCTCAAGGTGCCGGCGACCCAGTTCGACGTGCCCACCGAGGCCATGACCTCTGCCCTCCCCTTGCTCTACCAGGCCGGCTACCTCACCATCAAGGGCTATGACTTCAACCGCGACCTCTACACACTCGACTTCCCCAACGCCGAGGTCAAGGTGGGCTTCATGGAAAACTTCATGAGCCGGATGATGTGCATCAACAAGGATGTGCGCGGCTTCGCCGGCAATTTCTACGCGTCGCTCCTCGAGCACGACATCGAGGCCGCGCTGAAAGCCATGCAGGCCTATTTCGCCTCCATCCCCTATCTCGAATTCGGTGCCAAGGAACTGGACGACATCTCCAAATACGAGGCCTACTATGAGGTGCTCACCTACGTGGTATTCTCCATCTTCAACTGCCGCACCTACACCCAGGTCAAGGTGGCCCGCGGGCGCACCGACGTGGTCGTCTTCATGAACGACGCCGTCTACGTCATGGAGCTGAAGATGCGCGGCACGGCACACGAGGCCCTCCGTCAAATCAACTCCAAGGACTACGCCATCCCCTACCAGGCCGACGGCAAGCCCGTCGTCAAAATCGGCATCGCCTTCTCACAGGAGACCCGTACCGTATCGGACTGGATCATTGAACAGGACTAAGCGTAGGACACACCAAGAAATGCGTCACTTTTTCGCATAATGAATTAATTTCGTATCTTTGCGCCCTGTTTTTTCACAAACCGACAACACATAACTCTTAACAGAAAACTATGGAGACTCCAAACAAACACTTCAAGCGTTACACGGTAACCACTGCCTTGCCTTACGCCAACGGCCCCGTCCACATCGGTCACTTAGCCGGTGTCTATATCCCTGCCGACACCTACGTCCGCTACTTGCGCATGTGTGGCGAGGAAGTCCTGTTTGTCGGTGGTTCCGACGAGCACGGCGTGCCCATCACCATCAAAGCTGAAAAAGAAGGCGTTACACCACAAGACATCGTCGACCGCTACCACGAAATCATCAAGAAGTCGTTTGAAGAGCTGGGCATCAGCTACGACATCTACTCGCGCACCTCGTCGAAGATGCACCGCGCCACAGCTCAGGAGTTCTTTAAGAAACTCTACGACGAAGGCAAGTTCATCGAAAAGGAGACCGAGCAATACTTCGACCCTGAGCGGCAGAAATTTCTGAGCGACAGATACATTGTGGGCACCTGCCCGAAATGCGGTGCCGACGGTGCCTACGGCGACCAATGCGAGAAATGCGGCAGCTCGCTCAGCCCCGACGAACTGATTAATCCCCACTCGCAGCTCAGCGGTGCCGCCTTAGTGAAAAAGCCCACCAAGCACTGGTACCTCCCCTTGGACCAATACGAGGGCTGGCTCCGCGAATGGATCCTCGAAGGCCACAAGGAATGGAAGCCCAACGTCTATGGACAGGTGAAAAGCTGGCTCGACGGCGGGCTGCAACCCCGCGCCGTCACCCGCGACTTGGACTGGGGCGTACCCGTCCCCATCGAAGGTGCCGACGGCAAGGTGCTTTACGTCTGGTTTGACGCCCCTATCGGCTACATCAGCAACACCAAGGAGATTTGCGAACAACGCGGCGACGACTGGCAGAAATGGTGGAAAGACCCCGAGACCAAGCTGGTGCATTTCATCGGCAAAGACAACATCGTCTTCCACTGCATCATCTTCCCCTGCATGATGAAAGCCTACGGCGACTATATCATGCCCGACAATGTGCCAGCCAACGAGTTCCTCAATCTGGAAAACGACAAAATCTCCACCTCGCGCAACTGGGCCGTGTGGCTCCACGAATACCTTGCCGAATTCCCCGGCAAGCAGGACGTGCTGCGCTACGTGCTCACCGCCAACGCCCCCGAAACCAAAGACAACAACTTCACCTGGAAAGACTACCAGGACCGCAACAACAACGAGCTACTGGCCATCTTCGGAAACTTTGTGAACCGCACCCTGGTGCTGACGCACAAGTACTATGAAGGCGTGGTGCCGGCAATGGACAACCTCAACGAAACCGACTTGGCCGCCATCACAGAGATGAACAGCTATCCCGACAAAATCGGCGCCCTCATCCGCAACTACAAGTTCCGCGAGGCCTTGGGCGAACTGATGAACCTGGCCCGCTTAGGCAACAAATACCTCACCGACAACGAGCCTTGGAAGCAAATCAAGACCGACCCCGCACGGGTGAAGGACGTGATGGCGGTGAGCCTGCAGATTGTGGCCCACTTAGCCATATTGAGCGAGCCGTTCCTGCCCTTCAGCGCGAAGAAGCTGCAGCAGATGATCGGCTTGCGCTTCAAGGGCTGGGACGATGCCGCCAACACCGTGCTGCTGCCCGAAGGCGCTGTGATTGGACAGCCCGAGCTGCTGTTTGAGAAGGTGGAAGACAGCGTGGTGGAAGCCCAGCTGAAGAAGCTGGACGACACCAAGAAGGCCAACCAGCTGAATGCCTGGAAGCCCGCCGAGGTGAAGCCCGTGGTGAGTTTCGACGACTACATGAAAGTCGACATCCGCGTGGGCACCATCCTCGAGTGCCAAAAGGTGCCGAAGGCCGACAAACTGTTGCAGTTCCTCATCGACGACGGGATGCAGAAGCGCACCATCGTGAGTGGCATCGCCAAGTACTACACCGAGCCTGAGAAGCTCGTCGGCAAGCAGGTGTGCTTCATTGCCAACTTCGAGCCGCGCAAGCTGAAGGGCGTCGTCAGCGAGGGCATGATCCTCTCCGCCGAAGACAAAGACGGCCGCCTCGTTCTGCTCACCCCGTCTGATTTAGTAGCACCCGGGTGTTCGGTGGGGTAAGACTCCCCCCTACCCCCCTCTCAGAGGGGGAAGCGCGAAGCGACGCAAGGTTCGCATCCAGAAGGTTAGCGTCCGGTAGGTACGGGTCCGGCAGGTTCCCCCTCTGAGAGGGGGTGCCCGAAGGGCGGGGGAGT
>R22__coassemble_1390_pt1 | contig 12300 bp, 9 predicted proteins | sample R22__metabat2_low_PE_022 | metagenome-assembled genome bin R22 | reverse complement strand
TTTTCTTTTACCATTTTTGTTGACTTTTGTGTCAACTTTTTTCCGCGCAAGACATCCATGAACAAGAACTACAGTGTAGAATTACCGACTCCCTTCGTCCAAGACATAGGGAGTCCTTCCCGGACGATAAATTTCTGCGTCGAGCCCGTATCTGGTAGCGAGGAAGGCTACAAATACTCGTATTATTCGGTGTCGGTTCCAATGACTCACTGGAACTACGACCAAATCGTCAGCGCCATCATTGAAGCCGAATACCCATCCGCAAGGATGCAGGCCGTCATCAACAACTTCATGCAGGATTTCTCAAGTGAATCCGAGCAAGAATTTGAAGACATGCAAGCATGGCGCGATATGGCCAAGAGAACTGCATGTGAATTGTTCGGAGAAACACCATCGACAAACTACGCACCTTCGCTGTCGGAACTGGTCGGCCAGCTGAAAAAGGTGCTCAGTAAGGAAGTGCAGCAGCTGCCAGACGAGGAAGCTATGAATGTCCCTTCGCTTTTCGACGAATGGAAGCCTGACATAACCGTCGTAGCCGGGGAACGCAGGTACTTCGCCAAGGAATTGTACAAATGCGTACAAGGCCATAAGACACAATCCGACTGGACTCCCGACATCACACCGGCACTTTGGACCAAAGTGAGTGTTGAAGAATGGCCTGAATGGGTGCAACCGACAGGCGCACAGGATGCCTATAACATAGGCGACAAGGTAACATTTGAAGGCCGTCATTATGTAAGCCTTATCAATGGAAACGTGTGGTCGCCAACGGTATATCCGGCAGGGTGGCAACTGGAGCCATAATGATAATTAGGGCGTCCCGGCCAAGGCCGTCGGGCTAATCCGTTCAGACATATTCGCCTCACAAGAGTCGGTTTCGTCTCATACTCACTGCTATCCCATGACGCAAATATCTAAACCCTTGCCAGATGGCAGGGTTTTTTGTTTTCAGCGGTATCTGCATGCCGACTGTTTTGGGTTGGTGTTCCCGCTCCGTCACCTGTATTTGCCTTTTCGCGCTGCAAAGATAGTTACGGCGTTTTCTGCAAGTCAAGGCACAAGTCGAGCGGCTCAATGAAAAATCTCCATCCCCTTTGGGGTAGTATTTTTCGAGCCGTCCTTGACTTGCAACCGCCTACTTCTTTTCAGGCAGCGTAAAAAGGCTATACGGTGATTCGGAGGGAACGGATTAAAAAAAAAGTCGGACAGCAGATGATTTCAATTGAAAAAAAAGGCTTCCGGCTCAAACAAAAAGAATAGATTAAGTAACCCAAAAAACGACTGAAAAATGAAGACTTTGAATGTATTGCAGAACGGAGAAACGAAAGTGACCGAAACGAAGATGAACAAGAGCCAAAAACGCGAGTATGCCCAAAAGGTGGCCGACGCGCTTAATAAAATGCTCGATTTGTGGGACTGGCAATCGTGCAACAACCACAAGCACCCGACTTTTGAGGGCCTTTTCAAGGCCGCCGAACACGTGGAAAACGTGATGAACACCGAGGACGAAATCCCTATGAAATTCCGTTTCAGCAAGCCCGAGCAATGCGCCATTTATTTCGCTTTTTGCTTTGGCGCTTTCGACTGCCTGCACCTGCACGAACTCAACGAAAAAACATCTATGCAAGCCGTGGCGATGATTAAGGTATTGACCAGCCGCACGGCACGCGCCCAAATCATGGCCAACTAAAAAAACACTAACCCCTAAAATTTACCCATTATGAAAAATGTAGTTAAAGAGTACAGACTAAAGTACGAACCCACCCAAAGAGAAGCCACTATTTTACGCGACAGCCGCGACACTTCCGAAGAGTTGAGGAAGATTTTCGACCCCGACACGATAGGACTTTTTGAAAGTTTTTTCGCGCTCTATTTGAACCAATCCAACAAGGTAAAGGGATTTTTGAAGATAGGGCAGGGAGGCATGACCCAAACCGTGGCCGACCCGCGCCTGCTGCTGATGGGCGCACTCGATAGCCTATCCACGGCCGTAGTCATCGCCCACAACCACCCGAGCGGCAACCCACGACCGAGCGAGGACGACCGCCGACTGACACAAAAAATCCGCGAGGCCTGCAAACTTTTGGACATCGTGCTAATTGACCATATCATTTTAGGCGATGGCAGCTATTACTCATTCCGCGACCACGGAGAACTCATATAATACACGCGAGGGACGGCGACCACCGAGCCGCCGTCCCTACTTATTTTCAAAAAATCGCCGCCTTCGGCGCCCGTTGGGTCTTGAAGGCGGCGATTTTTTTTTGTCACTTGTGCCCAATCCGGATAGGGTATTTTCGCAACAAACCAAAAACCGAAACCCTATTTATGGCAAAGAACACTCAGGAAGCCGAAGTAATTGTGACACTGAACGGCCAAGCCGCCAAACGTGCCATCAAGGAGATGGAGCAAGAATACGAGCGACTGACAAAAGCAGCCCTCGAAGCCCACAAGGCGGGCAACGACGCGCTTGGAAAAGAACTCGATGCCCAGGCCGAAAAACTGACCCGTGACATCCAGATAACCCGCCGAGAAACGAAGAAGTTTGCCGACATTATGAAGAATATCAACGGCGCAAGCCTCAAGGAACTGCGAAGCGCGGCCAAGCAGCTGCAGTCGGAAATCAACAAGTTGACGCCAGGCACCAAACAGTTCATCGAGAAGTCAAAGCAGTTGAAGGAAGTGAATACACGCATCCGACAGCTGACAAATGAGTTCAAGGGACTGGTGGAAGAGGAAAAACGCGCCGCTTTCTCGCTGAAGGGCTTGGCTGAAGGATTCAACAGATATTTCGGCATGGTGACTGCCGGCATAGCCGCCATCACCGGCATTTCGATGGCCTTCCGCAAGGCCGCACAAGATGCAGCCGCTCTGGATGATGTCTACAGCGATGTGATGAAAACCACAGGTTTGCTGCACGAGCAGGTGGTCGAACTCGACAAGGAACTGATGAAGATCAACACCCGCACCAGTCGCGAACAGCTGCTGCTTCTGGCACGTGATGCTGGAAAGCTGGGCATCCAAGGCAAGGAGAATATCCTTGGCTTTGTACGCGCAGCCGACCAGATTCAGGTGGCCTTGGGTGAAGACCTGGGAGAGGGTGCCATCCGCAATCTGGGCAAGATTTCCGATGTATTGGGCTACACCTCTTCATTGGGCATCGAGAAATCCTTGCTCAGTATCGGCTCGGCAATCAATGCCGTTGGCCAGGCATCCACCGCCAGCGAGTCCTATCTGGTGGACTTCACACAGCGCATGGCGGGCGTGGCCGCACAGACGGGAATCAGCGCGGCCAACATCATCGGCTTCGCCTCCGGATTGGACCAGTCGGCCATGAAGGTTGAAATGGCCAGCACGGCCTTCCAGAAATTCCTGATGAAACTCTACGAGGATCCTGCCAAGTTTGCCGCCTACGCCAACTTGGAGGTCGGGAAGTTTACGGATCTGCTGAAAAACGATGCCAACCAAGCCGTCATCACCATCCTGAAGGCCCTGAAAGACCAGGATGGTTTCGCTTCGTTGGTACCAATTTTCAAAGACATGGGCCTCGATGGCGCCAGAGCTGTCAGCGTGTTGGCAGCCATGGCCACCAACATCAACGCCGTGACCGATGCCCAAGCCTTGGCCAATGAAGAGTTTGCTAAGGCGACCTCAGTCACTGAAGAATACAACACCAAGAACAACAACCTGCAGGCTCAATTGGAGAAAGCCCGCAAGGAGTTCCAGAACGTCAGCATCACCTTGGGGCAAAGCCTCAATCCCATCATGCTGAAGTCGACCAAGGCAACGACCTATTTGATCAAGGCTTTGGTGCAATACGGAAAGGAAATCAAGGCCGTCCTAATCACCTTGGCGGCATTGACTATTGCCGTGAAAGCAAGCACGATTGCACATGCTGCCTATCACGCAGTAGTCAAAGGCATTACGGCAATTCAAGGTACTTTTACGGTAGCCATAAAAGCAGCTTCCTATGCCATCAACATTATGCGAGGACGAACGGAGGCTGCCACCAAGGCCTATCTGGCCATGAAAGCAGCCATGAGTACCTCGGTATTCGGGGCCATCGCCACAGCTGCAAGTGCTTTGGTGGTGGTTATTACACGCCTTATCAACAAAGAGAAGGAAGCGGCCAACGCCATGACTTATGTCCAAAGCGTCGAAAAGAAGGTGGTTGAGACCTATGCTGAAGAGGAAGCGAAAGTAAGAACCTTGCACGCTATTGTCAAAGACAACAACATAGCTTTGGACCAACGCAGGAAGGCATTGGAGGAGCTTCAAGAAATCGTTCCTGAATACCATGCCAGCCTTGACAAAGAGGGTAAGTTGATTGAGGGCAACACGGTTTTCTTGGATAAGTATATCGAGAAGCTCCGTGAGGCGACCCGCTGGCAGGTGTATAAGGATGAGTGGCAGGACTTGGAGACCCAGTTGATCAACATCCAAGACAAAATCGCTGAAACCCGTCAGAAAGCGCAAGAGGAACTGACCCGCAACGGAGGCAATGCCACAGAGAAAACCACCATGGAAGTTGACACTTGGGGTGGTGGAACGAAGATGCAGGAAACATACACCGAATACGGCAAACTGATGAGGACGGTCCGCTTCTATGAAGAACAGGAGAACGAGATACTCGGCAAGCAGGAGCAAATCCGTGGCCGTATGGCTCAGCTTACCCATGATGAAACGCGGGAACTGTCCGAAATGGAAAAGGAAATCCAAGCCATTCAGCGAAAGTACGAACTTCTGTTCAACGAGGCGAAGAATGCCTACGTCGGTGCTCCGGCTGAAGGCGCGAAGGCTCTCGGCGAGCTTCAACAAAAAATGGATGCCGAAATCGCCGAAATCCGAAAGAAATACGCCCAGCCGACATCTCCCACTGGTGGCGGCGGTGGCGGCGGTGGCGATGGCCTCACCGACAAAGAAGCCAAGAAAGCCTTTGACAAGGAAATCGCGCTGTTGGAGCAAAACATGCGCGAAGAGGAGATTATCCTGAAGCAAAGTTTGATGAATCGTGAGATTACTCAGGCGGAATACAATGCCCGCATGAATCTGCTCACGATGAAATCCCTGCAGGAGCGTATCAACATCGCCAAGAAATACGGTCAGGACTACACGAAATATGCTTCTCAATTGCTCGATGAGCAAATCAAGCTCCTTGGCGATAGCATGGAGGAGATTGAGGAGACGATGTCTTACATGCCTACAACTCCGAAAGAAGGTGCTATCGTTGACCCGCAAGCCAACGAGCAGTTTTGGGAGGAAATCTACAAAAAGCGCGATGACATTGTTGCCGGCATTCAAGATAAGTCGCTGAAGACCGAGTTCGATACCGAAATGATGTGGATTAAGAAGCTTCACGAAAATGAACTTCTTTCAGAAGAGGAGTTTGAAAAGGCGAAGTTGCAAACCAAACTGAAATATGCCCAGCAATATGCCGAACAAGCAAGCTCTATTGCTAATCAGGTTTCCAACTTCGTTAACTCCTTGAAGGAATACGAGACGCAGAAGGCTGAAGCCGAGTACCAGGCACAACTGACCGCTGCCGGTGACAATGCTGAACAACGCGAGGCCGTTGAAGCGGCATACGAGCAGAAGAAACTTGAAATCCAAAAGAAATACGCTGACACGGAAATGGTGATTAACATTGCCAAAACCGTGGCCGCTGGCGCATTGGCCGCCATTCAGGCATTCGCCCAACTGGGTCCCATTGGCGGTGCCGTTGCCGCCGCTCTGATTGCCGTTACAACGGCTATGGAAGTGGCCACTATCGTGCAGCAGCGCAACGCCATCAAGAATAGTTCGGTCAACAGCAGCGGTTCCTCTTCGGCACCGAAGACCGGCAACCGCACCATGACCGGCTACAGCGAAGGTGGCGAAACCCCATGGGCTCCTTCCGACAATACGCCGGTGGGCATCGTCCATGCCAACGAATATGTGATTCCGGCCTGGATGAAGAGGAGGGAACCCGTGCTGATCTCCAACCTCGAACGCTACCGCAAGGCCGGTAGCCACGGACGCAGCGGCTCTGCCAGTCGCGGCTTCATCGATGGAGGCGACACAGGTTCCAGCGCTTTCGGCATGAAAGACGGACACACTGACCATGGTGCCGACATGTACACCATCGTCCGTGCCGCCGTGGTGGATTCCTTCGAAAGCGGTGCCGTGCGCATTGTGCTGGTGAGGAAAGACATCTCTGAAATTGACAATCAAGATTCCCGACTCAAAAAACAAACTTCAAGATGGAACTCGTAACTGAAAACGGAAAACTCGACCTGCCCCGCGACTTTTCTCTGAATATGGAACGCACCAACCCGCTCCTTTCTGGCGAAGGTGATGCCAGCGTCCCGGCTACGCTGCCTTCCTCTTCAAGGAACCTGGCGGCACTCGGTCATCGCGAACGCATCGACCGAGCTGACCGATATATAAATAAGGTAGATGCCATCCTTCAGGTCGGTCCCGTACAAAAGCGAGGGCAGCTGGTCATCGACACCTTGCACCGACACGATGGCATCGATGCCTCGTTTGCCATCGACAGCTCCGACCTTTATGTGAGAGCCAAAGACAAAAGCCTGAAAACCATTTTTGAGGAAGCCGACAAAAAGGAAACATTCCAGAGCGTCACGGCGGCTAAGGACAGGATGTGGTCGGTGTTCGGCGGTGATGACAGTTACGACTATGCCATCTTTCCCGTGGCCATCGCAAAATACGAGACCGAGAGTAACGGGACCAAGACAGAACACTACCAGTACAACAACGAAGTGCTTGGCACTGGCAACGGCGCTGAATTGGTTTGGAATGCCCGCACTGTGCATGAAGGCGACGTGATCATGAGTGTGCCTGCCGGATATGGAATCGCTCCTTTCCTTAAACTCCATGCCTTGTTGCGCACTCTTTTTGAGTGTTTGGATTATACCGTCACAGGCAACTGCTTCACTTTAGGCGATCTTGCAGATATTGTGGTGGTCCATAATTGCTCAGACTGCTTCTGCAACCCAACTTCAACCTTGTTCTATAAAGACCTTGTGCCATCGTGCAAACTGAGCGAGTTCCTGGAATGGCTGCTGGCCAAGTTCCACGCCCAGCCGATTGTCGACAGCGAGACCAAGACCGCAAAGATAGTTCTGATGGAAGATGTGGTTTCGTCCAATCCCGACTCCGACTTATCCGAAGCCTTGGTAGGCGGTTGGAAAGTGCAGCTTAATCCATCCAAACGTATTGTACTGACACCTTCCAACGACATTGAAGGAACGGAGCCTGCTGCCGAGACATTCGACAAACTTGTTGCCAAATACGGCGGCTTCGTGGAAGTGGATGAGCCTGGCTACTTTTCGCTGACGGGTGCGAATCCCGTGGTAAGCGACTGCCTTGTCTTGCGTAAGTCGACAGGCATGTTCTATAGACTTAACCGAGAGGTCCAAACCGGCAACCAAACCCGCGAATCCATCGGTACGAACCACTTCACCTACGACCGGGATAACTCGGTCGATACCGAGGCGTTCAGCCAAGCCGACGTGATGCCGCTGATGCTGTGCAGCCTCGTAAAGGAAGGGCAGACGGCTGACGTGGCGCCTTATATCGGCGACCGCCTCCATGCCCATACTTCCTACGAGGATAAAGAGGAAAAAGACGAACAGAAGATCATCGTCGTTCGCAAGGCAACCAACGACAGGTATTATTATAAAACCACAGGTACCACACAGCACTTCATCCCATTTCAGGAACCGCAAGCTAACAATACAGGCGAGGAGATTGCCTTTGACCTCACCAACTACGGCATGTACAAGCTGTTCTGGAAAGGCTATAATGAATTGCTGCTGAACAATGCCACGCATTTCAGCGGCAACCTTTTGCTGAGCCTTGGAACCTATCTCGGCATGGATATGAGCCGGACAAAGCTTTGCAACGGGCAACGCCTGCTGCCTATGGCCGCTTCATCCAGTCTGGCCGACAAGATGAGCCTGGTTGAGGCCGAGTTTCTGTTGGTGAAGAATTTCGCCGATGGCGTTTCCGACACGGAAATCACACCAAGTGCCGGCAACGGTTTGAAATGGAGCGTCACAGATAATGTGGAAGAAGTTGCTCGACAGCTCTATGCCGACGAAATTGCCTTAACACCTGGAGCGACGCAATATGTAAGCTACGATTTTTCGGTGAACGAAAGTATGTCGCCTGGTATGCCTACGTATCTTTACGAAGTAAGGACAATTACGGCTCAGGCAACAATTACCGTCCACTATAAGGAAAGAGAAATAGAGGGAGGACAAGTCCATTGGATAAATTCTTTCGATGTGTTCACCAACCGAACCGTGACCTTCACCTTCACGGCCGTGCCAGCATAAAATGTCACTCGTTTCATAAACAACCAAAATACCTTTACTACATCATGAGTGCAATAATATCACCGACATACAGACCGACCAACAATGCCTGGTACGCCAAAAACACCGTGCCGAAGCTCTTGATTGAGGCCACGGAGAATGTCACCGTGACGCTCTATTTCAAGGACCAGGAGGCTCAGGAGTGGGAGCCCGACATCGCCTTCAGGGGCAGCTATTCGCCCGACTTCAACGGCGAAATCTGGGTTGACTTCACTGGTGTTTACGACAGCTTCATCTCCACAAAGATGCCAACTGCCAGCCAGACAAGCCTGGTGCAAGATAAGATATGGTACTATTTCCGCGTCGTCGTGGTTGACAGCAGCGGTAACAATGTGGGAACGGCCATCACCTGGCAGGTGTTCAACGCCAAACTGAACTCGGCCACACCGTTCCAGACATGGAGCCAACAGAACTTCCTGACCAATCAGCCGATAGAACGCCCTACCAACTACGAGGCGAAAGAGTGGCTGACCTACCTGGATCTTGTTGGCGACTATAACGTCATAGGCCGCTTCTATCCGAAAGAGGGCGGATTGGTAGACTGCATCGTCCGCTCCGATGAAGCCGTTGGTTGCTATAGCGTCGATGTGAGTTATGCTCGTCTCATCCCCATGGTGGCCCGCCTCCCTCACCAACTGAAAGGCTACTACGATATCATTCTCATGGATGGCAACCTTCAGGAGATTTGCCGGCAACGCTATATCTACGAGGAACGCACAGGCCGCGAGCATTACTTCCTATTCGTGAATGCCTTGGGCGGTATCGACACGTTGATCTGTAATGGCGCAAACGTACTGCAGCCGGAAGTGACCCACAACATAGGCCGCTTCGGAAGACAGTACAAAGCCCTTGACGACACGGAAGATTACAGGCACTGGCAGCAAGACACGGGATTGCTGCCGTACCGCTGGCGCAACTGGATCCATGACCTGCTGTCGTCGAAACAGGCTGCCTGTAGATACAACCAAGAGGACGACACGATGAATCCTATCGTGGTTGACGAGTCGGAAATCGGCATGAGCGATGCAGGCCAGCTGGCATCCGCGACATTCGGCTACATGATGACCGAGGTCGATAATGTGATGGCCGATACCGAACGCGCACTTGAACGCAGCAGCCTTCACGCCTCTGTTGCCGAACAGGCAGAAGACTTGCACGATGAAACCGCACAAGTCGTCCTTGTCTTCGATGACGATGGCAACGGAGGGTCTGAAACGAAGGAAGTCGAAATTGCAGCCTCAAAACTCTATGTGGAGTTTGAACCGACCAAATCGACTACCATTTACTACGCTATCGATGGAAAACTGGCCGGTGACTTCGATCCGTCAGAAGACACCAGCCCCATCATCATCTCCAAAGATGAAAAGAGCACAATACAGTTCTCTTCCCAAGACTTTGTGCTCGGACAAGTGGTAGTCAGTTATTATCCTGTAACCATCAAAGCATTAAACCATGGCACGAATTATTAAAGCAGTCGATTGGTATGTTCACCTGGCAATGATAGTCTCTATCGGGCTTGGTATCGCGGCATTCTGCATCCCGCCTTATGCCGTGATTGACCGGAGCATCTTGGCGTTCATAGCCGAGATAACGGGTGCGGCTGCCTTGCTTACCTTCCTCGTCAAGCTGCCAGAATATATTGAAAAAGGAGCCACGGCGAGATTCCAACGCGGCAACACCTCTATCGAGGTGGGAGGGAAACGGAAACATAGCCGAGACCAGGCACCCGACGACGAACCGCGAGATGATTTTGAAACAGAAGATATTAGTTGATATGCTTACAATAGAATACCTGCAAAAGATATTGAGAGGTGAGATGCCCACCACCATCACCAACCCGAAGGAACAAATCATCGAGGGTGCCGGCGGCTATGATGGCATCGTTGCCCTCATTCAGACCAAAAACAATTCGCCTGTTATTGTCCTTGAAAACAGCGAGATTGGCGAGTTCTCGTTACGCCCTGGCGGCTTTGACAAGACATCGCAATCGATTTGGGTGATGAAGATGGTGCCCAAGGATGGCAACCGCAGCAAGTTCCAGAAAGAATGCAAGGCGATGATGGAGAAAATCATCAGCGTCTTCGTCAAGCATGAAAATGACAAAGAACTGGAACAATGGGAATGGGACAGGGTTCCTTACGGAATCCGCAATGCCGGAGCTAACTTCACCGGCTACGAGTTCACACTGTACTTTTCCGAAGACACCGACCTGAGCTATCATGGATAAAGAAAGCGTGGTCGATCTGAAGGAATGGGCGGACATCACCATCCAGCGATGGGAGATGCGAATCGCCAAGCTGAAGTTCCTGCCCACCCACACGGGCGACTTAATCAACTCGTTCAAACAGCACGTGATTAACGACGCCAACGGTGATGTGGCGAAAATCTCATTCACCTTCCTCTACTACGGCTACTATGTCGATGCCGGAGCGGGACCAGGCTACCGACTACCAAAAAGATGGTTCAACAAGATTTATTGGCGTGAGTTCAATCAATTAGGCCGACTGATGGCAGCCCAGTACGGCCAGGAATGGATTGACGAGGTCATGAAGTCCATCGAGACCATTAACCTTCACGGCTAAAAGGCTGGTGCCTTCTCCGAAATCGTTTCCACCAAGTGAGGATCCGCATGGTTGGCATAGCGCGTCGTTATGCTCAAATCGTGATGATCTGCGTGCTGCATGACGCTCAGCGCGTCAATGCCGCCCTTCAGCATTTCATTAAGTCCCGTATCTCGCAACGAGTAAAGCTGCATTTCGTCGGGCAATCCCAATGCTTCCCTCATGTCTTGCCAATCCTTGCGGAAACGACTGTAGGCGATATGCTTCTTTCCTGGCATGTAGCCGTCGGAAAAGAGGTAATCGCTCCTGTTGGCGTGGCGTGTCATCTTCTCCAGCCTTGTGATGAGTTCCGGAGTGAGTGATGCGCTGCGGCGGAAATGGGTCTTGCTGTCGTCCTCGCTGACATTGATGTATCGGTCTGCAAGCATCAGGTCTGATACATGCAGCCGCCAGCATTCCTTTGGCCGAATCATGGCGATGAAAACCAACTCGCAGAGAACGAGATAGTTTTCATTACGCTCCGACCAATACTTGAAGATATCCTTCCTCACTTCGTGCGGAATCAATATCCTGGTCTTTCCGTCCTCGCGCTTTTTCTTGATGTAGGCGAATGGATTATCCTTGCAGTAGTATTTCTCGATAGCGTAGGAGAAAAAGGCTCGGGCTTGCTTCAACCGGTTATTGTAACTTCGCCCGTGCAAGTTCTTTTCCTCAACGAGATAGTCCATGAAGTTGACGGCCATCACCCGCGTGAAGCTGGAAATGGCAATCTGGCCGAAGTTCTTGGTCAACCATTCCTTGAACACTTTGACAAAGGAGCGGTAATTTATGATGGTGTCCGGGCGTACATCGCCCTCTTTGTCTTTCAGGTATTTGTCAAGTACTGCGCTGATAGGTGTCAGTTCCCGCGAATTGCTGGCATATCCCTCGAAGGGATTCCAGCCCGAGGCCAACTGACTGTTAAGCCTTACGATTACATCGGCGCAATAGGCCTTGAAGTCGGAGACCCTCGAATACTTCTTCCGTATGCGGTTCATTTTCATGACCCGTCTTTCCATCGCATTGAAAGCCGGATTGAACACGTGGTATTCGATGGTCCAGCCATGCGCCGTGTACTTAAGCGATGCCGGAAGGTAGCTGATGAGAGGTTGTGAGTTTTGGGTTTTGACGAGACACATTTTTTTTTCTTCTTTTGTGGCCGAAACCTCAAAAGAATGAAAGTCAGTGTGTTACAAGTTTTGCGCCGATTTTGCGCCGATTTAAACTCAGAAAGTCAGCGTAAATCGCTGACTTCCAGAGTGTAGTGGGACGTACTGGACTCGAACCAGTGACCTCTGCCGTGTGAAGGCAGCGCTCTA
>R22__coassemble_1383_pt1 | contig 12345 bp, 10 predicted proteins | sample R22__metabat2_low_PE_022 | metagenome-assembled genome bin R22 | reverse complement strand
TCAAAATCCTATCGTTAGGCATAGGTCTCGCCATTGGCATCGTGCTGATTGCCAAAGTGTGCTTCGAATTGTCGTACGACAGTTTCTACAAGGACGTGGACCGCGAGTGGATAGAGCAGTTCGCGTTCCGTATCACGTTGTCGCCGTGGTATTTCATAGGTGCGGCGGCGATTGTTTTGGCCGTTGTCGCCTTGGTGATTGGCCTCAGCAGCTGGCGCATTGCACGGATGAATCCTGTTAAGTCGCTTAGAGATAATTAATTCATATGTGCAAACAGATCCAAATAACGGTTGAGCGCGGTGAGCGTTTCCAAATCGCCTTCAAGGAAAGCTCCGCAGTAAAGTTCCCTGAAGCGGCAAAGTTCCTTCAAGAGGGCTTTGCGGTTGGGCGCGTCCTGCCTGCCGTAGGCGATAGTGAGGTCGATAAGTTCTTGCATCCGTTCGAAGGCTTTCTCCGCATTGTCGCGACGACCTTTGGCGAGCCATTTGGTGGCCCTGTAGGTCTCGCTTCCGATGTTGGCCATTTGTTGGGGAAAGGTCAAAGAAAGCCATGCGCCGTTCTGAAGTGTATGGTGCTGCATCATTCCACGAATTTTGAAACAAGTTCCTTGATTTGTTTTCTCACGCTTTCGTTCTCCACATCACGGCTGCGGTTGCCTTGCCATGCGCGGATATTGATTAAGGAGTCAAACTCGATGAAATCGTCTCCAGTCTCATCAGGATACAGGTTGAATCCCCAAAGGTTTTCTTGCTCAGAGCCATTCTCAAGCAGCATGGATTCCAAGTCTGCATGGAGTTCGGCATCGACAGCCAGAAGGCCGCGATTGACATCGGCCACACACTTAATCATGTCAACAAAAGTATTGGAAGCCAATTCTTTAAGTTGCTCTCTCGATATTTTTTCAGTAAGAATCTGCATAAGTCAAATTTTCCGCAAAAGTAACAAAAATCGGATAATTGAATCTTTGAATCTTAAAATTGCTGAAGAACAATTGATTATTATCACAAAACATTCAAAACAATGCAAAACCTTTTCAATAATCTAAAAACTACAGTCAACGGCTCGCAACCGCTTGCCGTTGGAAAGGAGCCGTTCCGAGTCAAGTTCGGAATGACGGGCGACTTTCCATGTGAGAAAGAGGTTTTGCAGGTTTTGCAAGTTTTGGTCAAAAAAGAAACAACAATCAAAATCTAACGAGTATGAAAACTACAATGAAATTCATGATGGTTTGCTGCCTTGTGGCGTTCTCGGCCATGAGTTACGGACAGCAACGGAAAACACAACTGAAGAATCGGACCGTGTCTGGTTATGTTCTGGATTCTTGTCAAAGGTTGCCTGTGGAATATGCTGCCATACAGACCTTTGAAGTGGACAATGAGAAAAGACCTTTGGTCTCAACCATATCCGACTCCACCGGATATTTCATGCTTTCAGGCTCCTTGCCCGACCAAGTGACTTTGACCATATCCTGTATCGGTTACGCAAGAAAGAGCGTACAAATCAACCTGAACAAGAACAAGACGAGAATCGAGCAGCCTATCCTGCTTCAACCAAGTTCTTTCACCCTTAATGAAGTATCGGTCACGACAAACCCCTATATTATGAACTCGGACAGGTCGGTGTTTGTCCCCGATTCGATAGCGATTGCAAATTCCGTTACCTCCATCGACCTGCTGGGGCATGTTCCCGAGTTGCAGGTGAACAAAGTCACCAACAGTGTTTCCATCATCGGGAAATCGACGTTGGTGCTTGTCAACGGAATGATGCGCGAAGGCTTTGATATCAGTACGATTGCGATGGATGACATTGCGAAAATCGAAGTGGTGCAAAACCCTTCGTCGAAATATGAAACAGACATTGAGGGCATCGTGAACATAGTACTGAAAAGCGAAGCAAACCAAGGCGTTTTCGGATACGCAAGTGCGAGCAATTTGTTTCCGGCCAAAAGGACTGAAGGCTCGCTCGTGCTACAATACTCCTTTTCCAAAATGAGGCTGTATGGCAACTATTTTTACGGCCGTTGGGCAATGAAAAACAAGACGGAAACCTTCAGGACTCCCCTTGACGGAACGATGGACAACTCATACATTTCACAGAGCGTGGATTTGCCGAAAGAAAATTACCACTCCTTCCGTTTGGGATTCGACTATATCCCTAACGACAAAACCCTGTTCAATGCATTCGCCGAGATCAAAACTTACGATAAGCGCCATACAGACACGACTATGATTCAATACATGAACGGTTTGGAAACGGTGAACCATTCATTGAAAAACGACACGACGAAAGGCCTGTATCAAAACTACTCGCTTTATTTCAAGAGGTCGTTTGATGGCGCTTTGAGGCAAATCAGTTCGGATGCCAACCTGTACTTTATGAAAAGCAGTGATGTCGCCCATTATAACGAGGATTACCAGATAGGGAACACTTCCTCGGCGGTTGACAGACTGCAATACGACGACGGATATAAGGCGTCGGTGAACTATCATTTGGATGGCATCGTCGCTCTTGCCGAAGCCCATCGGATTGAATTTGGAGGGCAGTATTACTACCAGCATTTCAAAGATGTGTTCACGGAGGCACAGGATGATTTCACTTTCGATTTCAAGGAAAGTCAGGTGTCATTATATTCCGATTACTATGCCACCATCAACAAATGGAGCCTGAAGGCTGGAGCACGCTACACCTACGACGACAGGAACTCTAACGATTCCCTTTCGCATTACCATTATTTCCTTCCTTCTGTGTCGGTTGCCTATCGTATGGATGACGACATCATCAGTTTGAGGTACAATCGCCGACTCTATACTCCGGCCATTTGGTCATTATGCCCACAAGTCACCATGCAGGACTCTGTGACTTTTTCTTCCGGCAACCCTTATCTCCGTCCCCAAATCAACGATGTTGCAGAATTGAACTTGAGGCTGAACAGGAACAAGAATGTGTTTTCGACAAGCCTGTACTATACCCATTCAGGCAGTGTCATTCGCACCATATATTATTTGGACGACGGCAAATTGTACGCTGCGCCCTTCAACATTTCGACCCTCAACAAATATGGCGCAAAGGCAAGCGCTTCGTTCAATCTGTTTGATGAATCGCTGGAGATAGAATCTTTTGTCGATTTTCATCATGATACCTATTCCTATAATCAAGAGCAAAAAAGTGCGTTTATCATAAGCACCAGTTTGTCCATCGATTATACTTTCCCGTGGGGGATGAGCACAGGTGTTTCTTTCGACTATGAAAACAAGCGATTGCTTCCACAAGGATTTGCAAAAGGCACGCCACAAATCAGCAGCATCTATTTGCGGCAGTCCTTCCTTGGCCATCGCGGAGCGATTATGCTGGCCTACCAAGACCTGTTTAAGAACATATATGAAAGGACCGTAGAATATGACACCTACACGCAGCTCACGAAGTCGCTATCTTATACATCTGGCATTTTCCTGAAGATAGACTATTGGTTCTCGAAAGGAAAGCAAAACAAAAATGTGTCAAGAAAAGAATATACGGAGGAAGATATAAAATGAGTTATTCCTAACAATTCAACAGTTAAACGAACAACAATTAAACAATGAATAGGCTAACCGACAAACTCATAAAAATCCTCTCCCTCGGGATTGGTCTCGCCATCGGCATCGTGCTGGTCGGCAAGGTGTGCTTCGAACTGTCGTATGACGGCTTCTACAAAGACGTGGACCGCATCTATCGAATCACCGAAAACATCATCCATCAGAAAGGCGACGACCCAAGTGATTATTCATGTACTTCGGGAGCCATAGCGCCTGGCTTCAAGGCGGAGGTTCCCGGCGTGGAGGCGGCGACGCGCTATACCGATGTGTCAAACAACCACTTTTATGATGAAAGCGACAACCTCATCACAGGTGTATGCCTTGGCGTGGATACTTGTTTCTTCGACTTTTTCGACAGAGCCATCCTGATTGGCGACCCGATGCATGCATTGCAACGATGGAATAAGGAAGTCGCCGTCAGCCGCAGTTTTGCAGAGAAGTTGGGCGGTGTAAATCAAGCCGTCGGCATGCAAATCTACATTGAGGAAGACCCGAAGACCAAACTGACCGTGGTGGGCGTTTTCGAGGACTTTCCAAAGAATGGATCGGTGCAATGTGACATCGTGTTGAGTATTGGCTTTTTTGGGGAGAGGAGCAACAACCGCTGGTTGGGCAACGACCGCTATTCCAGTTATGTCAGGCTCATGCCCAATGTAAAACCCGTTGAGTTGAAAGACGCCATCCGAAAGATGCAGGAGGCGCACCAGCCTATGGAGGAACTGGAACAGAACGGCTCCTCGATATGGTACACCCTGACACCCTTTGCCACCTTGCACCGTCAGGAGGAGAGCGTCAGGAATTTCGTGATGATATTGTCGGTCATAGCTATTCTGGTGATGTTGGTCTCAGTGTTGAACTACCTGCTGATGGCCGTCTCGGATGTGGTGCGACGCTCCAAGGAAATGGGAGTCAGGAAATGCTACGGTGCCAGTGCAGGCAGTATCTATGGGATGCTCTTCAAGGAAACGGCCTTGAACCTGCTGGCTGCATTGGCAGTGGCTGCTCTGCTGATATGGGCGTTCAATGGGGCCGTTGAGTCGTTATTAGGCGTGCCTGTTCAGAATCTCATGGTGCCTCAAACCCGATGGACACTCATCGCCATTCTCGCTTTCATCTTCTTGGTTGGTGCTCTTATCCCCGCCATGATGTTTGTCAGAATTCCGGTTTCAACGGCCTTCAGAGGATACAATGAGAGTAAACGCCGTTGGAAACTCTCCCTGCTGATGGTGCAGATAGGCATCAACGCCATCCTGCTGCCCATGGTCATCGTGGCTGACCGACAATACAATACTGCGCTGGCTGCCGATTTGGGCTATGAATACGAGCAGTTGCTGTATTCGTCATTAGAAGGTGCGGGCAAGGACAATCTGGCGCTCATTACCGAGAAACTGAGGTCGATTCCCGGGGTGGAAGGCGCTGAACTGGCCTATTGTGCTCCTTTGTTGAGATCATCGGGTAACAACATCTCTTTACCCGACAACCCATCGAAAGAATTGTTCAATGTGTGCGACCAATACGGTGCGACGGAGGGCTTCTTCGACCTGATGGGCTTCCGCCTGCTGGAAGGCAGGATACCATCGAAGCCGAATGATGTGGCGGTGAGCAGTAGTTTCGTGAAGGCGATGAACCGCTTTGAAGATTGGAGCGACGGGGCTGTGGGCAAAGACATCTTGATTTCGGAGCACAGCCACAGCGATGATGATGTATATACCATCTGTGGCGTTTATGAGGACTATGTTATCGGTTCGGCCATCGGCAAGGAAGATAGGCCCAACATCCGTTTCTGCTGGAACAAGGATTGGTTTGATGGTCCTTACGATTATGCGCAAATCATGGACAAACTGGTGGTGAAGGTGCGTGAGGTGAATCCCGAGACGATAGAAAAGGTGAAGTCGGTTATTGAGGAATGTCTACCCGAGCGGAAAAACATCGAGGTGACGCCATATACTGAATTGGTCAGGGAAGAATACTCCTACACTTATCAGATGCGTCGTGCTTTCACGATGGGAGCCTTGTTTGCTATGGCCATCGCCTTGGTCGGTCTGATCGGCTTTGTCCGCGACGAGGCCAACCGCCGCAGCAAGGAGGTGGCCATCCGTAAGGTGAACGGTGCAGTGACGGGCGAAATCATCCGTATGTTCGTGGCGGATGTGCTGAAACTGGCTGTGATTGCCGCCTTAATTGGCGTGGCGATAGCCTATTTCCTCGCCGACAAATGGTTGGAGTTGTTCGCTATGCGCATCGGCCTCTCGCCGCTCTATTTCGTCATCGGCGCGGTGACGGTCTTGCTTATCGTGACCGCCGTGGTCGTCATGAGCAGCAACCGCGTTGCCCGAATGAATCCTGTTAAGTCTTTGAAGAATAATTGATATGGAAACGATGTATATAGATTCCCTGCGGGAATGGAGGTCAGAGGATTTTGTTCACCGCGGCGGCCTGTGGCGCTACAGATTGGTAACTTGTTCTTGCCGCCGCTTATAACGAACAAACAACACTCCATTCCCGAAGGGAAACTCAACAAACAATTAAACAATTAAACAAAGAACAACGCATCGCCTTTCACCTCACGGGATACTTTCCGCGAGTACATGTTGTCCAACAGCCCGTTCGGGGTGATAAACGCTGGTAACAAAGACTTCCGCGTTTTGGTGACCTTTCGGAAGATACGCATTCTGCGTGCGAGTTGGCTGTCATAGCTCTTGGTGATTTCGTATTCATCGTTCGAGTATTTCATTTCACAAATGCTGATGCACTTGTCGGAACGGTCGATGAGGAGGTCTATCTGAGCCCCGTGTCTCAGGTCTTCTTCCAAATCTTCTGATACAGTCTTGGGAGGACGGTAGAACCATGAGCAGGGTTTGTTGATAGTGCCGTCGATGCCCAAAGCTTGGACAATCTGATCCAAATGGTTAAGGCATACGATTTCAAAGGCATAGCCACACCAACTTTCATAGAGGGCTGTGGCTTGCATCTTTTGCCAATACCCTTTCAGATAACTTCCAGAGTCGCCCATAAAGCGGAAATGGAAGAGCGTAAACGGGTCAATCAACTGGTATAACATATCTTTTTTGCTCTTTTTGAAGGGAATATAGCTTCGGATAAAAGAGCATTCCTCAAGTTCTTTAAGCAGGCGTGTCAGGTTTCCGTTGTTGGTTTGGTGGGCAGCTTCTATGATTTCTTGTCGTGTCATGCCCATTCCTTTCTTTTCGAGTGCAGTCACTACAGCAATGTGGTTATCGGCTTTCTTGAAAAGCGACTTGAAGATTTTCTCGAACTCGTTCACCATTTCGCCTCCTCGGGTGAAACAGAGCGATTCGATGTTTTGTGCCACACTCTTGTCGCGCTCGAAAAGCGACAGATAATAAGCCACGCCGCCCATGGCCATATAACTTTCGATGATTTCCTGACGCTCGTAAAGGAAGCCTTGCGACTTGAAATATTGTTCCGTCTCACCCAAGGTAAACGGTGAAAGAAGCATGGTGTGTGTGGCTCGGTTGTGCAGGCCACCTTTCGAGTTGACCACTTTGTTGAGCATCCATGTGGTTGCACTTCCACATACGATGAGTTTGATGTCGTTGCGGTAAGCGGCCCAGTCATTCCAAAAATGCTCCAATGCGCTCACAAACTTGGAACCTCTTGTGTCGAACCAAGGCAGTTCGTCGAAAAACAGAATCTTGGGACCTTCTTCTGCTTCATGCTCAATGTATTTCTCAAGCAGATGGAAAGCCTGAGTCCAAGTTTTAGGCATCTCGGCATTTTCGGTGTAATTGCTCAAGGCGTAATGGAAGTTTTCCAACTGTTCTTTGGTGTTGGCGTTTTCTTTGCCTGTCATCCGGAAGGCAAATTTTCCTTCGAACAGTTCTTTCACAAGGAAAGTCTTGCCGACACGCCGTCTGCCATAGATGGCGACAAATTCAGATTTCCCACTTGCCAGATATTTCTCCAACTTGACGATTTCCTCTTTGCGACCGATGATATTGTCTTTCATATTTGGTGAATTTTGGCGCAAAGTTACAAAAAAATTGAGATTGCGCCAACTTTGTTGTAGAATTCTGGCGTAATCTCGATATTTTTATGAGATTTAGCCAAGAAACTCTATTTTTATACACTTTTTCGGTAGTATTTAGGTTGAAAAGATACACTTTTTCAAATCTGCTCACAAATTAAAGTGTAAAAGCAACTGTAAAGTTTCTTTACACCACTGTAAAAAAACGTTACACTTTGTAAAATAGCTGTTTTTGTATTTTATTGATTATTATTGATTTGCAAGTTTGGCACGAGGGTTGGTATGAGGGAGGATGATAAAATGTAGATTCCCGAAGGAAACTCAACAATTAAACGATTAAACAAACAACACTTCAACAATATGAAATCATTTTTCAATTTTTTGAAACGGAACAAACTTTACGCCCTCATCAACCTCTTGGGCTTGACCGTCTCGATGGCTTTCGTGCTGCTCTTGGCGGTGTATGTGCAGAAACAACTCTCCACCGATGCCTTCCAAGAGAACGCCGACAGAATTTTTGTCATCACCAACGAGGAAAGCCTCAATATGGGCTATTGGTTAGACAAGCACTTGCGCAACCAATTCCCCGAAATTGAGAAATCGTGCGCGGTTTGCAACTATTCTTTCAATGAGGAGTTTAGCATTGACGGCGAGACCGTCTATGGTAGCCTCACCTTCGCGGACTCGTGTTTCTTCGAGATGTTCAGCTACGACCTTGTGAAAGGCTCGAAGGCCGATTGGAAAATATCAGGCGACCGTTGTATGGTGAGCGAGGCGTTTGCCAACGCGCATTTCGGCGACAAAGACCCCATCGGGCGACAAATCATTCTTGAAAGAAACGATGGCTACCCCATGGTGGTGTGCGGCGTTTTCAAAGACTTCGGCAACAGCATCATCAACGCGCCAGATGTGTTGGGACATGGCAATTTGATGCCGATTATCAACCCGGCCAACAATGAGCGCATGAGCAATGGTGGCGGCGGAGGTGTCTGCTTCGTGATGACTTATCCGGGTGCGGATTTGCAGGCTCGCCACGACGACATTTTGGCTTGGTGCGAGGAAAACTTCTGGGTTTATAAGCAAAAGTATGACGAGGTGCGCATCATCCCGCTGCGTGAGGTGTATTTCCTTAAAGAAGGAGCACAGGATCATACAGCCACTGTGAGTTTGGGCAACCGCTTTTTTGTGAACCTATTATTGGCCATGTGCCTGATGCTTTTGTTGTTCGCCATACTCAACTATTTGAATCTTTCCACTGCACTCATTGGTTTCCGCGCCAAGGAAATGGCCACGCGGAGGCTCGTTGGGGCAACAAAGGCAGGCATTTTCTTGAAAATGATAGGCGAAAGCACTGTGCTTTGTGCTTTGGCGATGGGCTTGGCGGTTCTTTTGGCTGAAGCTCTTGCGCCTGCCGCTTCTGAGCTATTGCACTACGATATCTCGGTTTTCGGAGCGGTCAATACGGTCAATGTGTTGATTGTCATTGGATTCGTGCTTCTTTTGGGCTTCCTTGCCGGGCTTGTTCCCGCTTTGATGATTCAAAAAGTGCAGCCCATCGAGATTGTGCGCGGGTCGTTGCGGGTGAAGACCAAGACGGTTTATGGTCCTGTCATCATCGTGGTGCAGAATGCCGTGACTGTGGTGATGCTTGTTTCGGCTTTGACCCTTTACTTGCAAATGCGGCACCTGATAACCGCCGATTTGGGCTACAATACGAAAGACATTTTGGTCATAGACAATGTGTACGGCAAGACGGGCGAAATCAAGGCCTTGTTGGAAGCTTATCGCGCCGAGCCGTTTGTGGAGGATGTGGGGCAAGGTGACGGTACACCGTTGTTGGGCACCAATAATTGGACGATGGAGGTGGAAAACGGCAATTGGGTCTCGTTCCAGCAAATACAAGGCGACCAGCATTATTTCGACATCTTGGGCCTTCGCGCTAAACAGGACAACCATATCCCTGGGTCTTATTGGCTCAATGAATATGCTTTCGGCCAGATTGGGATAGACGAGACGGTGACGGAATTTAGGCATAAAGACGGAAAAACCTATGAAATTGGTGGCATATACTACGATTTCAAGATTTGGCCTTTGGAAATACAGCAGTCGGCGGCGTTGATTAACAACCGTGGCGAGAATCCTGACGATGATTTTCCATGGAAATTGTTGGTGAAGACCACCGGTGACCACAAGGCGGCTCTCGACCGTTTGGAACAAGTGACGAAAGAGCTGTTTCCCGACAAGCGTTTTGAAGCGCTTTACCTTGAGGACATGATTGAAGCCTTTTTTGCTGGCGAGAGCAGGATGCTTCGCATCGTCCTAATTTTCACCTTGCTTTCGATGCTCGTTTCGGCCTTGGGCTTGTTTGCGATGAGTTCCTACTACATGCAGCAGGAGCGTCGTGCTGTGGCGGTGAAGAAAGTTTTTGGCGCCGACTATGGCGGCGTGTTGCGCGAGTTGGTGCTGAACTTCATGAAGATGGTGGCTGTGGCTGCACTGATTGGCATTCCCGTGGCCTGGTTCATTATGCACCGTTGGCTTGAGGAATACACGCACCGCATCAGCCTCTCGTGGTGGATTTTCGCTTTGGCCGTGCTTGCCGTCGTGCTGATGGCGTTCCTGTCAGTCATTTGGCAAAGCATCAAGACGGCACGGGCTAATCCAGCTACGGTGTTGAAGAAGGAATAGCGTTTATCACAAAACAATCAAAACCCACAAAACAATGAATAATCAGAAACTACGGATTGTACGGATTAAACGGATGGCCGACAAGAAATTTGGAAGGCACAAGTGCCCAAATAATAATCAGAAACTACGGATTACGCGGATGAAACGGATTTTCGATGATAAAATTAGAAGGCACAAGTGCCCAAATTGTTATGGATTCCTCTCGGTGGCAGCCAATCTGTACCAATCGGACGCTTGCGTCCCAAAATTTTCGAAAAACAATATCTGTAAAATCCGTCAAATCCGTAGTTAAAAAAGAAATCTTGAAATTTGAAATCTGAAATTTGAAATTTGAAATTATAAATCTACAATAGTTATGGAACACTCAATGGATCGTAAAATCGAACAGAAAAAAGGCATTCGCCGCGTGTTCACGAAAAAGGCGCTGCCGTTTTGGGGCGGGGCGTTGCTCCTCGTTTTCATCCTCTGGCTCATCTTCAGGGACGACTCGAAGAAACTACGCATCGACGCGGACAACATCACCGTGAGCACCGTCACCTCGGGCGAGTTCAACGACTACATCCGCATCAGCGGACAAGTCGCGCCCATGACGACCATCCAAATCAGCCCTTTGGAAGGTGGCGTGGTGCAGCAGATCGTCACCGAGGAAGGCAGCCGCGTCAAGGCGGGCGATGTCATTCTTATTTTGAGCAATGAAAACCTCGACATGCAAATCCTTTCCTCTGAGGCCGACCTCGCCGAGAAGGAGAACATCCTGCGCAACACCATGATTCAGATGGAACAACAAAAGTTGAGCGTGGAGCAGGAGAAACTGCAACTGCAGATGGAGGTGCAGCGCAACCGCCGCACCTACGAGGCGCAGAAGTCGCTCTACGACGACGGCCTCATCGCCCGCGAGGACTTCCTGAAGGCCGAAGAGGACTTCACGCTCTCGAACAGCCGCCTGAAGTTGGTGGAGAACCGTGCCAAGCAAGATAGCCTCCATCGCTCGGTGGAAATCGACCGGATGCGCGAGAGCCTCGAAAACATGCGCGTCAACATGATGATGATCCGCAAACGCAAGGAAAACCTGACCATCAAGGCACCCATCGACGGCGAATTGGGCCTCTTGGATGTGGTGTTGGGTCAATCGGTGGGCGCAGGTTCCAAGATCGGGCAAATCAACAATCTCAACAGCTACAAGATCGAGGCCCAAATCGATGAGCATTACATCGACCGCATCACGCCCGGTTTGGAGGCCACTTTCGAGCGACAGAGCGAGAGGTATCAGGCGCAAATCCGAAAGGTGTATCCCGAGGTGCGCGACGGCAAGTTCAAGGCCGACTTCAAGTTTATGGAACAGCAGCCCGAGAACATCCGCAGCGGTCAGACTTATTACCTCAACCTGCAACTCGGCCAGCCCGTGGAGGCGGTGCTCATCCCGCGTGGCGCCTTCTACCAAAAGACGGGCGGCAAGTGGATCTATGTGCTCTCTTCCGACGGCAGCAAGGCCACCAAGCGCGACATCAAAATCGGGCGGCAAAACCCGCAGTATTACGAGGTCGTCGAAGGCCTTGAAGCTGGTGAGAAGGTGGTTACTTCTTCGTATGACAACTTCGGCGAATCGGAGGTTTTGGTTTTTTGATGGGCGATGAAAGGAACTACGAATTACACGAATTTGCCGAATGGTCAAGGAATTTTGCGGCTTGCGCCGCGAATGGCGACGATTGTTGTGCCGCTTTGCGCCGCGTCGCTTCGCGTCATTGCGAACGCAGTGAAGCAATCCAGGGAAAAAGCGTATGGAAAGCAATTGATCTGGATTGCTTCGTTCCTCGCAATGACGCAAAGCGTATCAAAAGATAGCGACAGCCTAATTCGTGCCCATTTAGGCGCTTGTGCCTCAAATTCTCGAAAACAAAATTCGCATCATTCGTGCAATTCGTAGTTAAATAATAAACAATTCAACAGTTAAACAATCAAACATTTGACTTACGTCGAATTAAAATTTCAACAATATGAATAGATTCAAAGACACGCTGATTAAAATCCTATCGTTAGGCATAGGTCTCGCCATTGGCATCGTGCTGATTGCCAAGG
>R22__coassemble_1359_pt1 | contig 12534 bp, 9 predicted proteins | sample R22__metabat2_low_PE_022 | metagenome-assembled genome bin R22 | reverse complement strand
TTGTCAAGATGTCAAAGAACGGTTGTCATTCGAACGACGCTGCAAAACTACAACCGCGAAATTGCGCTCTACGAATTTTCGTGTTGCAGTTGTTGCAGTTGTTGCAGTTATTTTTCGAGGGGTATAGCTGTAGTTTTCGATGGTCAAAACCGGTCAAGGTCATTTTGGTCAAAATCGGTTTCTGATGCGGCTGAGGTCAAAACCGATTTGTTAAAACCCCATCCTATCCTTGGGTAGGAGTTAAGTAGGAGTTAGGTAGGAGTTACATCGGAGTTGGAAATTTGGCAGAAATGTTAAATTTGCCCTCAAAATACGGTTTATTTTTAGTTAAATTATTGTTAAATTTATCTCTTGCGTTGTCAATAGTCATTAGGTCAATAGTCAATATGGATTTCAGATGCGGCAAAACACGTGTTTTTCTATATAAATAATTGAATATTAGTATATTGTAAACAAAACCACGAAAAGCGTGAATCCAAAAACCTTAATAACTAATGACTATCTTGACCACAGATTTCGCCAAAACATTGTAATTGTCTGATTATAAGCAATAAATAAACACAATATACATCATCCTTATTGACCATTCTGGTCAAAAAGCCTCAGATTCGAGGATAAAATCAGTCAAAATAGTCATTTTGGTTGTGAATTGCTCTCAAAATCTTGTATCTTTGCTCATTGAAACAACGGCTACGCCGCCTCCGCTTCAACCGCTGACTTCCTCAAAACAATCCAAAACTGATGAAAACTAATTACGAAAAACTGATGAAAATTAATTACGAAAAATTGTTGATCTTTTATTTGCCATTTACAGAGGGCCGGGGTGAGGTTCTTTCCCCCTCTGAGAGGGGGCCAGGGGGAGTACACCCCCCCCCACCACCATCATCAAAACCACATATATAAGTTTCCTCATTTTCATTAGTATTAAACCCCACTTCGTTAGCACGTCATCACGCATAACACCCCCCTCCATAAATATAGAAAAGTAAGTGTCCGATTAATAGAAATCAAACACTTCATCATACTTTGCAGGGCGGAGAATAATAAACTCGCCATCCTTCCAGTCAGTTTCAGCAACTATTGTTTGGATTTTTTTCGGGACATAGTCTTGACCCGTGCCAATATGTTTATTTGAACCTGGCTCCATATATCTCATTTTGATTTGATCCCGCACCGTCCAGAGTATACGTATGTCATAATCTTTATAACATTCATAAATGCCCAAAAAGTATTTGTTGTTAGGCTCAATCTCAATCGTACCAAAATATTCAGTCAACTCGGGAGACCAATTTGAAAACTCTACTACAGAATTCCCTACCTCCATCCTGACACATAGTTTGACAACATCATACGACCCTTTGGGAAGATTGTAAATCACGGAATTGGCTTCGAGTCCGATTAGTTTTTTTGTTTCATACTTTTCATGAGTTTCGCGGTTTTCTAACACAAGATGTATCGAGTGCAAACCGTATACGCCGTTTATAACCAACAAAGATGTATTTGGTTCGCGAGATTGTTTAGATAGGTTTATCGCCTGACATGAGCTAAAAGCCAACAAAATGCCTAAGAAAGCAATCGTAATTGAATGTTTTTTCTTCATGGTATTATTTTAATGATTATTTTATATCAGTTTTTAATTACTCCTTCGTAATCCCAATAGCACGCTATCCCGTATAACGAAAAAAAACTCACTCCTTCACAAACTTCCCCCCAATCATCTCTTTTTCAGCATTGTAAACTCGATAGAAATACACCCCAGCTTTCAATCCAGAAACGCCTATAGTAAGCACATTCCCCTTGCCACGGATAATGCGATCCATGCAAACGTGCCCCAAGGCGTCGGTAATCTGAATGCGGTGCTTTTCGTTTTCAGGCAAACCCGAAATGTCAATGTTCAACTCATCCTTGGCAGGATTGGGATAGGCCAAAGCCTTTATCGTTTTTTGCGGCACTTCCTTCACACTGCAAGGAATGGGGTTGAAGTCTTCGCGAGCAAAACGCATTATTATTGGCATTCTGTCTTCATAATATAGTAATGATTGCTCAATCAACACGATACATCCACCGTCATTTATAGGGAGAATTATTGGGGACCAACAGTTCAAATTATCCCAAAAATTCATATTTCCCAATATTTCCAATTCTTTATTGATCAAATATAATTGCGGATAATAAGGGGCTAAATAACTTTCCGTATGACAATCGGCCATAACGTAAATGGTACTGTCGTTGGCATAAGTCATACAACTGGCATACATGAGTGTATCCTGCTTATTGATTTCGACTTTTTCGACGATTTCTCCCTCGCGGTTCATTCTGCCAATAAGCACATGGGGCTTGTTGTGAACAACTGTATCTTGCTGGTCTGCAACAAGAAGCATTTCATTGGCATTATACCAATATCCCACATATGGGTCGCTCACATACTTATGTGTGGTTCCTTCTGGAATAGATATATCGTCAATAAAATAGTTATTTGTCAGATTAAAGTCGTAATCGAAATAGAGCAAGGATTGTAGCCCGTTTCGTCCTGCACACACCGCAATGATTTGGTCGCTATACGGGTCGTTCATGAGCTTTTGGTTTCGGATTTGATGTATGTAGCATATAGGGTCGGGCGGGTCGGCCAACAGATACCGACAATTCAGGTTGTCTCCTGATTGGGAGAAGCGGAACAACGCTCCTCTTGACTCGTACCCACCTTGATAATTGGGCATTTCCCTCCTTGCCGTTTTCAACAGGACGATGGTACCATCGTCGTCCATGACAGCGGCACCATCTGTGAGACCCAAGAAACCTTCTGCCACTTGTAGGGTTTGTTCGCTCACCACATTCAGATTATCATCGAGAATTATGATTTTGAGTTCGCCAGAATCATTCAAACGATTGGTCATAATCCTTCCAGAAATGAAATAACCTCCATTGTCCAATGGGGTTAGGGTTTGCAAAACCAGTTGTTTTCCCTCTGGCGCAGGAAATGTGGTTGTCTCATATTGACCGTCTTCAAACACTCTGAAATAGGCACCGTCATTACCTGAACAACCGACGAGTTCCATAGTGTTGTCCTCATGGATAAAGCCACTACTTATAGACACTGTGTCCGGCAAAATGGCTTCCCATTGTTGCCCGTAACCCGTCGCCGCCATCACCATCAGGCAGCAAATCATCATGAATTTCTTTATCGTTTTCATTGTCTTGTTGGTTTTTATCTCCAATAGCGGTAATACAATTCCATAAATTGCCTATCAATGCAATACTGTCGTGATGGCCTCTCTTCCAATCTGGAATTGTTGTAAAAGGCGATGTTATTCCTATCTGCATCCACAATCATTAGTGAAATCGTGGAAAAATAATCGTAGTACGGATTTATGGTCGCGCCTCCTTGCATTATTGTTGCAGCTTGCACAAAAGCTTTCAATCTGTTTTTCTCGTACCGTTCAAAACCAGTGGCATAAACAAGTAGTCCGAATCGTTTTCCATGGGATTCCAATATCGAGTCGACGGTTGCAGGAATAGGGATAAAAGCAATTTCCTTGTTGTCAAAAGACGTTTCAGAAAGTTTCCGTATTTCCTCATTTACCTTTTTCTGTACGATTGTGTCGTCGATTTCAATGCTTCCGCCTATACCGATATTGTTTTGCTTGTCAAGATAATTGTCTATGCATACCACTGAAAGTGCTGACAAAGAATCGCTACGGAAACCATAGTCGTTTTTGTCAAGAGCATAGATGTCACTAACTGTGGGAAACCTTTGCACATCAACAATTTCCTGCTTGGGCAGTTTGGTAACGAAACCTTTCTTAGCCGTGCAGGAAGATGACACAAAAACTACCAGTGCAAATCCGAATAAAGCAAATCTTTTCATAGTTCAGCTATTTAATAGTTAATACTTTCTTTTGTCTTTTATCTCCTTCCTTCGTAATCCCGATAGCACGTCAACACGCATAACGTTCTCTCCACTACAAGAAAACGAACTCTGCTGCAAAACTACAACAAAAACCACGAAAAAATCAACCCAAAGGCCAAGTACAAGTTTTCCTTTTTAATACTTGTTGAAAATCAACTAAATGCAATAACGAAATACAAGTTTTTGTTAATCCAAAAACGAGGAAAACGAGGCATTTTCGGTCTTTCTCCTGAGGTTGGAGCGGTATTTATTCACCGTGTTTTCGCTCAAGTCAAGCAAATCGGCTTCTTCCTTTGCGCGGAAATGCAAGAAATTGAGCACCGCGATTTGTCGCTCCGTTTCGTTCAGTTCTGGATAGGCAGCCACCAATTTCTCCAAAGCCTGCGGATAGGCCGCCTCAAACTCGTCCATGATGCGCTCCAAGCGGTTCGGCACCTTCGCACGGAAAAGGTCGGCCACCCGCTGCGGCAACATCGCCCGCGCCTGTTGCAAGGCATCGTCCGCTTGCGTCTGTAGCTGTTGCAGCGCGTCATCCACCGTCTGAAGCTGCAGCAAGGCATCGTCCATCCGCGTCTGAAGCTGTTGCTTCTCCTCGTGCCAGGTCTGCGTCTCGGCCTCATGTTCCTTTCTCCGCTTGGCCATCCACCACCACAATCCAAGTCCCAAAACCAGCAATACCACCACAGTCGTCACCACACCCCGCACCAAGCGTCGCCGTGCCGCCAACTGTTCAGCCTGCCGTCTTTCGGCTTCAGCCTTCTCCTGTTCCCACTGCAAATGCTGCTGGAACATATCATTAAGTTGCGAAGCCCGTGCCTGGTTATTGGCAGCCGTAGCACCTTCTTCGGCAAGGATGAGAGCATACTGGTTGGCTTTCACCGTGTCGCCTTCAATCATGGCAATGTCGTGTAATAATCTTGCAGCAATTATTTCTCTCTTTCCATATTTTCCCAACACAGGTTCCAAATAAACCGTTGCAGAATCATATTGCTCAAAACCATAATAGACACTGCCAATGGTTCGGTATCTATTCAATCTTTCCGTTTCATTCTCTGCTTGTGCCGCCATGCTTTTCAGGCTATCCAAGGCGGCAATGGTATCGTTGTGAAACAAAAAGTCGAACAATGCCCGCGACGAAACGATGTCCCTATAAATCATATTGTTCCTATCAGGCAATAGTTCCAATGCCTTGTCATAGTAATAGACAGTGCTATCCACTACTTTCAATTTGTCATATTGCTTTCCTATTCTGTAAACACATTGGAAGCTCCGTATGGAGAAGTAGGTGCAATCCTGGTGTAAATCAAGCCTTGCTTGCCGCAATAAATGGCCGGTTCCTGCATATATTGTTCGGAGAACAAATCCAATAGGCGGTTATAGGTCAAAGCCATAAACTGCGCTTGCTTGTCCACCAGTTCATTCTCGGCAAAGTGGCTCTCCATCATCCGCAAAGTGTTGAGGTATTCCTGGCAAGCCTCAATAAGGCTGTCGCGCTCGTAATACCCCACACCATTAATATAATGCGCCCGCGCCGCCAAAAACGCATCCCGCTCCTGTACGGACACACCGCGTGTGTCCGCCTTATCGCGTGTGTCCGCTCCATCCATCCCCACAATCGAATCAAAATAACGAACCGCCTTCAGCACCTCCGCTCGGATGCTTTGTCCATAGTAATTCTTAAACAGCAGCTCCGCAATCAGCACCTGGCAATAATGCCCCTCAAACACATCCAAACCATCCGCCGCCTCACTCCCCGCAAACTCCATCATCACCTTCAGCGCACTATCCGGCTCCTTCCACATCAGCGAATCAATCTCCGCCAGTTCCTGGCACACCTCGTGCGGTAGCCCTTCCCCCTCTGAGAGGGGGTGCCCAACGGGCGGGGGAGGCCCTTCCCCCTCTGAGAGGGGGCCAGGGGGAGTACATCCCACCAACACCGCCATCATCAAAACAATCCCTATATAAAACCATCGTTTCACGCCGCAAAATTACTCAAAATCCATCAAATTCAATCAAAAATCTATCCTTGCCCTATACACGGCAACAAACCGCTAGCCGAAATCTACGACAGATTCACGACAGATTCACGACAATTTACGACAATTCACGACAATTCACGACACCACAAACCATTTGCCCTTGTTGGTGCCTTCTCTTTTCAAAACACCTTTCTTTTGCATTGCAGCAACATGCCGCTGAACCGTTCTGCCGGTAATGCCGAGTTGCGCGGCAATTTGTTTGATGGTAATGGAATTGTCCGCTATAATCAAAGCCAGTATCTCATTTTGGAGGGAAGTCAAATCATTCACCACGGGCGTTTGTATCAATGCCGCATTGCGGGGAATGGTTACAGCCGTGCCGCTAAAACTGATTCAACTCATAAACACATAAGCACGAATAACGACCCCCCTCTTCGCTCTGTACCAACAATTCAATTTAAACCATCAACAGCCAATCCGCATCGCAAATTTTTGGCAATATCCGACATTATTGCCAATTATTTGAACCTGCATGTTTGCATATATTTTAACTCCAAATTCAAAAAAATTGCGAATATCAGGAGAAATTTATAGCAAACATCATCCTCTTTTCGGTCGGAAAAATCCGCAATAATTCCGACCAAAAAACAAGCGAAACCATTAGTCTTATCAGCCCTAACCGTCATATAACCCCTAACTGAACTCGCCGCTGCTGTCACAGTTTTACAGCGAGAAGCTTTTATCCCGTCTCTTCAATGCTGTGTGGTAATGCGGCCTGTCAATGCGCGTCCTCACCATTCCCAACCCCAAAAACCTATAACTTTTTTGGCAAAAAACATCAAAATTTGCCAAAATTGTTATACCTTTGCGCTCAAATCACGACACAATCAATATGACGATAGCAGAGCAGATATTAAATTATGCATTCATACAGAATCAACCATTCCGCAGGCGTGACTTAATGCAGTTTTTAGGTACCAACAATGTATCTGAAGCATCAGCTCATGTGCTGCTTAAACGCCTTGTGGAGCAAGGTAAATTGGTCAAGGCTGGATATGGTCTGTATGCTCTCCCCGAAAAAGAAAAAACAAGTTTCATCTATATGCCTTCCGAAGAAGAAGTGACCATAGCCACACAAATCAAGCAGAATTTTCCTTTTGCCGATTTCTGCGTCTGGAAGCCCTCCGTATTAGTTCCCTATATGCGCCATATTCCAGCACTGGGAATGACACTTATTGATGTGGAACGTGTTGCAATGGAATCGGTTTTCAACTTTTTGCAAGGAAATGCCCCTTCGATGTCCATACTACTGAACCCTACAGAACAGGAATGTGAGAGGTACATCACAACCGACAAGCTCTTGATTGTTCGTACTTTGGTCAACGAAGCTCCTATTACCAAGGTCAACGACACGCCCGTACCCACATTAGAAAAAATCTTGGTAGATGCCGCTGGCGATAAGGAACTGATTTTTGCCCAAGGTGCTGAGCTTTACACAATTTATGAGGAAGCCTTCAGCAGACACAATGTGAATCGCAGCCGTTTACTCCGTTATGCCGCACGTCGCCATCGTAAAGACCAGATACTCAAAATCATTAACACCATCGAATCATGATACATCCGGATAGCAGAACTTTGGCATGGATTGAAAAAGTTGCCAAAGAAAACAACGTTAAAGATGTGGCATTGGCCGAAAAGACCATCAGAGCCTTTTCATTACTTGAAGCATTAGTACGCTCAGGTTGCCCGCTACTGTTCAAAGGCGGCACCGCTGAGATGTTGCACCTCAACAGTGCAAAACGACTCTCAATAGATGTCGATATAATATGTCCACCAGGTACACAGATTGAAGATTATCTAAAAGTCTATTCGTCAGAATACGGCTTCGGCGAGGTAGAACTGGTAGAACGCATCTCACGTTCTGACATTCCAAAGAAACACGCAAAATACAACTATCAAGTGTCTTATCCAGAGGGCGGAAAACAGGACAAGATTCTACTGGATGTCCTGTTTGAGGAAAACCACTATTCTCAAGTGGTGTCACTTCCAATCGAAAGTCCCTTCCTTAAGACAGAGGGCGAACCAGTCATGGTCAACCTTCCCAGTTACCAAGACATGCTTGGCGACAAACTCACAGCTTTTGCGCCACATACCACGGGCATCCCGTTCTTCAAGGGCGACAAAGACTGCTCTATGGAAATCAACAAGCAGTTGTTTGACATTGCCTCGTTGTTCGACTTGACAAACGATCTGACTATAACGACTGAAACATTCCGAAAGTTTGCCGCCGTTGAGTTGCTTTATCGCAAGGCTGACCCATCAAAGCTACAGGATGTACTCGACGACATCTTCAACACATCCTGTTGTATCTGTTTCAGAGGCGTAGAGAATCCAGAAGAGTTCAAGTTACTCCAGAACGGCATAGCCAAAGTACGTAGTTTTATCCATAGCGAGAAAAACTACAGTCTTGACCAAGCTATTGTCAACGCTTCCAAGGCAGCCTATCTCAGCAAACTCATCGAGAAAGGCATAACAGAAGTACACCACTTCGCTCCAGGCAGCGAACAACAACTGGCAGATGCCACTATCACAGAACCACTGCCAACGAAGTTCAACAAGTTCAAGAAAAGCAATATAGAAGCTTTCTTCTATTGGAACGAAATACAGAAACTATCTAATTGATAACACTAAAATAAAGAACAATACTATGATTGAGTCATTCGACATAAAAGAGAACCATGTCTATATTGGCAGCTTAGACAAAGCGATAGAATGGAGTGGAATAAAAGGCGAAGAAACCAACGATGAGCAACGGAACAATTTAATTACCCATATAAGGGAAAAGATTAAGAATTATCTACAACTGGATAATGTTAGTTTCTTGTTTGGGACGGGGTCATCTATTCATCTTGGTGCGGCTGGAATCCAGAATATTCCATCACAAGTTGAAAAGGATATCGAGTCACCCAATATGGCTGAATTAAAGGAGGATTTCAAGAAACATGTCGTTGCATTGCAAAAACCAATGCTGGACAAATATCATCCGGAGAAAAATAAGAAATTTCAGGATGAAAGAGGATGGGATTTGATTTTCGATGGCACTTATATCAGAAACTACGAGGAAGAGAATGTGAAAGACGAAGATGCGGACAAAAAGGTTGAAGGCGAGAATGAGAGGATTGAGGATGTATCATTGGAAAAGATTGAAGATATTCCAGTGGAAAAGATGGAGAACCTACTGGATGAGACGATTGAAGATATACAGGTGGAGAGCCCTAAGGATGTGCCAAATGAGGATGTAAGCAAACACTATGGAGAGATATTGCTTCAATTTGAATTGCTGCTCAATTATTTAACCGCAATGTTGTTCCAAAAGGAAGCAGAGAAAGCTGATGATGAAAGCAAACGCATCCAAGACCTGATTACAGCATTGAAAAAATCACTGTTTACTATTTGCGATGTTCATGGTCGTGAGACCAGCGAAAAAGATTTAAAGCGGATTCGGGAAAAAGGATTAGAAGAAGAATTCAAAAGAAACAAATACTTGTTTCATGAGAAATTTCTGAAATCATTGATGCAACGCCCCTTGAACCTGCAACGCGCCAACATATTCACATCAAACTATGATTTAGCATTTGAGTATGCTTTTGATAACCTTGGCGTCAAATATATTGATGGGTTTTCAGGGTTTCATCACCGCTATTTCAAGCCCGAGACATTCAATTATGACATCTTTTATCCTGGCAGCACAACAGCGGGCAAGGTACAACGCATTGAGAAAGTGGTGCGCTATTTCAAGTTGCACGGCTCTATTAGTTGGATAAATGATAATCAGCATACGCCCAGCAACATATACGGCATCGAAGAAATGCCTATTGAACTGATTAAAATGAAAGCCAAGGAAGACAACGATAGTCTTTATGGCAATCTGATGATTTACCCTACTGCCGTAAAGAAGTCATATACATTAGACCTTCCATATTCAGAATTATTTCGTCATTTCGCTCACTGCATATCGCAACCGCAGTCTGTTCTTTTCACTGTAGGTTATTCTTTCTACGACGAGCACTTCAATGATATCATTTATCAAGCATTATCCAACCCGACTTTTACGCTGGTGATAATAGACTTTAATGGTTGTGGAAAGTCTGCCGAAATCAAGCGCTTGAAAGATTTGAACGATCCGAGGATTATCATTATTGAAGGACATTATCTTGGCGACTTTCTGACTCTCGCAAATACGCTTATGCCCGATTTTATGGATACTTCATCGGAAGATAAGGTGACAAAAACACTAAACAATCTATTGAATAATAAAACTGAAAACGATGGCAAATGAGCGTAACATTGGGCATATTGTCACGGTTGACAGCCTGTCAGTATTCGTGAAACTGGATGACGACTTGAAGAGTCTCTACAAAAGTGGCTATGAAGAGATTTATCCAGTAGCTCGTATCAATTCTTACATCATCATACCCGTTGGTGCAGACAAAATTGTGGCTTTAGTTGATCGAGTGATGAATCGTGAGGAAACAGACCTTACGAAGAATCGTGGGACAATTTTTCTGACAGAATCCAGCCGTTACCTCTCGGCGACCATGATTGGAACAATTGAAAACAGCAAATACATTCAAGGTGTCTATAATTATCCGATACTTGATAATCCGGTATGGTATGTTACCCGCAAAGACTTGGATATTATCTTTGACCAAAAAGAAGGCGACAACCCTATAAATTTCAAGGAGGATTATTACCTACCAATTGGCAAATCACCTTCATTCCCTGATTACCAAGTGAAGATCAATCCAGATAAAATGTTTGGGAAACATGCAGCCATACTTGGCAATACAGGGTCGGGAAAGTCTTGCACGCTGACTTCAATACTTCAAAGCATGTTTCAGTATAAGTACAATGGGCAAAAGCTACAGAGTGCCCATGTGGTGATATTTGACACAAACGGAGAGTATAAAGAAGCTTTCAATATCGAGAAAAAGCACAAAGTAAATCCATTTTACATCAACGAGGATGGTTTGAAGGTGCCGTATTGGTTCATGAACTTCGACGATATGGACTATTTGTTTGAACCAACTACTGGAACGCAGGCCCCAATATTAAAAAGAGCTTTAGGTTTGGCAAAATCTCAAGTCAATCCCATGGCTTCATCTTTTATAGGTAAGGCCGATTTCTCAATTCTAAAGTCATACGTCCAGGATTTATGCGGCAATGACAACAGCGTAAAACATGCATTGCTTGACAGATCTGACTTCATTCTAAAACGATTAACTGAATATCATAATGCTGGACATATTAAGTTTAACTTAACGAGTATTTGTCAAGGGGCAGCGAAGCTAGTCGAAGCTAAAGGAACTCTTAAGTACAATGGCAGTTTTATTAATGGTTCAGCAGACTACAACAAACTAGTTGAGGGACTGCAGTTATTCCAAGAGGAATTGGGAAAATATGAAAACTCTATCCAGGAAAGCATTTCTGCCGAAAACCGAAACGTAGACGCTCCTTTGTTTTATTCCTTCAACGAATTGCTCTCAGTATATATTGATAGTGCCATTAGGGAACAGAGTGTATCTTCAGATAGGCTGAATGAATACATATCGACTCTTTTGTTAAGGATGCGTTCCTATGTAGACGATGTGAGATTGGCTGATCCATTGATGCTTGATACACAAAAAGATATAAATGATGCGTTAGTCCAATTCCTAGCTTTTGTATTAGGTGATTATTGTACAGTGTACAACAAAGAACAATACAAAGACTCGGTTTTTCAATCCTATTATTCAGAATCATTCAAGAAGCAAGAAAATAAGCAAAGAAATCAAGTGACTATCATTGATATGTCACTCTTGCCATTCCAAGTCCTTGAAACCATCACGGGCTTGATAGGAAGAATGATCTTAGAATTCTTATCCCGATTCGACAAGGAAGAAAGAGGAAGTGTTCCTATTGTAATTGCCTTGGAAGAGGCACAAAACTACATACCAGAAGTTAATCATAAGGATAGAGAATCTATTTCGAAGAGGGTATTTGAGAGAATTGCACGGGAGGGAAGAAAATACGGATTGTCATTAGTCGTGTCGAGCCAACGCCCTTCTGAATTGTCAAAGACCGTTTTATCTCAATGTAATAGTTTTATTGTCCATCGCATTCAGAATCCTGATGATCAAAGCTATATTAGAAAATTGGTTTCTTCAGCAAATTCTGAAATTCTAAACCAACTGCCCACATTACCCCAACAACATGTTATCATCATGGGCGACTGTGTTAGAACTCCTATTGTGGCACGAATGAACGATGCCAATCCAAGACCGAATAGTAATAACCCTTCATTTATTGATAATTGGCTGAAAAATGGGAAAGCAGATTATGACTTGGTGACGAAAAAATGGACTGAGCAAAAGGAAGAAATTGAAGAAACAGAAAAAGCCGCGGTAGACATTCAAACAGTAGAGGCTGAAAAGCCTCTAGCTTTACCTTTTGAAAATGAGACAGAAGGATAGGAGTTGTCTAGGAATCAAACTGTAAATTTAAACGCATAATTTCTAACTTTCTCCATCCCATCCCCGCCAAGGTGTTCCGCCGATACTGTCCCAAAAAGTGTGTCTGAGCGTTGACGCGTAAAAAAAAGGGACTGGT
>R22__coassemble_1356_pt1 | contig 12545 bp, 8 predicted proteins | sample R22__metabat2_low_PE_022 | metagenome-assembled genome bin R22 | reverse complement strand
TAGCGCACCTGCTTTGGGAGCAGGGGGTCGAAGGTTCGAATCCTTTTGCCCCGACACTAAGAAACAAGGAGTTACGATGGTTCGCAACTCCTTGTTTCTTTTTATCACCGCTCCCTCCTATCGATGACCTCCTTCAATCGATAGCGGTCGCCCGTCGATTTGCCGATGGCATCAATGAATTGGCGGTCGTAGCCTGGGGTCTCATAGCCCCAACGCATAAACTCCCCATTCTTGTCGGTGCGTCGCACGACTTGGTCATTGTATTTCACGATGAGGTATTTCGCCAATTTGTCCCAACGCTGCATCATGCGTTCCGTGTAGGCAATGCTCTTTTTATTGAGGTAGGTCTGCCGCTCAGCGGGCATCATGCCTTTGAGGGCAACGAGTACGCTGTCCTGATCGGCGTAATAATAATCCTCCAACTCGTCCTGTGCCGTGCGCAGGTCGCCAATCATCATGGAATAGCGTGGATACACCATGTTGGCTACCCAGTTGTTCATCCAAAAGGCCGACTTATCGCTAAACTCATTGCGCGGGTTGTTCTCAGGTCGGAAGGCATCGGGTACCTGGGTGATACAACAATAAAGTGGCACGTAGGCCACCATATTGGCATCGTCGCAGTTGAACCATGTGACGCCGCCCACGTCGTCGGGCAGCCACGAGCGCATCTGGCAGGTCATGGTGAAGCCCGACTGCTGCGTGGCTATAGGACGCTCACGATAATAGGCAACGCTGTCGCTGTCCTTAAAATGCATCGGCAACGGACGGATGGGCATACCCCACGGACCGGCAGTCATGTCGGCAGTCATATCTAAGGGCGTGCCTTCAAAGTGGTCGCGCATGTCGTTCTGCAAGTCACGCATGGAAAGCGGCTTGTCGGGTTTAATCCACAATGGCAAGTGATCGCATTGCGTAAAGTCTCCATTAATATAAGGTAGGTATTTGTCCATCTCATCGTGGCTGTAGTGGTGACGGAAGAAACTCCACACGCGGGCATCGGCATAGCGCACATTCTCGAAGTCGATGGGGCAATAGGCATCGCGGAACGAAAAGTCTTCGTCTTTGCCGTTATAGAACCCCCACTCTTTTGCGAAGCTAATGACATCGGCAGCATAAACACATTCCACTTCGGGGCGGTTGATGTGTTTGAGGTTCTTGCTGCTGATGCTGGTGTAAGTGCCTTTCTTTTCCAACGGGAACTGCCGTATGCGGCTCAGATTGGCATGGGCGCAAATACAGTCGTCGGGAATTCGGAGCGCCACCCAAACGGCACCCTTGCGGCCAGGCCCCTTGCCAATGATTTCCATAATCCAAGCCTCATTGGGATCGCAAACGGTGAGGGTCTCGCCACTGCTATTGTAGCCATACTCCTCCACCAATTCAGCCATACATTTGATGGCCTCCCGCGCCGTTGCCGAACGCTGCAATGCCAACCGCATCAAGCTGAAATAGTCGAGCAGGCCTTCATCGTTGACCAGAATCAACCGTCCGTCGAAGGTGGTCTCCACTATGGTCACTTGACGCTCATTCATGAGTCCGACGACGTTGTAGGTATATTCCACCTGTTTCACATATTGACCTTCGTGAGAGGGTCCCCAGCCATGAATGGCAATCAGTTCGCCTGGTTCATGTCGACCAGAAGGGCTATAAAACAACGAGCCGGAGAATCCGAAGCCGTCACAGTTGTAGGTACACATCACGCTGCCGTCAGCGGAGGCTTTCTTGCCAACTATCAAGTTAGTGCATGCCCATGCCGAATCTATGCAGAAGGCCGCAAGAAGAATAAGGAAAAAGGTTTTTTTCATGAGATAACTATTTGTTGGGGCAAAATTACGAATAGTTTGCAAACAAGCAAAGGCTCAATGCAACTTTGTCCTCTTAATCAAATAGCTGGTCAGCACTTGATTATAGTCTTTGTTGATGTCAGACTCCACATAGTCGATTTGATACTGGTAGCAATGGCGCAACAGGGCTTCTTTTCGCCCGGCCATAATCTTTTTATAGGATTCCTGTACCTCAACAGGGTTGAGTTTCAGCGTATCGCCCGTCTCCAAATCGACAAAACGGTAAGGGCGGTTCTCGAAATCGAGGTTCTGTTCCAATTCGCCGTCAAAAACATGAAACAGGATGACTTCGTGCTTGTTGTATTTCAGATGTTCCAACGCTTCAAACATCGGCTGGTAGTCATCCAGGCCGTCAAGCATGTCGGTAAAGACAACCACAAGGCTGCGGCGGTGCGTCATCTCCGCAATTTGGTGCAGACATCGTGGCGTTGAGGTGGTCTTACGATTGTTCTTGTCGTAAGTGTCAATCAGTTTCTCCAACTCACTGTAGATAAGTTTATTGTGAACCACAGAAGATTTTGCAGGCTCATGAAACGCAATCGTTTCGTCAAACAAATCCAATCCTACTGCATCGCGTTGACGGCGCATCAGCTCCATCAGCGAGGCGGCGGCATAAATCGAGAAGAAGAGTTTGTTGGGATGCTCAAAATCAATCTTTTGCCTCACGGGGAAGCACATACTGGAGCTTTGGTCGATGACAATCTGGCAACGGAGGTTGGTTTCTTCCTCATAGCGTTTCACAAAGAGTTTCTCTGTGCGGCCATACAGCTTCCAGTCGATATGACGAATGGGTTCGCCAGTGTTGTAGAGGCGATGTTCGGCAAACTCAACAGAAAAACCGTGGAAGGGACTCTTGTGTAAACCAGTGATGAATCCCTCCACGATTTGACGTGCCAAGAACTCTAAGCTGCCAAACTGAGTGAGCCGGTTCCTGTCGATGGAGAAGTCCAATTATAATAGCTTTTCCAGTTTCTCCACGAACACTTTCTTCGGGGCTGCACCCACGTTCTTGTCGACGGGCTGGCCACCTTTGAAGAACAACACGGTGGGAATGTTCATGATGCCGAACTTAGCGGCGGTGTCGGGGCATTCCTCAACGTCGCACTTCACGGCTACCATCTTGCCTGCATATTCTTCTGAGATTTCTTCGATGATGGGTTCCACCTTCTTGCAGGGACCGCACCATGTAGCACCAAAGTCCACGATAACAGGGAGTTCTGATTTCAGGACGACTTCTTCAAAACGGTCGTCAGTCATTTGAATTACTGCCATAGTTTTAAGCTTTTTAGTTATTCTCTATTGATTCAATTAGATATTTAGACTGCAAAAATAACAAAAATTCCGGAATTGGTTACCTCAAATCAAATTCAACGAAATCTGAGAATGGTTTCTTCTCCAACAGGGGCAACACTTCTTGAGCGTTGACAGCACCTTTTGTCGGCGTTAGGTTGCATGACTTCTTCTTCAACGGGTCAAAAAGATGTATCTTATAGTTCTGTTTCCCCGCGTTTTCCTTCAAAACCTTGATAAACTCTTCCATATTCTCCTTGTTCATCTCCGCCACATTCAGTTTGAGATATATGGTCTTGGATGTACTCTCCAGCAGAGAATCCAGCAAACGGACTTCGGAAAATCTCACCTCCAATGGTTGCGGAGCCGCATCCTGGTCTTGACCGGAGCGACTGAAGGGCCGGTCGAGCGTGCCATACAGCATCACAAACGCGCCCACCGTCAACAGGTTACGGCAATTCAGATAGTTCTCCTTGAACAAAGCAAATTGGAAAGCCCCGCTTTGGTCCTCAATGGTAAAACGTCCGTATGAATTCCCGTTCTTTGAGGTAAACTCCTCCGCACGGGTGATTTGTCCACCAAGACGCACCGCACGCCTGATGTTTTTCTCCGGGTCGTTTTGAGCCGCCTTCAAGGTTTCCACATTACAATTGGCAAAATAATGCAGCGGCAGATGATACACCTCCATCGGATGCGACGAGATATAGAAGCCCAACGCCTCCTTTTCCATCTCCAGTTCCTTCATCTTCGACCACTGTTCGCAAGAGGGCAGCGGGATGGAGAAGGTCTCCTCTGCCCCACCCTCGTCGCCAAAGCCGAACAAGTCCATCTGCGACGAGTTCTTGCGCTCGTTGAACGAGGCCACCATGCGCATGGCTTTCTCTGAAAACGTGGATGTTTCGTTGGGTGCAATGTGAAACAGCATGGCACGATGGAAACCTTTGAAACAATCAAAGCAGCCTGCCATACCCATGCTCTCCAAAGCCCTAACGTTAAGGCCTTTGTCGGCGATACGCATCACAAAGTCGGCGAAGTCCTTGAACTTGCCGTTGGCCTCACGCTCAGCCACGATGCCGGCCACAGCCGCTTCGCCCACGCTCTTGATGCCACCCATACCATAGCGGATCTCGCCCTTGTCGTTGACGGAGAATTTGTATTCCGACTCGTTCACGTCGGGACCCAGCACGGCTATCTTCATGCGCTTGCACTCCTCGGTCATGAAGTTCACCTGCTTGATGTCGCCCAGCTCGTTGTTGAGCACCGCCGCCATAAACTCAGCGGGATAGTGTGCCTTGAGATAGGCCGTCTGGTACGACACCCACGAATAGCAGGCCGCATGAGATTTGTTGAACGCGTATGAAGCAAACTTCTTCCATTCTTCCCAGATCTTTTCGAGGCGTTTTTTCACTTCTGACTCGGGCAGGTTCTCTGTTTTGGTGAGTTTCTCCACTCCTTGTTTCATGAACTTGCCGTACAACTCTTCCATTTTGGCCAGCTGCTTCTTACCCATGGCCTTACGGAGCGTGTCCGACTCACCTCTGGTGAAGTCGGCCAGCTCACGCGACAGCAACATCACCTGCTCCTGATACACGCAGATGCCATAGGTGTCCTTCAAGTATTTCTCCATGCAGCCGAAATCGTATTTGATTTCCTGCCTGCCTTGTTTTCGGGCGATGAAGTCCGGGATGTTGTCCATCGGGCCGGGCCTGTAGAGGGCGTTCATAGCGATGATGTCGCCAATGACGGAAGGCTGTAGCTCCCGCAAATACTTCTGCATTCCAGGCGATTCAAACTGGAAGGTGCCGATGGTGTTGCCCGCCGAATATAATTCGTACGTCAGTTTATCATCAATCGGAATGTGGTCGATGTCGATTTCAATGCCTTGGGTCTTTTTGATGTTTTTCAAAGCATCCTTAATCAAGGTCAGGGTCTTCAAGCCCAGGAAGTCCATCTTGATGAGGCCGACGGTCTCAATGACATGGCCATCATATTGGGTGACAACAACATCCTCTTTCGAATCTTTATCCTTGACGGTGCACACTGGCGCAACGTTGGTAAGGTCGTCCGCGCCAATGATGACGCCACAGGCATGGATGCCAATCTGACGGTTGGTGTCTTCCAATTCCTCGGCATAGGTCAGCATGGATGCGATATTCTCGTCATCACCTTCCAACATTGCCTTAAGTTGCGGCACATACTTGTAACAGTTCTTCAGGTTGACTTTGGGCATCTTCTTGGGCACCTCGCCTTCCACGGCCTTCACAGCCGCCTCGTCGAAGTTGCGGTCGGGGATAAAGCTCTTGATTTCAGCCACTTTTGACAGCGGTATCTTCTGCACACGGCTCACGTCTTGAATGGCCGACTTGGCTGCCATCGTACCGTAGGTAATGATATGCGCCACTTTCTCCTTACCATATTTCTTTGTAATCCAATCCAATACACGTCCACGGCCATCATCATCAAAATCCACATCGATATCAGGCAGCGAGATACGGTCAGGATTGAGGAAACGTTCAAACAGCAAATCGTATTTCAGCGGGTCCAAATCAGTGATTTTCAGACAATAGGCTACCACTGAGCCAGCCGCTGAACCACGCCCCGGGCCAACACTCACGCCCAGTTCCTCACGGGCCGCCCTGATGTAATCACTCACGATGAGGAAGTAACCGGGGAAACCCATCGTCTTCATCACGTGCAGCTCAAACTTGATGCGCTCAATCTGGTCCCCTGTGAGGTTCTCGCCATAGCGCTTTTTTGCGCCTTCCCAAGTCAACTTGGCCAGGTAGTCAGCTTCGAGCTTGATGCGGTACAAACGATTGTAGCCACCCAGCTTTTTCACCTTCTTCTCAGCCTCCTCTTGCGACATCACCACGTTGCCGTGCTCGTCGCGAGTGAATTCGTTGAAGAGGTCTTCCTCGGTATATTTCTTGCGGTATTCTTCCTCAGTTCCAAAGTTTTCCGGGATGGGGAAAATGGGCATGATCGGGTCGGAATCGATGCTGTAGCTTTCCACTTTGTCGACAATCTCCTGCGTGTTCTCCAAAGCGAAGGGCACATCCGAAAAGATGCGGCCCATCTCTTGGGGTGTCTTCAACCATTCCTGCTTGGTATAGTGCATTCGGGTAGGGTCGTCCAAATCCTTGCCCGTGCTGAGGCAGATGAGGCGGTCGTGCGCCTCGCCATGTTCCTCTTCAACAAAGTGTACGTCATTGGTCGCAATCACCTTGACGTCATATTTCTTCGCCAATTCCAAAAGGATTTTGTTCACCTCCTTCTGGCGTTCATACACCTCGGTGTCTCCGCCAGGCTTGTCGGTCTTATGACGTTGTATCTCAATGTAATAATCATCTCCAAACAGGCGCTTGAACCATTGGATGGACTCTTCCGCGCCCTTGAAGTCGGCATTCATGATTTTTTGAGGCACCTCGCCTGCCAGGCAGGCCGAACTGCAAATCAGGCCTTCGTGATACTGCTCCAGAAGCTGATGGTCGATACGGGGATTGTAATAGAAGCCATCCGTATAGGCAATGGAACTCAACTTGCAGAGACTGTGGTAACCTGTTTTGTTTTTGGCCAACAATATCAGGTGCCAGCCACGGTCCTGACGGCCATCGCGCTTGTCGATCCTGACAGGGGCACAATAGGCCTCGATGCCGAAGATGGGCTTGAAAAACAGTCCGTTCAGCTTCTCTATTTCAGTTTGTGCGGCATGTTTCTCCTCTTCCGTGGCATCCTCTTTTCCCAAGATGGCTTTCTGTTCCTTGATGGCATCTTTCACCTTGCCGTTCTCTTTGTTCACCGTATCGGCGAAGTCCTTGATACCAAACATGTTGCCATGATCGGTAAGTGCCATGCTAAACATGCCGTTTTTCTTGCATTTCGACACCAGGTCGGGCACTTTCGACATACCGTCGAGCATGGAATAATGCGAGTGGACGTGCAGGTGGGTGAAATGCTTCGGCACATAGTCGCCGGTTTCAGCCGTTTCTTCCGTCGCCTCCTCGTCAACGATAGGCTCAAAGGTGATGCCGGCAGGCTGCATCATCTCAGGGTTAGCTGCCTTGAAGTCGTCAATAAACTGGTAGTCAACGCCCAAGTCATTGGCATCCAACACACCGCGACGCACCAATTCAAGGAATACGCGGGCTGTGGCTTCCACGTCGGCAGCGGCGTTATGGGCGTCGCCAAACTTCTCGCCAAACAGGATTTGATGAAACTCCTCCAAACGCGGCAGCTTGAACTTACCGTTCTTGCCGCCTGGAAGTTGGCAGAACTCGGCTGTCTTCTCGGTGCAGGTATCCACCTTTTTCCACTTGGGTAATGGGTTTTCGCCTTTCTTCCGCAGGAACTCACAACCCAAAATGCAGAGGTCGAAATCGATGTTGTGCCCCACCAAGCGCGTGGCTTTCGAAGCCGACTGCATGAAAATGTCGAGCACTTCGTCTAAGGGCTTGCCATGTTCGGTGGCGTATCTGGTGGAGATATGATGCACCATCTTGGCATCGATGGGAATCTCAAAGCCTTCAGGCTGAACAATATAGTTGTGCGCTTCAACGAAACGGCCTTTTTCGTCGTGGATTTGCCAGGCAAGCTGCACCATCCGCGGCCAGTTGTCGAAGTCGGTCAGCGGCGCATTATAATTTTTGGGTAGACCTGTGGTCTCAGTATCGAAGATTAAAAACATAATCGTCCTTTTTTTCAATTGTCATCTGTGTCGTCAGACCTGCGTGACAGCCCCAACCAAGGCGCAACGCATCCGTATCGCCACATAAATCATTGATAATCAAAAGAGGTTTTTCTTCAGATTTCAGCCCTCAAAAATAGGTAATTAATGGGAATGGCGCAAGAGGAAAAATTTAAAAGCCAAGTTGTGATAAAAAAGTCGTGCTATACTACAAACAACTTAGAAATAATGAGTCATTACCGTTAGTTCTGTACTTTGTTTTTGCTATTGAATTTGAATTTCCAATCAAAAGTCCTTATCTTGCCCAAAACATTTGGAAGTTTTTTGAGAAAAACATAAAACCAAAAACCTAGCAAGAAAAGCAAATAAACACCCATGACAGCTACCACAGTATAAACTACGAATAATAGACTAACATGTAAAATGGAAAGAACAATCCACCAAAAGGCTCTTCTCAGCACAACAAAACGGCTGCTCGTATTCTCTGATACAAGTTCCAATTTGGTATCAATGTTTCTAAATGGTGTAAGAGGGTCAAAAAAACGCCAATACAAAGGGTGCTGTATTTCCATACATACCAGAATTTGGCCAAGATTGTCATCATAGAACATCCTTTTGTAATTATCTTTCCCTTCGTCAGCATCCAATACCGAATCTATAATAAAAAGCTTTGTGTCCGATCTAAATCGAGCTGGATATTCTCTAAAATAATTGCTAAGCATAGCTGTATCTTTAAAATAAATATCATTAACAGCCATTGTCAACACACCTGGCTTTTCAACTTTTTGATAACTCTTACCTGATTTAGAATTCAGCGCAAATATGGTTTCATTTTTATTGTCTGGATCCCATAACTGGTATTCAGGAGCTATTCTGTATAATACTGCTCCGATATATGCATTAGTGTCAACGCAGTAGCGGCGCTTTTCGTATTGAGGAAGTTTGTTAGTACTTTTCAATTCAGCAGGCTTTCGATGAAAAGCTCTGTAACACGCATTTTCTCTACACTTAATTTCGTAGTTAACACATGCATAAACAGAATCCATATATTGAGACAACTCTTCTCTTTTCTTACCTCCAATCCACATTATTGTTGTATCTGGATTGTTGCACTCTGCATTTTCTCGCAAGTGCTCAACGGATGAATGAAAAGCTCCAGAAACACTTATTTTGAATTTATCACCTTTATTTAAGTAAATGCCAGTATTTGCCCATAGTTCGGATGTATTGAATAAAAACAGGCAGTATTCGCGTCCACATGATTTACTTGGCTTGAACACACCCTCTTTATTGACAGAAAGATTGCTCTCAAAAAAAACAATATCCTTAAAATATGTAATGGAAAATGTCAGCACAAGGACGACAACTACAACAATAGTAGTTAGCAGAATAAAAAAACGCGACAGATTGAAATATGGAAAATGAACTATTTTTCCAAATAACGTTTTAGAGTGTTTGGTATCCTTAATCAAGGAATTCACAAGGGAGTCTTTGTCGTAGTTGACATTCGACGCACCAGAATCGACGATTTTAGAAAAAGAATCACGCAGGGGTTTCATAGCCTATTCATTTACTTTTTCAACCAAAATGAGGAAAGAACCGACATTGTCTTCATACCACGCGTTCTTATATTTATTCATAAAATAGTCGAATAGTTCAATCTTGTTACTGTTAATCCCATATCCGTTACCAAATTGAAATTCACCATAGGATCCATTACATATTAGAGCGACCGGGTTTTTAACACCAATTTTATCTAAAAACACTTTATAATACTTATTTGTATGGTTTTCTTGAATACTGTTCATCGTACTATCAATTCGGCGCAATGAATTCTCTAGTCTGTCCAAAGAGTCATTAAGTACAGTTTTAATAGTATCTATAGATTGTCCTGTTTTTTCCGAAAGATCTTTGATATACGACGTATCCTTTATTAAATAAGTCACCTTGTTTCTTTTTGATATGATGCTGTTTTTTACCGAATTCACGGAATCATATTTTTTTATTATTGACTTATACTCATTGTTTTTTTCAAGTTCATTACGCCAAGAATCTGCATCATTCACTAAGTCAACAATCGAATCATTAAACAAAGGACTGTTCACACTTTTTTTACCATCGCATTCAAGTATCATCTTTATGATAGTTTCATCATCCAATACTATATCGTTTATAGCAAAATACAGGGTGCCATCTATGTCGACATGGATGTTATCCATTTTATTCCCTACAACAAGGAATGTATTCTGGCAACATTCTCGAACAAATCGTTTTTCTCGACTGTTATATACAAGACCGTCAGGTCTGTCAACGGGTTTTCTATTATCATCGGGAACAATTTGTAACAATAAGATATCCTGATTCGTCTTGGGGAAGATTCGGTATCGGGCTCTTTCTCTGTCTCTATCCTCACGTTTGTCAAAATCTTCAGAGAAGCCTTCTGAGCCAACCCATGGATCATGCGAATTAGGCTTATTGTTCTTTGCAATATTCACTAAATGGTGAATAGCAGAATGCTTTTTACCCGAAGACTTTATGGTAAGGGTTTCTCCCTTTTTCACGTGTATTCCTGAATTGGCCCACAACTCGGAAGAACTTAGCAGGAAATAGGAAACGTTTTTGTTCTCACTTTTCAGGGTCGTAGTTCCCATAGCATTGGTAGTAATGTCGTTGTATGGATACAGACGCTTGATAGACAAAACTATTAAAGTAATACCACAAAAAAGCACAATACCCACAAGTATTATAACAAGTGATAACGCCAACAGTTTTCTATAGTCTTTGAGTATTTCAAGAAGATTCTGAAATCTGCGAATTTCAATTGTGAGTTTATTGGAACTATTTTCTGTTTTTGACTCTTGTTCAGACCGAGTTTGTTCTTCATTATCCATGTAATAATTCATTTAGTAGTGGAAAGGCAAAAATACACAAATCCTAATATGCTTAGTCAAATTTCGAAAAAAAACAGCGTATAAATCAATTTTCAGATTATTCTTCAGGTCAGTGGACTCTATCTTTCCACATCCAACCGTAAGCAGACACAATCATGTTTTTTGCTCTCGCGGTCGTAGGTGATTCCCACCAGCAGCAGGTTGCCGGTATATTGCGCCACCTTGGCGGGGTATTCGCGGCGCTTGATTTGCTCGATGGCGGTGTCGACGGCCTTGTCGTATTTCAGCTCTATGACGATGGCCGGACTGTCCACATTCTTCCGGGGGATAAGCACCAGGTCGGCGAAGCCCTTTCCCGTGGCCAGCTCGCGGTGGATGATGTAGTCGTTGGAAGCGTAATAATACGCAAGGCTCAGCACGCAGGCCAGCGAGTTCTCGTCGTTGTAGCTCAGTATGCTCGTGTGCTCGTCGTGGGCGGCATCCACCCCGCGCGACACGGCCTCCTCATCCCCGCGCAGCGTGGCCTGAAGCAGCTGCTTTGATTTCTCTATCGCATCGGTCACATGGCTCCAGTTGTTCATCTTGACGGCGTTGACCATCTCGCCCGCGACTTCTCGGTTGGGGATGTAGCATTCGCTCTCTTTCCAGTCGTACGACAAGTATCCCAAATGGATGAGCACCGTAAACACATCGTCCTTCGACCGGATCACCGACATGTCGTTCTGGAATCCCGTGGGGTCAACGGGACAGCGACCGCCAGCCAGCATCCACACCACGTCGTCCTTCAGACCCTCGTAGTTCATCTGGATATAGTGCGCAACAGCGTCGTAGGCCCCGGTGGATGCCCAAAAGCTGCGGCATCGGCGGCTTCTGAGCGCCTGCATCACCGAGTTGGGGTTGAAGATGGACTGCTCGTCGCCTATCTGATAGCCGTCGTACCATTTCTCCAACTCGTCGAAGTCCATGCGATGCTTTTCGGCAAGGGCTGCCACCTCCCCCTTGGTAAACCCGAAATAAGGAGCCATATCCACAGGCTCCACCATCGAATACTCGATGAAGTTGTTCAGTGCCGACTCCGTCTTGTACTTCTTGATGGGCAGGATGCCCGTCATGTAGACCCCGGCAAAAACCCTCGTGGCTTTCTCACTTTTGAACATTCGCCTGAGCAAACCCACATACTGGTCCATCGCCTCTGTCCCCGGGGCATACTCACGGCAGATGGCGTCCCATTCGTCGATGATGAAGATGAACTGCTGCTTTTTGGCTTCGCTCACCCGCAAGAGATAGTCCATAAGCCTGTCCGTCTCTCTTATGGGGATGTCGGTATATGCCGAACCAATATCGCTTAGCAGCGCGGCCTCCAGCCGGTCAACGATGTTGTCGTCTTTTTGCGAAACGAAATCCGTCAGGTCAAGGTAGATGACGGGGTACTTGTTCAGGTGCTTCTCGAACGAGGGGTCGGAGGCTATCTCAAGGTCGGCAAACAGGTTGCGCGAGTCGCACGACTGGTCGTAATAGGCACACAGCATCTTGGCCGCCACCGACTTGCCGAAGCGACGGCTGCGCGACACGCAGCTAAATCGTCTCTCCGTGAAAAGTGTGCCGTTGACAATGGCAATCAAGCCCGACTTGTCAACATATTCGCCGTTCCTAACGCTTTGGAATCCGGCATTGCCGATGTTGATATATGCGCCCATGACTTCTTATTTTTGCCGCAAAGTTAGGAAAAAAACACCAAATAGCAACAGTTTGTCCCGCTTGACTGAACTGTCTTACGCTGAAAAAAGTTGACACAAAAGTCAACAAAAATGGAGAGAAACAAAAAGAGACGGAAGA
>R22__coassemble_1329_pt1 | contig 12717 bp, 14 predicted proteins | sample R22__metabat2_low_PE_022 | metagenome-assembled genome bin R22 | reverse complement strand
GTGTAGAGGTCGGTGGCGGCTCCATCCGTATCCACGACCGCACCTTGCAGAACAAGATGTTCCACACCCTTGGCTTCACCGACGAGAAGGCGCAAGAGCAGTTCGGCTTCCTGATGGGTGCCTTCGAGTATGGCGCTCCGCCTCATGCTGGCCTGGCTTTCGGCTTCGACCGTCTCTGCTCGCTTTTCGGTGGCGCCGACTCCATCCGCGACTTCATCGCTTTCCCGAAGAACAACTCGGGCCGCGACGTGATGAGTGGCTCGCCCGCCCCGATTGCCCAAGAACAGTTGGACGAGCTGCAGATTGCGTTGAATCTGAAGTGATATTGAAAAGTTGTTGAGTTATGGGACAATTGGCGTTCTTAAAATCATTTATTTTGGTTGCGATTTCGCTTGACGCAAACGATAATCGTAGACATATTCATGTATTTAAGAAGGGAAAACGCCATCAGAAGTCCCTTGCCAAGATTTGGATTGAATCTGAAGGAAAACAATGTGTAGAAATTGCTGAATCAACCCTGCCCACCAAAGATAATGAAATGCTAGTTGCAGCTATTAATAAACACTGGGTCTTTATTGATAAACAAATAACGAAAGTATTCAATGGAGAAAAGACCATCTCGATCAACATAGAAAAATAACCAATGGAGGATTAAGACATGTGTAAGATGAAAAATGTGACCATCGGCATTAAAGATTTAGATTTCACCACGTATCGTGGAAAAATGATGGTAAGACTAACAGATGGAAGAACTATCATAATCCCAATATCGTTTTTCCCCGACATCAAACAAATGCCGGTAAAAGAGCGTGAAAAATGGATGGTGCTCGATGACCAGTATTTCACATTCGAAAATATGACAAGAGTTTATTCCATACTCGATTTATTAAAAGTTGCATAACTATTGATTAACAAATTGTAATATGAAAAATCTCAAAACCTTCCTCATCGTCCTCTTGGGAGCACTGGTTTTAAGCTCCTGCTCGACCGACAAAACCATGATTGCCAAAGGCGTGAATCTTAACAATTATCAATACGCCTCATTGACGCAAGCGAGAAACTCTTACGGAACGGTGACCGACATTGAAATTGAGCCGGGTGTTTATGACGCCATTGAGGCCACGCGGCTCAAAATGGTTGGCGAGCGCCGCATCAACGACCTCTCTTCGGCTGAGAAGGGGCAACTTGTTCTGGCTAAGTATTCAGCTACCTCTACAGATGATGAATCTATCATTAGTGTCAGTTTCGAGGATTACATGACGGGTAAGACAATCGCCTCGTGCCGTGCCTCGAGCAAAGGAGCCTGGGTGCGTCAAAGAGATGTGGACAGGGCTATCAGTAAGCTGCGTGACCGTATTGCCAAAGTGTGGAGATAATCAGAAAAACATCCGAAATATGAAAAGAGTATTAGTTCTTACCGGTGGTGGCGATTGCCCGGGCTTGAACGCCGTCATTCGCGCCATCGTCAAGAGGGCTGCCCAAGAGAAAGATTGGGAAGTGCTCGGTAGCATACAAGCCTACAATGGCATCCTGTGGGAACCCACCGAGGTCGTCAGGCTGACGCCTGAGTCGGTGCGTGGCATCCATTTCCGTGGCGGCACCATCATCGAGACCACCAACAAAGGCGGCCCGTTCAACTGGCCTGTCAAAAACGCTGACGGCACCTGGAGCACGGTGGACCGCTCCGACGAAATGCTCCGCAAGCTTCAATACTTGGGCATCGACGCCGTCATCAGCATTGGTGGCGACGGCTCACAGCGCATCTCGCAGAAACTCTACGAGAAGGGCCTGAACATCATCGGTGTGCCCAAGACCATCGACAACGACCTGTCGTCGACGGAATGCACCTTCGGCTTCCAGACCGCCGTGCAGATTGCGACGGAGGCTGTTGATAAACTCGTCACTACCGCGGCCTCACACAACCGCGTCTTCGTCCTCGAAGTCATGGGGCGCGATGCCGGATGGATTGCCTTGCACTCCGCCATTGCGGGCGGTGCCGAGGTGTGCCTGTTGCCCGAGTTCCCTTACGACATCAATATTGTGAAGGAACGCTTGGAAAATCGCTTCAACCACGACCGTGGCTTTGCCGTAGTGGTGGCTTCGGAAGGCGCACGCCCCAAGAACGGCCAGCAGGTGTATGAAATCAGCACCGAAGTTGGCTACGAGAACAAGAAACTGGGCGGCATTGGTCGCCGCTTCATCGAGGAGATGAAGGCGGCAGGCTTCACCCACGACATGCGCGAGACCACCCTCGGTCACCTGCAGCGTGGCGGTGTGCCGATTGCCTACGACCGCGTTCTCTCTGCCGAGTTTGGAGTGAAGGCTTTCGAGATGGTGTTGAACGGACAGTTCGGCCAAATGGTGTCTTATCGCCACCCCGACATTGTAGCCGTCTCGCTCAAGGAAGCCGTGGCACAACCCAACCTCGTCAGCCTCGACAGCGACTTGGTTCGTACGGCTCGCGGGTTGAATATCTCTTTGGGGATATGAGAATCTGTGTCGTCGCAACCGCTCAGCAAGCCCAAGACATCGATTTCAACGGAAAAACCGCCGTTGTCATCGATGTCTTGAGGGCTACAAGTGTTGTCACCACCGCTTTGGACAACGGAGCACAGGAGGTGATTGCCGTGAAAACGGTGGAGCAGGCGCAAAGCCTTTATGCGGCATCCAACCCTGTCAACACCCTTCGTGGAGGAGAGCGTAACGCTTTGAAAATAGATGGTTTCGACCTGTCCAATTCACCTATGGAATACAAAAAACATGTGGTTGAGGGCAAAACGATTATCTTCACTACCACGAATGGCACTAACGCTATCAATAATATAAAAGGAGCAAAAGAAATCGTTTTGGCTTGTTTTAGAAATGCGCAGGCTATAGTGGATTATATTGCCCAATCGGGGAGAGACACGGCTATCGTTTGTGCTGGTACAGAAGGCCGGTTCTCGTTGGACGACGGCCTCTGCGCAGGCATGTTGATAGAATTACTGAAACAGCAAACCGCTGTTGAGGTCGACGACTTGGGCCTGTTGGTGACGCAGTATTATAACCAGAATAAAACCAATCTACTTGGCGCATTGTCATGCTGTTATCATTTGAGGCGGTTGTTTGCATTAGGCTTCTATGACGACATCCGTTTCTGTCTTGAGACCAGTTGTGTGACAACGGTTCCCGAAGCGAAAGAAGGTAAAATCAAGAAAAAACGCATATCATGAAACGCACTTTTTTAGCCATACACATTCCAAGCGGGACGGAGTATCCAGCTTTGGTGGAGCAATTGAAAAAAAACCTGCCGCATGAGAAATACATCAACTATTGCAGGCCTGAAAACATACACCTTACTTTGAAATTCATAGGGCAGACTGAAGACCTTGACATACCGGCCATTAACGAGGCCTGTCGTAAGGTGGCGCAACGGCACCAACAATTTACGATGGACTTTGACCATACTGGAATCTTTGGCAGTAACGGTACGCCGCGTGTGTTGTGGCTTGGCATGAACAACGTCCCCAAGGCTCTCTATGATCTTGAAGACGATGTGCTTGACGCCTTTGATAGCCTCGGCTATCTCCGCGACAGGCAAAACTTCGTTCCGCATCTCACCGTATGTCGCATCAAGTCGTTGGTTGACAAGAAGTTCTTCCAACAAGTTTACAATGGAATTGAGCAGAAGACCTATCTTCATGCCGATGTGAAAGAACTCATTTATTACCAGAGTTTCCTGCAACCTACAGGGCCGTTTTACAAGGTTTTGAAACGTTTCCCTTTGTGTTAAAATACAATTTGCCACAAAAACGCCCCTTGAAACGGAAAAAAGCATTACTTTTGCAATTTAATTCAGTTAATTGAGTTATAAGAAAAACATACAAAACAATACTACAATGAAAACCAGAATTACAAGCATTGTTCTGGTCCTCTTGGCTGCGTTCGTCACCCTTGGAGGCACCACCAGTTGCAAGAGCAAGAAACAACTTGCCAAAGAAGCCGCTGAGGCGGAGTACAAATCGAAAGTAGAACAAGCCGTAAATGATCTGAATGCCATTCTTGACGACGAGACCCTCTGGACCCTCGAAGAAAAGGAAGCCCGCGTAAAGACCATCAAGGACTGGAATCTTCAAAACGCTGAAGTCGACGACCTGTTGTCGCAAGTTGAGAAGAAACTTGCCCGCGAACGTGCCCAAAAAGAAGAAGAAGAGCGTCGTGCCGCCGAGGAACGCGAAACAGCCAAAGCCATGGATGCGATACTGAACGAAAGCTTCACGGGTATCACCCGTGCCAGTAGCGTGTCGCAGGCCAACCGCACCATCAACGAGACCCTTGGGCTGTTTGAGTCGCCCAACGTGCCGGTGCTCATCATCATCAGCCAGAACCAAGGCGATTACGACTATGACCGTCCGACGACAATCGAAAAGTATCTCAATTACTTGAAGGATCAAAAGAAATTGTCGGAAAAGATTCACGAAATCAAATACAACAGCAACGGAAAAATCAAAGAACTTGAACTCATAAAGAAATGAAAAAGATCATCGTAACCTTAATCATAGCCCTGTGTGTTGCAGGTACAGCCAAGGCGCAGGACGAGCTGAGTTTCGAACGCAAACAGGCCATCGACAGCCTTGCCTTAGAGAAGGTGAGAGACCTGAGCAAATATGTCAAAATCGTCGGTTCAAAAGACACGCCTTTCAGCGAGGCCAACCGCGTCATCGACCGCGCTGAGGAGCTTTTTATGAGCGATGCTGAAATCGGTGTCTCTTCGGTGAGCTCCAACCAAATCACCTATTACCGCGTACGCAAGTATTTCGAGCACTTGATGCGCCTCAACTACGACCGCGTCGAGATTGAGTGGTACAACATCGAGTATGTCAGCGATTTGCAGCGTCAACCTGATGGCACTTATGTGGGCGTTATCACCATCTTCCAGACCTTCCGTGGCTACGACAATGAGGGCAACTTGACGTATAAAGACACCACCAAGAAGGACATTACCGTGTATGTACGCCGCAAAGAGACCCAGATTGGTGGGCGCACCATCGGCTTCTGGGACGTGCTGCTCGGTGATATGCGTGTGAAGGAAACCACCGATAGATAACCCCACTTGAAGACATTCGTTAGAAATAGCATCCTCCTTGCTCTTGTCTTGCTTTTGGCGCACGATGCCTTTGCCCAGACTGTTGGCGACTTCAAGATGGACGAGACGGAATTGTATGCCATGACCAAGCAGATGGGGCAGTTTATGCGCCGCTTCAACTACGAGGAAGACCAATTTGGCAACAAACTTAATCCGAAAGACCCCAAGTACCGCAACAACAAGATGCGTCGACAGTCGCTGCCCATCCTCTTTGACCAAGAGAAATATGGCCAACAGACGGAGCTGCAGCGTTATTTCATTGAGGATGTCACCAAAAGCGATTCCACCTACATGACCTTTCTCGGTGGCCGCTGGTATTCGGAAGTTTCCGCTACGTTCAAGTATTACGGAAAAAACGTCAACATCCAGCTGATATTGGCTGTTGAACAGGAAGGCCTGGGCTCGAAATGGGTGCTTACCAACATCTTTTTCTCAGATTTCGATAAGATGTTTCCCACAGACGAGATGGCCGAAAAAGAAAAGCATTTTCTCCATCCCATGAGTCATGAACTTGACTTCATGAACATCTATAAAGTCTTCCAAAACGTGGATGTCATCGAGTATTATGCTTCAAAAGACTATCAACCTGATTATCTGACGCTTTTTTTCTACGAAGTCAAGAAAGGAAATCTTGTGTTCCAACATGTTGACGGCGTTAAGTTCCATGTGTTCCAAGTGAAGGACTGGTATTTTGAGGTATCGTGGTTCGACCGCAAAGGCCTCAATTCAGGATGGCTCATGTCGAACGTCGTTTACTTACCCGAAAAAGAAAAAACCAATCTAATCAAATTTTATCAACCATGAAAAGGATTGCAACGCTTGCATTGATACTGTTTTGCCTGACCGCAGGCTCATACGCTCAAAAACTCACGAAAGAGGAAGTGGCGAGGTATGATAACGAAGTTCGCACTTTGGTCAACTACCTTGAGGAAACGCTTAACTTCATTGGCGACAGCACGACTTCAGCTCAAGAGAAGGGCATCGTATTCACCGAGAGTTGGAGCAAAATCTTCGTTGACGACAAGGTGCAGGTAGAGGACGACCTCGACGTGAACCGTAAGACACCTATTAATAAAGATGTGCAGGCCTACCTGAAGGACATAGACTTCTTCTTCAAATGGGTCACTTTCAAGTTTGACGTGCAAAGCATCTCCAACAATGTGCGCGACGACGGCAGCATCTTCTTCAAAGTCATGCTCTCCCGTCATCTTACCGCCCGTACCATCAACGACGAACCTGTCGACGATATACGCAACCGCTTCATCGAGATTAATCTTGACAAGCAGAAGAGCAGCATAAAAATAGCCAGCATCTACACCTCGAAAATCAACGAAAAAGAAACGCTGCGTAATTGGTGGAACTCACTCTCCATGAACTGGAAAAACCGCTTGGCTGGCGATATCAAACTTTATGAAAGCATTCCGTTGTCATCTGTCAGTATGATTTCAGATGTTGACTTCGTGGCTTCTTATCCTGTTATGGATTCGGTGACGGGCGAAACCGTGCTGCGCGACAAGATTTTCAAGGACGATATGAGCGAACTCGATGCCAAGTTGAAACAGGTCACCCAAAGACAGCGTGTCGACTTGTCAGGCATCCTTGGAATCATTGATGTGGAACCCGTATCCGAGTTGTCGGACCTGATTTGGCTTGACATCTCCGGCACTTCGGTCGAGGACATTTCCCCGTTGCGTAATGCCAATAAACTTAAGACTTTGCGCGCGAATTCCACCTTAATCGACGACCTTTCGCCACTTAGATACTGCCTCACCCTTGAGGAACTTGAAGTGGCCAATGCAACCATTGACGACCTCTCTGTTTTGGAAAACTTGCCCAACTTGCAGAAAATCAATCTCTCTGGAACTGAGGTCAGTCGTATCAATGGATTGAAGAATTGTCCCAATCTGACCACGCTCAACCTTAGCGGCACCCGCATTTCGAATATCGGCATCGTGCAAGACCTGCCTTTGCTGAAAAACCTCGACATCAGCAACACTGCCGTCCGCGACCTGTCGCCTGTCGCGAGTTTGAAAGACCTGCAAAGCCTCAACATTTCTGGTTCGGCCATCACCCATTTACAAGCACTCAGCGAATTGGAGAACCTGCGTGAACTGTATTGCAGCAACACATCCATCAACAATCTCACGCCGTTGAAAAACCAGCGCCGTTTGAGCAAGATTTATTGCGACCAATCCGGAATTGGGGTAGCAGAAGCCAGCGATTTCTCAAAAAGCAACCCATTCACTCTGGTGATTTACGACACCAAAGCCTTGCGCAACTGGTGGGATGAGCTTCCGATGTATTGGAAAGCCGTGTTTTCGAAGCAGATACAATTGGACACCCATCCTACTACAGAACAATTGCACGAAATCATCAATATGCAGGAACTCGACCTTTCGGGCAATACTTTCTTGCAGAATCTGATGCCCGTCAGCCGTTTGACCAACTTGAGGTCGCTTAACATCGCTCACACCGAAATAGGTTTCTTGCAACCCATCCAGAATCTGGCCAATCTGGAATCGTTGAACATTTCCCATACCTACATCAACAGCATTGAGCCGTTGAAGGAAATGTCGAACCTGAAACAACTGAACATCAGCAACACTCCCATCGCCGACATAACGCCTTTGGCTAATGACAATAGCATAGAAGTCATCGTGGCCGACAGCACCGGCATAGGCGAGACGCAAATCGTTGCGCTGAAAGAAAGGCAACGTCAGGTGCATGTCATCTATCAAACCGAGGCTTTGATGACCTGGTGGAGAAGCCTCAACCCCATTTGGCAAGCCATTTTCCGTAACGCCTTGGGGATACAGGAAGACACCCCCGGTGCTCTTGATTTACAGCGCGTTGCCGATATTCGGGAGCTTGAAATCGGAATCGAGTATCCCATCGGTGATCTTGAGCCTCTGGCTCATTGCCTCTGGCTTGAACGTTTGACCATCAATGGTCAAAGCGTGCACGACATTGAGCCGTTGGCCAACAAGGAATATCTTGTTGAGCTCAATGTGCAAAACAACCCCATCAGCAGCTTAAAACCTATAGAAGGCAGCGCGAACCTGGAACTTCTCAACATCGAGAACACACAGGTCAAAGACCTTGGACCGCTTTCGAAGATGAACAACCTTGTGACGCTGAATGCCGCCGGTACCCCCGTCAAGGTGCTGAAGCCGCTGGCAAACCTTATGAGTTTGGAAAACTTGTTTGTCAACAATACCGATATAAGGAGCCTGGCACCCGTCGAAGGTATCACCACTTTAAGACAACTAAAGGTATACAATACCAAAGTGAGAAAACGCGATGTCGAAAAATTGCAGCAGAAACGGTTGGATTTGAATATTGTCTATTATTAAAACGACCTTGTTTCGAATAGTTTTATTTTGTACTTTTGCAAAATCGAAGAAACACAAATACTCAACGAAGTAGAATTTTATAATCTAAAATACAGAATTATGGAAATCAGAAAATTAGAACAAATGTTTGAGGTTTTGCGCAGCAAACCCAAAAAACGTCTTGTGGCTGCTTATGCCAACGATGATCACACCATTTGCGCCGTTCATGCGGCAGTGAAAGAAGGCCTTATCGATGCCACCCTCATCGGTGACGAAAAGGTGATTGCCGAAGTGTGCAAGGCTGAAAACATCGATATGTCGAGTTTTAAGGTCATCAACGAACCTGTTGACGTGAAAGCCGCCGCTATGGCTTGCGACCTCATCAATGCCGGCGAAGCCGACATCCTGATGAAAGGCTTGCTGCCCACCGACAAGTACATGCGTGCCATCCTCAACAAGGAACGCGGCCTCTGCCCGCCCAACGTGACCTTGGCTCACGTCGCCGTTATCGAGAACCCCAACTACCACAAGCTGATGGTGGCTTCAGACTGCGCTATCATCCCGCTGCCCGACATCAAGCAGAAGCAACAGCTGCTGAAGTATGTCACCACCGTGTCGAAAGCCTTGGGCGTCAGCTGCCCGAAGGTCGCTATGGTGACGGCTACCGAGCAGATGAGTGCCGGTATTCCTGCCTGCGTTGATGCCGCCATCATCGCCAAGATGAACGAGCGTGGCCAGATTAAGGGTTGCGTGGTGGAAGGCCCCATCAGTCTCGACCTTGCCCTCGATGCCGAAACCGCTGCCATCAAGGGCATGAAGAGCCCCGTGGCCGGCGATGCCGACTGCCTCGTGTTCCCCAACCTCGAAGCTTCCAATGTGTTCTACAAGTGCTGCTCGAAGTTCGACAAGAGCGAAATCGGCGCCATGCTGATGGGTGCCAAGGTGCCTTGCGTGCTTTCTTCGCGCGGCGATACTTCCAAGACGAAATTGTATTCCATCGCCCTCGCTGCTATGCTGGCATAATGCTGGACACGCTTCGCGTCACAGGTCATCACAATAATAACATAAATTTAGTATCATGGCACACAAAATCTTAACGATAAACCCGGGTTCCACCTCGACGAAAATCGCCGTGTTTGAAGGCGAAGAGCAAGTCTTCAAGAAGAACTTGAAGCACACCACCGAAGAAGTCTCGAAATACGAGCACATCGCCGACCAGAAGCCTTTCCGCACCGAAGCCATCAAGCGTGAGTTGAAAGAGGCTGGCATCAACTTGAGCGAAATGACTTGTGTCGTGGGTCGTGGCGGCTTGCTTCGTCCGCTCGTCTCTGGCGTTTACGAAGTGAACGAACTCATGATCAAAGACCTTTACGAAGGCTACAACGGCGAACATGCTTCCAATCTCGGTGGCTTGATTGCCAACGATATCGCCAAGGAAATCGGTGTGAAGGCCTATATTGCCGACCCCGTCGTTGTTGACGAAATGGACGAAGTAGCGCGTTATTCAGGTCACCCACTGTTTCCGCGTATTTCTATCTTCCATGCCTTAAATCAAAAGATTATCGCCCGACAGTTGGCCAAAGATCTTGGCAAAAAGTATGAAGATATGAACCTCATCGGTGTCCATCTTGGTGGCGGCATTTCGGTGAGTGCCCACAAGAAAGGTCGCGTGGTTGACACCAACAACGCCTTGAATGGCGACGGACCTTTCACGCCTGAACGCGCTGGCTCATTGCCGGCCGGTTTCCTTGTAGATGCTTGCTTCAGCGGTAAATACACCAAGAAGGAAGTTGGCCAAATGCTAAAAGGCAAGGGTGGTTTGGTGGCTTATCTCGGCACCAACGATGCCCTCGAAGTGGAAAACGCCGTGAAGGCCGGCAACAAGGAATGGGAGAAGGTGTATCGCGCTATGGCCTATCAGATTGCCAAGGAAATCGGTGGTTTGGCTGCTTCGGCATTCAGCATGGATGTGGATGGCATCTACATCACGGGCGGTATGGCCTACGACAAGACTTTCTGCGGCATCATCAAGGAGCACGTGGAGAAGATCGCTCCCGTTTATGTCTATCCCGGCGAAGACGAGATGAAGGCTTTGGCTCTGAACGGCCTGAGAGTCCTCAACGGAGAAGAGGCCCCGAAGGTTTACCAAGGGTAATAGGATTAATTCCCGGCACAGGCCGCAGCGGCAATACTGATGGTGATGCCGGGAATGCCCTCCAATTGGTGCGCACACGATTCAAGCGTGGCACCAGTAGTTAGCACGTCGTCTACCAAGAGGACGTGCTTTCCTTTTAGCTCGTCGGCGCAGCGCACCTCGAAGATGCCCTGCACGTTGTGGTAGCGTTCCTCTGCCGATTTACGGGTCTGGGTTTCGTTATACACCGCGCGCAACAGATTTTTGGTAGCAACGGGCAGGCCTGTCACCTCGCTGATGCCTTGGGCGATGACAAGGGCTTGGTTGTAGCCGCGTTTGCGTTCGCGTTTGGGATGCAGCGGCACGGGGATAATGACATCTATGCCTTGAAACAGGGGTGCATCCTTGATGCTTTCGCCAAGTTGCTGGCCAAGGAAAACACCGGCTTCTTTGTTGCCTTTATATTTCAGTTGATGGATGAGATGTTGCACTTTGCCTGATTTGGCGAAGAAATAACACGCGGTTACCGCATGGATAGGCGCACGACCATAAAAAGCCTGTGCCAAGGGGTTGTCGGGATACAGTTCATAGCCCGTGCGAGGCAGGGTGTAGCGGCATTTGAGGCACACGGTTTCCTCGTTCTTGAGCAACGATTCGCCGCAGGCGGCACATACGCGCGGATAGAACAGGTTGAGTATGCTGTTGAGCCAGTTGCTAATAATCATAGTGCTGTGTCATTGTCCCAGACGTATATATTTCTTTCGGGGCACCATGGGTTTGTCGCCGTTTTCCGTTGCTTCGTCAAGCTGGAAGACGCTGTAGTTGACGGGATAGTCGAGCGAGTCGGGGAGGAGCTCGTCGGTGCGGCCTTGTTCGCGCAGCACTTCGTTGTACATGCGGCGGTTGCGCAGCAGTTTGGCTTGGGTACGGGCCGTCTTGTTGTATTTGTCGTAAAGAAACTGTATGGGGTTGGCGGTGACGGTGACCATGCCGTTGCCGGCGGGGGTGCGGCTCATCCATAGGTTGTCCAAGTCTTCTTCGAGGCGTTGCAGTTCGCGCGGTGTCTCGATGGAGGGCATGTGGATGAGCATCTCCTTGAAGGTCTCGTAGTCGTAGAAAGGCATGATGGTGACTTCGCGTAGGGTGATGGTGTCGCTGCGCAGGGCGATGAGCAGCGTGTCGCGGCCTGCCGCCATGGTGGAGTCGATGGCGACGAGGCGGCGCGAATAGCCGATGCAACTCACCCAGAGCGTATCGATGCCTTTGGCGGGGATGACGAAGCGGCCCTCCATATTGCTGATGGTGCCGCAGTGGGCCATCTTGCTGATGACGTGGGTGTTGCGTATAGGCTCACGGGTGTTGGCAGAGATGATATAGCCGTAGTAAGGCCGGCGTCCATGGTCGTCGACGGCATCTTTCTGCGCAAAGAGGGCGGCAGAACAAAGCAGTAGGGTCAATATGACAAACAGGCGTTTCACTTTACAGCAGATTGATTCAGCAAAGATACGACAATCTGGAAACGCAGGGAATATTTTTTTATTGTTAGAGTTAAAAAAGCCGCCTATTTTTTGCCTTATGGCCAAGTCGTTGTTATATCGAGGGTGAGTCGAGGGTGAGTCGAGGGTGTATCGAAGTTAGAAACAATACACCTCGAAGCAGCATTGCAGTAGAACAGTTAACCTAAAGAGGGAATGACAGCGTTGAGTTGACGTTGAGTTGGCGTTACCCAAAACGGGAGCAATAGAGGAGCAAAAGGGGAGTAAAACCAATAGAATACAACAGGCTTGTTATCAAGGCTTTATCAAATGCGTTTTTTTGACGTTCAAGTGTCCCACTGTCCCAGAGGGACAGCCTCCGCCTGTGGGACAGGGACAGCTTTTCTCACTTTTCTCACGTGAGAAAAATGAGAAAAGTGAGAATTTTGCTATCTTTGCAGCATGAGAATGAGAATTCCGGGATATAGAACCGTGTTATTGCTCGGCATAACGTTGCTGATGGTGTTGGGATGCCAAACTCCCCCTGGCCCCCTCTTAGAGGGGGAAAGGACTTCGCCGGACTCCCCCGCCGCTGCGCGGCACCCCCTCATGGAGGGGGAAGCCTGCCGGACGCTGGAAAACATCGACAGC
>R22__coassemble_1283_pt1 | contig 13049 bp, 15 predicted proteins | sample R22__metabat2_low_PE_022 | metagenome-assembled genome bin R22 | reverse complement strand
CCGACGCAGCCATAGGCAAACTGATGCAGCAGTGCCGCGTCGTCACGGGAGCCATTGAGCGGGTGTATCGAGGGCCCGAACAGGTTTACAACGGCTGGCAGGTGTCGTATTTCTGCACGCCAGAGTCGCTGTTCGAAGACTTCACCTCGCTCCACACCGACCGCACTCCAGAGGCGTCGCGGGAGTTTTTAGTCGACCACATCACGAAGTTGACAGATGGAACGGCTACACGAAAGCAGGTCCTGAAGGTGTTGAAATAAGCCAAGGCATCCGAATGAAACGCATGATTTACATAGTCTTAGGCCTGATTTGTGTGGAACTTGGCGCATTGGGGGTAGTAGTGCCAGGCTTGCCCACCACGCCTTTCCTGCTGTTGGCCTCGTGGCTCTTCTACCGCTCCTCGCCACGACTACAGGAGTGGCTTTTGCATTCTTGGTTAGGGACTTACATCCGCAGTTATCGCCATCGCGGCGGGATGACCATTGCGCAAAAAGCCGGTGCCTGTGGCATTATGGTGGCGATGGCGCTTCTTTCCACATTCGTATTCATTCCCAAAGGTTCTGTTGCACGAATCATCGTGCCCATCGTCGGTGCCATCGGCGTGTTGACGGTCATTTTTGCAGTGCCTAATGCAAAAGATGAAGAATAAATTGTTGAGGCTTTTCCAACTTGTATTTTGATAAAATCGTTCATCATAATGAACAAAATTTGAAAATTTTTCATTTTGTTCATTGTATTCAACAAAATTACACATTCCGCTGGCAGAGTTCTTGAAGAAGGGGAGCATTGGCTAGTTTAGTTTTTGTACTTTTGCAGCCCCAAAAACATCGATGCATTTTGAAAAGCAATAAACGAACACTTTTAGGTTTTGCAGCAGGAATCATGGCTGGTGTTTCATACGGCTTGAATCCACTGTTTGGCAAGCCGTTGCTGGACGGTGGCGTGCCGGTGCCGTCCATGCTTTTCTTCCGTTATGCCATTTCTGCACTGCTTTTAGGTGGATGGATGTTGCTACGGAAGGAGACCTTCAAAGTGACGCGGAAAGAGTTTCGCCTGCTGATTGTACTTGGCATCCTGTTTGCAGCCAGTAGCGTCACCCTTTTCGAGTCCTATAAGTTCATTCCTGCTGGACTTGCCACCACCTTGGTGTATCTCTATCCCATCTTTGTGGCTGTTATCATGCTGTTTCTGAAAGTCTATCCCACTTGGCAGGTGTGGCTGAGCATTGTCGCCACCGTGGGCGGCGTGGTGGTGCTCAGTTGGCCAGGTGGCGGTGTGACACTGCATTGGGCTGGGATGGTGTTAGCAGCCTTGTCGGCCCTCAGCTATTCCTGCTTTTTGATCATTGTCAACCGTTCGCAACGCATCAAGCACATTTCCGAGCACGCGCTGACCTTTTATGCCTTGGTAGTCGGTGCAACGTTGTTTTTAACGTATCAAATCATCGATGGAACGCCTATCCTTCAAGGCATCGACCAACCAACGGAGGTGCTGAACCTCATCGGTTTGGCCATCTTCCCCACGATGATTTCCATGCTAACCATTTCGATGTCAACGCGTTTGATTGGCCCGACGAAGACTGCGGTCTTGGGCGTGTTTGAGCCTCTAACAGGCATACTTGTAGGAACGCTGATGTTTGCCGAACCAATGACCCCTAATATCCTTATCGGCATAGCCATTTGCATCGCCGCTGTGCTGTTCATGGTGGTCAGCGAGCGAAAAGCATAAAAGCCCAAGGCGGCTATATCCAAACAATAAAAAAGTGCTTAATCCGTTTTTAAAACAAACGGTTTCTCATATGACCAAGAAAAATATCATTGGAAATAAAATACCCTTCTTTTGGGCTTTTATGATTGTCTATTTGGCATACATCTTTTTGGGCTATCTGATAGCGTACAATCTCAACAATAACTTTTTCTTCAATGATGAATTGTCAGAAGGAATACCGAGGTTTATGATTTTTGTAAGCGTTTTCACCATGGTAATCCCCGGAATAGCCGCTCATTATGTGTACGAAAAGGCTAAACGCAATTGGTACATTTGGTTTTGTCCTTTGGTGCTAATGGTTATTAATGGTGCTATATGGTTGATTCCTTTTCACAATAGTTTAAGAGATTTAGGGCTGTTCCCTTTGGCTTGTGTCCCCTTGTTTTTTGGTATAAATCTTGATTTGTCGCAAGTAAACATTGATTTGGTGACTTTTGTTGTTATTGTGCTACTGCCATCGATAGTATATGCCATATGCATCTTTCTTGCCAAATTGTTTGCACGAAAGCCCAAGGCCGAAATTTTGGAATAAATATAGAAAGATAACACATAAGAAAATGAAAGTCCTATTAATCAACGGCAGCCCACACACTAACGGCTGCACCTTCACCGCCTTGAACATTGTGGCGGAAGAACTACAGAAAAACGGCGTAGAAACCGAAATCGTCCACATCGGAAACAAAGACATCCGAGGCTGCATTACCTGTGGCAAATGCGCCGAATTGGGGCGTTGCGTGTTCAACGACATGGTGAACGAAGTGGCACCCAAGTTTGAGCTGGCCGACGGACTCGTGGTCGGCTCGCCGGTGTATTACGCCGGTCCCAATGGAACGCTCACCAACCTGCTCGACCGCCTGTTTTTCAGCACACCTTTCGACAAACAAAAGTAATCGTAATCTCTACTAGCCTCCGCCCCGGCTCAAATAGCCATGCTTTAGCGGAGCAATTTGCCAAGGGCGCGGAAGCAGCCGGGCATCAAGTGGAACTCATCTCGCTCAGAGGCAAGGAAATCAAGTTCTGTGTGGGGTGCCTGGCTTGCCAGAAGTTGGGTGCATGTGTGATTAAGGACGATGTGCCGGCCATTATGGAAAGCGTGCTCAATGCCGATGTGGTGTGCTGGGCAACGCCCATCTACTACTACGAGATGAGCGGCCAGATGAAAACCCTCATCGACCGCATGAACTCCATGTATCCAAAAGACTACCGCTTCCGCGACGTGTATCTGCTGGCCACAGCTACCGAGAATGAAGAAGAGACCCCGAAACGCGCAGAAACAGGCCTCACCGGCTGGATTGACTGCTTCCCCAAGAGCCGCTTGGCAGGAATGCTCTTCTGCGGCGGAGTGCCGATGCCTCGCTCCATCGATGGCAACAGCAAATTGCAGGAAGCCTACGAATTAGGACGAAACATTTAAACTCATAAATATGAAACGCATCGCATTAATCATCGCCGCTTGCTGTCTGATACTGACGGCTTGCGCACAGAACAACAAAAAGGAGAACAAAGAAATGAAGACTTTAATAGTTTACTTCTCGGCCACGGGAACCACTAAGGCCGCTGCACAAAAACTGGCGAAAGAGTTCAATGCCGACCTTTACGAAATTACTCCCGAAGTCCCCTACTCTGCCGCTGACCTCGATTGGCGTGACAAGACTTCCCGTTCGACCATCGAGATGCAGGACAAGACTTCGCGTCCCGCCATCAAAGGGCGTTGCGAGAAAATCGCAGATTATGATGTAGTGTGGATCGGCTTCCCTGTGTGGTGGTACACCGCACCTACTATCGTCAACACTTTCATCGAGACCCACGATTTAAGCGGTAAGACCCTCAACGTCTTCGCCACCAGCGGAGGCAGCGACGTGAAGGACTCCTACAACGACCTCAAGAAGGCTTATCCGCAGTACACTTGGGGCGAGAGCAGGTTGATGAATTAACGCTATTGACTTCCAAATTGATTTAAGCCGTGGCCCTCGGGCTGCGGCTTTTTTTTGTACTTTTGCAGCCATGAATATCGAAATCTTTCGTGAATTTTGCCTTTCATTAGGCGATGTTGAGGAAAAGTTGCCCTTCGCCAAGATGCCTGGAGGCGACACTGTGCTGGCCTTTTATGTCAACGGCCACACGTTTTGTTATTGCGACATCGATGATTTCAGGACCGTCATCGTGAAATGTCAGCCCGAGCGCATTCCTGAGCTGATGGAAACCACCAAAGGGATATGTCCACCCGACAACCATTTCAACGCCAAACATTGGATAGGTCTGGAGGTGCAGAACATTGAGACAGAGACGCTGAAAGAGTTGGTTATCAATTCATACGAGATTGTGCGGACGAAATACAAAAGAAAGCGCAACTAATTTAGACTATTGCCATTTTGAAAGGCGTTTAGACTTATCTCTTTTCGCCGCCGAGGAAGCATCTTTGCGCGCTTTCAACAGCACTTTTCTTCCTTCCGGATTTCGGGTATAGATAATCTCACAATCCCCGATATATTTTTTCCACAACTGCTTGAACATATCGACATTTTTCTTGTTCGTCGACAATACCGCAGGAATCGAGAAATAGTCCGTTTGCTTGATTCTTCCCATAAATTTGCTGTGTTTGACAAGCAGGTATCTGGGATTGTCCACAGGGTCAAGAAATTCCTGCAAAGCTTGTATGAACAGGTTGTTCTCCTCGGCTGGAAGATTGGAGCAGCTGACAAAGAGCATACCTTTATCTTCGGCAACACGCAATCCGACATTCTTAATTGACGATTTTATCAATCCTTGGGATGACATCGTTTCCAGCATGGTCACCGCAATCTGTTTCATCACACCTTCGACAGTTCCTGTCTTGAGATATTTTACAGTATAAATCCCGAGAACAACTACAATGCTAACCAAAGCAGCCACAGTAGGTATGAAAAAAGGAAGCACTTGCAGAAGAGTGAAATAGGCGGTGAGAATCATGGTCAAAAGCAGAGCAACCCTATACTTGTATCCTTTATACAGCAACGACATTGTGGATATCTTGGGGACTTGGACACCGGTGGATAGGTTCATCTGCTTGCCGTTGCCATAACCCAAATACAATGCGTCTTTCCACCATTGTCGCGTCAGTTCCCTATTTGTGGAAAGAGTCTTGGTTACCTCTTTCAGTCTTGTGATTTTCCCTTTCAGAAAAGCTTCCCCTAACGAAGGACTGTAGTCGAGGTCGTCCGTTATTCTTTCTATTCCTGATAGTATTTCGTGTTTGCCGTAATAAGACGGTGCCTCGAACCCTTTGAACCTTGTGGCTAACTGCTCAAGATCGTAAGTGTAAATCCGAAGCGCATCCATATCGTTGCTCGACATGGTTTCAAACATGGAAAAATCTTTCTCGTCAGGAAAGTCGATGGTGGCAAGATGCCAGATATTGGATACTTTGTCAGGATTGTTTTTGTCAATACGGATGGCACGACCTCTCATCTGGTTCGAAAGCATATAGGAGCTTACCGTGCTGGAGAGTATCAGCGAGTTGATTGCCGGCGCATCCCAACCCTCGCCAAGTAGCGCCTGAGTGCCAATCAGTACCGTTATGTCGCCAGCACAGAACATCTCTGTGATCATCCTAACAATATAATTTCGGATGCTTTCCTTGGGAATAATTCTGATATAGTCCTTGTCGTCATCAAAACGGCTGATTTTTATGGAGTCTTCAGCAATCTTGTTATCAGACAACAGTTTATACAATTTCCCGATGATAGTACTCGGCAACAGTATCAATGTTCCACATAACACGCCAATGGATACGTCTCCCCAAACTTCCTCCTTCAATCTTCTCCAAATCGGCACCACACCCAAACTTTGGCAGGCAGTGTCATCCATTTTGATATAGTCTGTCAGAACGACCATGCGTAGCCGTTCTTTCAGTTGGGAGTGTTCTTGTTTGACAATCTGAACAATGGAATCCAGCTTTCCGATACTGTTGGCAATCAGTCTTCGGATTTTGACGTTGTCGTTGAGTACAACTTTCTTGTTTACAACAAGTCCTAATCTTTTTGCAACGTCAAAGTAATGGTTCTTCTTCGACTCAAAGGGTTTGAAGCATTCAGCTTCGTTCTCGAAAAAGCCATTGATGAACGCCATGGCCCTTTGAAGGTCGAATTTTGGCAAATCTTTCTGTTTGGCATCAAAGAGATTCAGGAATCTTTCAGAAATCCGATACCCTTTAGCGTTGAGCAGGGATGCAATGGAAACATAAAACGCCGGCGATTCAAGAATCATTTCGACGTCGGACTCTTGCGCCTCAAAGAAACTCATTTTCGACAGGCCATCCAGCAGTTCCGTATCGTTGAGTATCATATCAACAAAAGTCCTAACATGCTGGTTGTGAATGTTCAGCAATTCCCTTTCCTGTTGCTTGAGGGACGAGAAATATATATAATCCTGATGCGGACACAAATCCCCATTCTTTACCAACTCCGGGATAGAAATGACCTCGTCTATCTCTCCGCATAGTTCCTGGTATCGTTTCCATTCGCCATAATCCGCATCGTATGGAGGTGTGGCTGTCAGGGCAAGCGTCTGTTCCGGCTTCAGATGTTCATTGAGGTAGGTCAGAGCCTTCCACCACTCCTTACGCAGATGATGCGCCTCGTCGAAACAGAGCAGTGAGATGTTTGCAGCTTTCAGGATGGTGATGACCTCGTCGGCCTTTTCTTGTTTGAATCTGGCTGAAGAAGCAAAAGAATCGGTGTCTGAATCTTCCGGTTCGGCATTTTCCTCCGATATTGGCATCTCTTCCTCGTCAGTACGCCCACAAAAAGCCGCTAAAAGGGCTTGATATGTTGTAACCGTTAAGTATGCGGGCTTTCGAATCAAGGTGGAAACCATACCATAATCTTTCTCCTGAAGGAAAGAGGAACAGATGCGATCCCTCCACTGATTTTTTATTGTATTGGTAGGGCAGAGTATCAAAGTCGGACGCTGAAGGCGCGCAATAACCTCAATACCAAGGGTTGTCTTGCCTGCACCAGGTGCGGCAACCACATGAAGCTTCTTGTCACGCAGGTGAAAATCAAGGTTGTCTAAGATTCGCTGCTGATAGCTTCTCCAATGACCGTTGAAACGAAGGATACACTCTCTATGCATTTTGTTTTCAACTATTATTCATTTTGTTCATTGTAGTCAACAATAGCAAAGATTTTTTCATAGTGATATTAGTTGATTCAGTCTGCAAAAGTAAGAAAATCCGCAAATCGGACAAAATTTTGGGCTGTGGATTTTTTTGTACTTTTGCACCCATGAACTGGATCATCCTCATCATAGCAGGCCTCTGTGAAACAGGTTTCGCTTTCTGCCTCGGCAAGACCAAACTCTCTGTCGGTACGGAGTATTGGCTGTGGATTTCAGGTTTTGCCGTGCTTTATGTGCTGAATGCCGTGCTTTTGGCGAAAGCCACACAGACCATTCCCATCGGCATTGCCTATCCTGTCTGGACAGGCATCGGAGCCGTCGGGGCGGTGCTGTTAGGCATCCTCGTCTTTCATGAACCAGCCACTTTCTGGCGAGTGTTTTTCCTCAGCACATTGATACTTTCTATTGTTGGGCTTAAGGCTGTTTCTTAGGCAAAACAACGTAGTATTAACATTCCGCGATTTGGGCGAAGACTTAGGCCTTGTTCGGCTGGATTTGCAATCCAGCCGAGGAGGAATATAAGGATTTGTAATCCGATAATATAACAAATAACATGCTCGTTTCGCATTACAAATGCTGATATTCAATGCGTTCGGATTGCAAATCCGAACGAACTGGAGATTATCTATAATTGCTAATATTCAACATCATATTCAAATCAAATTTTGACGCGAATATCACATTTTTTCACATCATTCCATGTAAAATACGATAGTTTTTGTACCTTTGCGGCGAAAAACAAGATAATTTGCTTCAAATATTGATATGAAAACTCCGTATTGGATATGGCAATACGCCGAATGGCCTCATTTCTGCTGGAACAATGACAGCATCATTGCTTCATTAGCGCGGGTTCGCGAAAAACAAGGACGACTTCTTGGCCTGATGGATGGCTTGGGATTTGACGTGCAGAGCGCCTCTTCGCTTGAAGTGATGACTGAGGATGTGTTGCGCAACAGCGAGATAGAAGGTCTGCTCCTCAATGCCGATAATGTGCGTTCCTCGGTGGCACGACACCTCGGCCTTGACATTGGCGGATTGTCCCATTCGGACCACTATACCGAAGGTGTGGTGCAGGTGATGATGGATGCCGTACAACAAGCCGACACACCATTAACCGAGCAACGACTGTTTAACTGGCACGCTGCTTTGTTTCCTACCGGAAGAAGCGGTGCCACGCCCATCACCGTGGCGACATGGCGAACAGGCGAAGAGCCAATGCTGGTGGTGAGCGGTGCCATGGGAAAGGAGAAAATCCACTATGAGGCACCGCCGTCAGACGATGTACCCCATCAGATGCAACAGTTTATACAATGGTTCAACAGCGAGCCCACCACCGACTCTGTGATAAAGGCCGCCATTGCACACCTTTGGTTTGTCAACATCCATCCCTTTGACGATGGCAACGGCCGTTTGACACGCACGCTCACCGATATGCTATTGGCACGAGCCGATGGATTGCCACGACGTTTCTACAGCATGTCGGCAGCCATTTTGCGCGATAGAAACAACTACTACGATTTGCTGGAATATATGGGCAAACATGGCTTGGACATCACCCGATGGCTTTTGTGGTTCCTGCAGACCATGGAAAACGCCATCGACACTGCGGTTGAGAAAACCCAACGTGTGATACGGAAATCGCTGTTTTGGCAGGAGCACCGCACTGTTGCGCTGAATGAAAGGCAAATCAAAGTCATCAACCGACTTTGGGATGGGTTTGAAGGCAAACTCAACACCAGCAAATGGGCCAAGATGACCAAGACTTCCACAGCCACCGCTTTGCGCGACATACAGGATCTTGTCGACAAAGGCATCCTTTGCCGCACCGAAGAAGGAGGCCGCAGCACCAATTACGAATTGGTTGAGTAAATAGTCTGTCCCATCTAACACATCCTATCAAGCCGAAGCCTTCGGTTACCGCTTTTTTTGTATTTTTGCCCCCATGAAAACACTTATCATTTACGGTAGCCAATACGGCTCAACGAAACGCTATGCCGAGCATCTGTCGGAAACAACGGGAATAGAAGCCGTAGATTACAAACAGGTAAAAAACCTTGAAGGATTTGACAGGATTATCTTCATGGGAGGTTTGTATGCCGGAGGTGTCCTCGGACTGAAGAAAACCGTTGGCAAGATGACTGACAACCAGGAGATCATTATCATTACGGTCGGTGTGACTGACCCGAACGAAACAGAATACTTCTGCGAGATTAGGAAGTCAATCAAGGCTAAAATCCCAGCCAACCTCTACAACGAAGAGAAAATCTTCCATCTTCGCGGTGCCATTGATTACAGCCAGTTGGATATGAAACATCGATTCATGATGTCGATGTTCCACAAAATGGTATTGAAGACGCCGGAATCTCAACGGACAGCCGATGCCAAAGCCATGCTTGAAACATACGGCCAACACGTGGATTTTGTTGACTTCAACGCACTGGAAAAGATAACTTCACAAATTTTATGAAAAAATACTTGACTCGTCCCTAAGGTCATGCTTTAATTTTGCACCCGCTAGCAAAACATCGTACGATAATGGGTAACAAAACAAAGTTAAAAATCGGAGAGTTCTCCAAGTTGATGCAGGTCACCGTGAAGACCCTGCGTCACTATGAGCAGAAGGGACTTCTCGCGCCTGACGAAGTGGACGAGTGGACAGGCTACCGCTACTACAGCATCGACCAGATGCAGAAGTTGCAATCCATCCGCGACCTGCAACGGCTCGGATTCTCGTTGGATGAAATCAAGGAGCTGTACGAAGACGGTTCGCACGCACCAGATATCCAGCAGATGGACGAGAAAGTCAAGGAGACGGAAAAGCTGCTGAAGCAACTGAAGGCACGTCGCGACCAGCTGCTCAAATGGAGAGACTCTCGCAAACAAATCACTAAAATGGAAAAACTCAGCATCCAATCACTGCCCGAAATCATAGTGGCAAGCCATCGTGAAGTCATCCCCAACTATGCGGCTCTTGGCCCGCTGTGCGTTAATGTCATCGGCCCCGAGATGCAACGCCTCGGCTGCAAATGTCCGCCGCCTGGCTATTGCTTTACCGTGGAGCACAACAAGGAGTACACGCCGTCGGACATCGATATCGAGTACTGCGAACAGGTGGAAGAAATGGGTACCGATAGCGACATTATCCAGTTCAAGCGTTTGCCCGCCGTCCCCAAGGCACTATGCATGAAGCACGTTGGCCCATACGAGCGTTTCTATGAGTCGTACACAGAAGCCTTCCGCTACATCGAGGAGCATGGCTATAAGACTGCCGGACAGCATCGCACTTGTTATATCGACGGTGCGTGGAACCAAGACGACCCCGAGAAATGGCTGTCGGTGATCCAGATTCCGATAGAGTAATCATTTTAATGGCAGGAACTACAAGCCGTGGCCTTCGGGCTGCGGCTTTTTTCAGTTTCTAGGCAGCACGCTTCCTCAATGAGTTGCACTAATACATCAACCCAAACATCCACAAAGGAATTCGATTTTGATGCCCCATTTCAACATCATCAACGGCAAGATAATACGAATTTTATACTTTCAAAAGCATAAAAATAGAAAATTCTCTGCTTTCCAAAGCAGAAAATATGTACAAAATAATGCTTTCTAAAGCAGAAAATCGTCAAAATCACTTCATGCGATTTGACGTTTTGACGTTTTTGAAAACCTCCCAATAAAAAAGCGCCCCCAGATGATTCAGGAGGCGCTTGCTGTTTGATTGTCAGCACAACAGTAACTTGGGCGAAGGCTTGGGGTGCGGCTTTTTTTTTGTATTTTTGCCTCCTAAATCACATGATTACAATGACACTACCTTTTCATCAGTTGACATTGTTTGACCGCGAGGCAATGCAGGCGGTGATGCTACACTCGGGGCGGCGTAACTGCAACTACACCTTTGCCAACCTCGTGGGTTGGCAGTTTTGGTACTACACCGAGGTGTGCGTGCTCGAAAACACCGTGGTACTGCGCTATACCTTCGACGGTCAGCGGGCATATATGGTCTGCACAGCTGATGATATTTCGTTGGAACTGATTGAAGCTTTGGTGAACGACAGCGAAGGAGAGCTTACGCTAATTGGACTTGAAGACAAGCAAACGGAACAACTCTCAACCCTCAATTCTCAACTCGCCATTTCCATCGAGCCGGTTCGCGACCAATACGATTACATCTATCGTCGCACTGATCTTGCAACGCTTCATGGCAGACATCTCAACGCCAAGCGTAATCACATCCATCGTTTCCGTGAGGAACATCCTGATTTTGAATATCGTCCTCTTACGCCGAAACTCTTCAACGAATGTCGCCGTCTTACTGCAATATGGCAGGAGGGAAAGGATGTGAGCAAGACTATAGCCGCAGAACATCAAGTGATGGAAACCGTTTTTAACCATTGGGACACTCTTGGCATGATAGGTGGAAGCATCTTCGTGGACGGTCGTATGGTGGCTTTCGCCTATGGCTCCGCTGTTACAACCGACACTTTGGACGTCTGTGTGGAGAAAGCCGACCGCCATGTGGAGGGTGCTTTTGCCATCATCAACCAGCAGTTTGCCGAGCATCTGCCCGAGCAATATATCTATCTTAACCGCGAAGAAGACATGGGAATTCCGGGTCTTCGCCAAGCGAAATTGTCGTATCACCCCGAAATACTATTGACCTACAATGTCGTACGTATTAAAAAGAATGACTGAAGAAGACGCACCGTTAACCGTCGACTGGATGGTGCGTCAATACGGTTTTGACCGCGCTGAAGTCGAGGATTGGGTGCAATACCTGCATTTCAACTGGCCACTGAGTGTAAAAGCTTTAGATGAAAACGGTGATGTAATCGGGCTGCTCAATATGAGTGACTACCATATCGAGGAGGAAACGCCGCAGATACTGACAGAGGAGCCTAAGCTGATAAAAAGCCTCAATGCTCAGCGTTATATTGCCGTCTTTTCGTTCATTGTTGCTGAAAAATATCGTGGCACCCGATTGAACTATGACATGCTGATGTCAATCATGCCTGAGTTGAAAGCCAACTACGATTTCATCTTCATTCCAGTGCTGCATCGCCTCAAGACCCATCAATATTGGCAACGTTGGGGTGCAAAAGAGTTTTATCGCGACGCGGATTGTGTGCATTATAAATTGGATATGAAATGAACTGGCTCAACGTTTTTATTGTTCCCGAAACGATTGACGCGGGATACGAGTTTGCGTTTTGATGAATGATTTCCGCATATAATGTACCCATTAATTGAGACTGCAAATATAGTGAATTAAAGTGAAACATCAAGCAGCTTCGTGGGTACGGATTAATAATTTGTTGTTTTCGTATTTGCGCTCCGGGGTTTCGTTGTCAATGCCCTGATGGTGCCGTTCAGTGTTGTAATACTGCATGAACCTCTCAATTCCCTTCCGCAACTCAATGGCGTTATCACAAGGATTCAGGTAGATGTACTCGCGTTTGATGGTCCGCCAGAAGCGCTCAATCCAGATGTTGTCCTTCGCGCGTCCGCGACCATCCATGCTGACTTTCATAGTATTCCCGCAGGCTTCGGCCCATAGCCCGCTCGTGTACTGGCTCCCCTGGTCGGAGTTGATGATCTCAGGGGTTCCGAACCGCGCAATCGCCTGTCGGAGGACCTCAACAGACTCCGATGCGTCCAAGGTGTTGCCCAGCTTCCTCATCAGCCTGCGCACCCGCTTCAGATTGAGATGCAGGCCCTCGTCGAGCAGGTGCTGACGCATCGTCCTCGCGCCCGCCGTGGGGTGTTCCATATAGAACCTGTCCATCTTCTTCATCGCTTCTTCGTTTTCTGGTCTTTCGCCCTTGGGCTTGTAGTAGACGGCGTTGCCGCTGATGCCCAAAAGCTTGCATTGTTTCCGTATGCTTAGGCCTTTCCGCCCTTTTTGCACAAGCGTCCTCTTCTTCCTCATGTCAGGCCTAAACGCTTGCAGGCATCCTCGAAAAAAAACCGCTCGATGGTCAGCTCGCCGACCTTCTCCCGCAACTTCCTTATCGACTTCTCGGCATCCTCGCTCTTCTCGTCTCCCTTGCCGCCGAACGCCTTCTCCATATTCCTTATCGCCTCCTGCTTCCACTGTGATATCTGGTTGGGGCTTACTTCGAATT